>Ga0137421_1000033_pt1 | contig 42072 bp, 47 predicted proteins | sample EasRivERMZT534_2_FD_104648 | JGI IMG/M metagenome (GOLD analysis project Ga0137421, IMG submission 104648) | Soil microbial communities from meander-bound floodplain in the East River, Colorado, USA - East River MetaG ERMZT534_2 | ecosystem: Environmental > Terrestrial > Soil > Floodplain ...
TGTATTCAACGAACATATGGGTATCGAGTGAAGTTGTGGAGCCGGTAAGGTTGAAAGCTTTATCTTTTATGTAAACCGTTCGAGGCAGGAACAGAAGCTTTAAAGCCTGGTGGATAGTGTCGTCATCTTGGCCGGTATGCTCGGCAATCGTCTTCACAACAACACCCCAGTAATACCTGTTCTGATTATTCGTCCGTGAGTGCGTCACCTTTTCAACCGTGACTTCAACGCGCTTTTCGTTGGGGAAAGAGGCAAGGTACTGTTTCCACTGCTCGGCTTTATCAAGAAACAATTTGCCGTTGCGGACTGTTGCTTGAAATACAGACGTCATTCTCGTTGCGTTAATTCTTTAACTGCCAACCAAAACGGCTTGGAGTTGTCCTTACAATCTTTCCACCCCAGCAACATCCCTCGATTGTTTGCTTGGTCGCCTCCTATAACATGCCGATATTTGTAAACCCCATGGTCAAAGGCCTCATACATCTGACGAAGCCTATCGGTATCAAACACGTCTATGAACAGCCGGCCATAAGCGATTTTGTGAGCCTTGGTGTTGTTCAAAGTCTTTTCCTCCACAAAGAGGTTGCCCGTAATGGCAGATAGCCAGTCCATTTTGATTTCCCATAAAAGAGGGTTGTGAGGTTGGCCGGTGTAAATATCAAAGTCTTCTCGACGTGGGTCTTCTGTTTCTGAGAATTGGTTAAAGCCGAAAGGGATTTGGCGGTTATGGAAGTGGTCGGCCATTAAAAGCTCTAATGGCTTGCCGCGCTGGTCGCGGTCTTCAAAGAATGTGGTCGTATGGGTGGGGTTAAGTTATCTCTAACTTAATTATTGCAAATCTACAGAGGGCGTCAATCCTGCGGTTTTGTTGGGGATTTGGGTATAGGCACAATTTTATCCACAGTTAAACCTGGATATTTTCTAAGCAATTTCTTCTGGTAAGCATGAATCTCCGCTCGCCTCTTGTTGCGCCCATTAATAGTAACCACTTTTACCGCATCGAGAATTATCGCAATCTGAAATAAAAACAAAATACCGAAGCCAACCTCGTTAATAAGAGTGATAACAATCACAAATCTGAGAGACCATGAAGGAAAATGAGAAAGGCTGAAAGCACCAGGCGAAGCTGTGCTTAGCCAAGATGCAAACGGTAACCAAGCAGCGGCCACAACACTCATGAAAAGAATTACGACAGCGGTAAGTAAGTAACACACCCAGATGGCCAAGTCACCCAGCGCATCCACAGGGTGTGCATCGTAAGCATCAATATCCTTTAGCCGTTTCTCATATCGTAGCAAACGGAAATATGCGCGTCGTTTTGCAGTCCCAGCCCACCACAACTGAACTTTCGGCGTAATGATGTTTGCGAACACAGAAATCGGAACGGCGAGAACAAAAGCAACAATCCCAACCCAGGCTACGAACGTATTGAAATCCATGCGGCGGACACTATACAACCGGTCGAGATGGGATAGGAAGGGTTTCAGGGTGATATAATTCGCGGATGGCACATGAAATTGAAGTTCGATACAACGAGGATGAGCTGAAGGCCGAGATGGCCTGTCCGCTCTGCAAAAAAGACTGGGTGTTCCCATTCTCTGCCAGACAAATATTCGGCAAACCGTATCCCACGCCCGAAACAATTGTGAATCTTCATCTTTATGGAGCCGGCAAATCGGGAGTGTGTGACGGATTTGACTACGGAAACCTTCTACCAAAAATCGAACGTCTGGAAGATACAACCGTCCGATTAGAGTTCGAACCAGTCAAGCCACTCGTATAAGGGTACTAAATAGAAGTGTAAGCGGTTGCGTTCCGCCGTTTGGAATACAGGGCACAGGGGGCAGGGGTACCCTTCCTCCCTCTCCCCGCCCGAAGCAAGTGTAGGGGCGGCAGGTGCCCGCAACAGCGAGTCCTTGTCACTTATCCACTATTCCTTGTTTCTAAACGCCGCTTGAATTTTCAAAACGGCGCTTGCTTACGGTATGGGTATGAGGTTATCGGGCTCCATTCCTTCTGGCTTCTCGCCACCGTTAATGGAGCAACGGCTTTGTGAAAACACAAAACGCCACCTTAAAGGTCAATGCCTTAAAAGCAGCGTTCTGTATTCTGAAACATTCTAAATTGTTGAACGATTGTCATTGTAGTGGGGTTAGTTAAGCCGTCCTTCATTCCCTGGGGGCGGCTTTTTATTTATCGAGTATTGTAGCGGCGAGAAACTTAGCTAAAGCTAAAGCTTCTTCTCGTGAGAATTGGATATTGCCGTCCTTATCGGGTTTTCTTGCGTTCTTCTTTAATATCCTAACTGCTTTAATAAAATCTTTTTGAATATCTTCCATAAGAAATGTCAGCCCACGCACTTACGTGCAGGCAATAGACAGGTTGGTTATTTATTTAGAGCTGGTGGTAGAGAATTACACCCTACGTCCTCTGTCTCCGTTATGGGCCACCAGTGCTCTTAGTGAGCTACACCAGCTCTAAAGAAACAAAAACTTTCTTTACTAACTTAGGTGAGAGCCGCCGACAATCTCAGTACCTTTAAAATTACAAGCTTCATTTTCTTCAAACTCATCTCGAATTTCCAATTCACGAGCTAGAGCAGCTAGAGCAGCCCATCGTGCGACTGGAAAACCATAAGTATTTCTGCCGTTCAAGTTATACATTATTGTCGAATAAGTTGGATTTTTAAATGTGTGCACACCTCTATAAAGAGTGCTATTCGTTTTGTGATAATTTTTCCTGTGGAGTGCGTTAAATTTTCTGCTTACTATTCGAAGATTTTGTTTTCTATTATCCAATGTATTGTGATTTATATGGTCAATCTGTATTCCTGTGTTTCTTTTAGGAGTCGTTTTAATTAGTAAGACCAAGTGGTGCATAAATACTCTCGCAGCAGAACAGTAAGCGTACTGGTTCTTTAAATTGCCAATTAGATTCCAGTGTAAACTAGAAAGCCATTCAAAATCGTTATCGTCAACTAAAGCAAATTGTGTTGTTGTTTTATATTTAATAAGAAGTTGTTTCATTGAAAGAAATAAAAAACCGCTTTACGAGTGGGGCGAACTTGGGGTTCGAAAACCCCGCTCATAAAACGGTATTTCACCCCAAGTTTGGCAATAAACTTTATCTTCAGGCTAGCTACTGTGCTTATTGCTTTGTAATTATTACAAGTAATTAAATAGTCGTCAAGTCTACCTGTGGATAACCTATTCGACAGGTTTTATTAAAGGAGTAAAATTATAGTATCAATATTAAAGACCCGAATTATTGGGTCAAGAAAGTGAGCTATATGTTTCTACCAGAAAACTATAGGGAAATCCCTGCCAGTATTGGGGATTACATGAGAATGGAAGACGGAGCTAATAATATCCGTATTCTTTCTTCTGCAATTGTCGGTTATGAATACTGGAACACCGAAAATAAGCCAGTGAGAAACCGAACACCTTGGGAAACACTTCCAGGCGATATCCGTATCGAAAAAAACGGTTCTATTTCTAAAATTAAACATTTCTGGGCGTTTGTAGTCTGGAATTACGAAAAGAGCAAAATACAGATTCTCCAAGTAACCCAAAAAACAATCATGGAGGGTATTAAATCTTTAATAGACAACCCAAAGTGGGGCGACCCAAAGACCTTTGATATCACAATTACCAAAATGGGAGAGGGTTTAGAGACGAGCTATAGTGTAATGCCTAATCCGCATTCAGCTGTTGAAGATACCGTTACAGCTGAATTTAGAAAAAAGACTGTTAATCTTGAAGCTCTGTATGAGGGCAAAGACCCTTTCGTAAATACCGCAACCCCGGCGGAAATTGTCGCCAAAGCCAGTGGTGGAAAATTCAGCCCGCAGAAACCTTTAAGCACCGAAGATGATAGAAAAATGGAAGAAACAAGATACTAGAAGCGAAATTAGTATGTCAGTAGAAGACATCTACATTAAACCCCTTGAGCAAATTCTGGTAGAGGGGAAAATCTCCATCTACTACCAGCCGAATTTCAATGCTGAAACGGGTGAAAAAGAACCCTATTGGGGTTGTTACTCCCTAAAAAAGTTAAGTGTGAACGGGCGGGGGGCTACTCCAAAAGAAGCTGTGGTAGACTTATATAAAAAACTCTAAATGTTAGAGCCACATTACAATAAATTGGGCGAGTTTGTTGACCCGTGTATTGTATGTGGTTTTAACAGGTGTAGACGAGAGCACGCTGATGGCTGGGTTATTCTTACGGAAGTTATGCTAAAAGCAAGAGGCAGAATTACACAAGACTATAAAGTTAAATTCAAAGAGAAATTCTGGACTGAACCTGACCCAATGATAACCCGCCCTGAAGAAATGGGTATGGCTGAACACTGGCTCAAAGGTTTTATTAACGAAAATCTAAAAAAAGGTATGCCCCTAGACGAAGCAACGCTAGAGGCGTACAAAAGAGTCAGAAAACTGGTCAAAAGAAATCAAGACGGCAAATCGAATATCTTAACCCCCAGAGGGTGGCAAAGAAGGGAAAAGCCCCTAGAAGAGATAAGTAAAGAGAAGTGGGGGTTCTAGTCAACTGGAAAGAAATAACCCGCCTGAACGCATTTTTAAGCGTCTGGGCGGGTTTTAAAGTTTACTTCTTCGTCCAGCCCTTCTCCTCCAGCTCTTTGGCTGTGAAAGCTTTCTTGTCCTTCTGGGTCTTGTGGTGTCTGCGGGAGTGGGGAGGAACGGTAGAAAAAGGGCACAGGTCGCACTCTTTAAAGTCGGCGGTCTTCACCTTCTTCTTTTTGCCGTCTTCGGTCAAGACGTAAGCAAAGCCAAGGGCGTTGAGTTCGGTAATCCCGCCGTTAATCTTTTCCAGGAGTTCTTTTTTGGCGGTTTCCATCAGGGTTGCTTGCTGTTCCTGTAGTTTCTTAATCTGTTCTAATACGTTCACGGGTGCCTCCTTAGGCATATTGAAATATCCTCCTTTAATAAGTCAACTAATAACACCAGGAATGTCGAAATGTTTGTCCAGCCCACAATGGCAAGCCACACCCCATGCAAGCGTCGGGTTCCATTCGGCGGGCTTCTTCCATTTTCCTACGGGCGCGTCTCTTAGCCTTGAGTTTGGCTTCGCGTACTTTATTCCGGTAGGCCATCAATGGTAATGTCGTTAGGCTTCCTCATTCCAAGAGGGTTTATGTCGCCTTTTCGGTAACGTCCCCAGTAGGCCAAAGCCAAGCCTCCGAACTGTCCAACCACTTCAACTATTCGGACAAGTTCGGTGTCGGAAACGTTAAAAACGAATCCGAGTTTGTTGGCTAAAGAGCCAAGCAGGGCGATTATCAGCCCCGCGATTGTGATACTCATATTTTTATTTGTTCTCCCAACATTGTTTGGATGAAAACCAAGGGCTGGGGCCTCGGTGTTTTAAATGTCTAACAGCTGCGTTTATGTTGGCGTGTGGGTTAAAAACGGAAACGCCAGCTTTTCCTTCGGGGGTGTTCTTCCAGGTGCCTTTTAGGTATTGGTACACGCCAGAAGCGGTTGAAGTTTTATTTTTGGCATCCCATTTATACCCCGACTCGCACCTTGCAATCGCCAGGGGTAATTTAGGGTCAATCTTGTACGCTTTCGAATACGAGATGATAAGTTCCTTTATCTCGTCTTTGGACAGAATCAACGGGCTTGGTGGTGGTGTGCTTATGGGCGTGTTGACAATGGGCGCAGGAGCACTGGCAAGGGACGGATGCACTCCAAGTCCAAGTGGGAAGATACAAATTATTAGATAAAGTATTTTCAAGCATAGGTTTGTTGTCGCCCACAGTTGCCAATGTCAACAAAGTAAGGGGTTTTGTTTACATTTAGGGAAAGATGTAAACAAACACGGCAGTTTTCAGGCGTTAATTATTCACTTGCTCCTACCGACGGTGTAGACGCTGCGCCGGTAAGAGTAAATGAGTGAAAAAAGATGGGGCGTTTTATTTGAATCGACCGTCTTTGTTGACAATGGTTTTTAAGCGATGGCAGTTGGCACAGAGCGTTTGGAGGTTCGCGGGGTTATGGTTGCTATGGTTTCCGTCTATATGGTCGACATCAAGTTGGGCAGGATGAACAGGAATAAATCCACAGAAGGCACAGTTGCTCTTCTTATACCGACGGTAAGCAAAATATGCTCCGCTTCTCCAGCTGTTGGCTGGCCTGCGACAATTGGCGCAAATTGTGCGATATCGTTTTTGACCACGACTTTCAACAGGTTTGGTCTTACATTTTATGCAAAGAGGACGGGATATAAATTTAGATAATTAGTGGTAAAAGGTGGGGAACGTTTTACCATTCGTTCCCCAAATCCCAGGTAGCGGTCGGGATAAAACCGAGATAGAAGAATCACCCCCTTACTGTGCTAAGAATCCGGCCAGTTTTCCTGTGGCTTTGAATTGGGCGAGCGGGTCGAGTTCCTTAAACGCGCTTGTGAAGGCGTTGGTAAGGCTCCACATTGTTCGTGCCTTGAACTCGTCGTGCTGCGGGTTAAAGTAGTTGTTGTGAACATCTCTGACGAGGTGGCGGGGAACGTCCAGCTCTCCTTCCACGAACGCTTCGTAAATCACCATCTTGGCGTCTGTATCGCTGAGCTGCTGGCCTCTCCACATCTCAACCGCTTTCACCATCGGGTCGAATGAACGCTGCATGTCATCCACGCCGGCCGAAAGCGATTTGACCAGGTTGAAGTGTTTGGAGTGCTTAGCAAGCACAGGCGTGAAGTCTCCGTGGAAGCTCATATTGTCGCAAACGAACACTCGGTAGCCGACAGTCATTGCCAGCCGCATTGTTTTGTCATGCGAGTTGCGGAGTCCAAGGGCGAAGCGGGCGCCGTTAAAGGTCTGGTCCAGTTCCATCAGGCCGAACATCTTGTTTGTGTCCTGCGAAACCGCAAATTCCATTTTGTGAACTGCAATGTGTCTGAATCCGAGAGTTTCGACGAGGGCGTTTACCACTTCGTGATGAGGTATCGGTTTGTGTGTCGCTGTCCCTTGTGGGGTGGGGAGCTGGCAGAGAGTTTGGAAGTCAATCTTTTCGGTGTCAACGTGCGCTATCAAAGTGGAATCCACTTTTCCTCCTTATTGCAGATGAACTGCCCCCCAAGCCCGAAGGGCTTAGGAGAGGGGTGACGGAAATGTCACTTCGCTCCAGGTCGCACGCTGGAGGGGCAATTCACTTAATCAAACGACTGCGGTAGGCCACTTTCAAGGCGCGGGCTATTTGTATGTACGCGTTGCTGTGGATGGGTTTATTAATCTGGCGGCAGAAGTCCGAATAAGAAAGGTCATTTCTTAACCATGCCACAGACAGGTCTATTAACCGTCTGTCAACGTCAAAACGATGATTCATAAAGTTTCCTTTTAACCCGCATAAAGCGAGTAGGTTATTTATAAAAATGTGATTTCCCTTGCGGGCGACTGCTGACAGGGCTCAATTCCCGATAGTTTTACGAGTTCACGCTCGCAAGAGTTCTTTGTCAACATGCGTCTGAAAGCGACTTTAGAAGGCAAGAGGGGCAAAACTTTCGTTCGTCCCTCAAGTATTTGGTGGGGTTATTTAAGGTGCTTTTCAACATCCTTTGCACGCTTTAGCAGCTCCTTTTTTATCAGAGTTACTTCAAGGTGTTTCTGGGCGTCAACGAAGCTGTATGCGCCGTTGTACTTAATGCTGAAGAATTCATCTTCACGTTGAACGAGTGTTAACCAGAGGGCGGCGGTTTCCTGGGTGTAAAGGAAGTGTTTTTGGTCAGCTTCGAATTCTGCTTTCCGTTTTGCTGCCTCGCGTTCCGCTTTGTCGCGTTCTGCGTGGCGAATTTCGGTTTGCATTTGAAGCTCGAACATTTGCAGCTCGTTTAGACCAAGCGGTCTCTGCGCGGTCAAGGGCAGAATCGACTGCCCTATCATAAATCCAGCCAGGAAGAGGGAGAACTTCGATGTCCATTTCACGACGTCCCTCCAACGGTTTTGACTTTCAGTACGAGAAGCGGGGCGTTGTCCTTGATGTGTTTCTTGAAGCATTTGCCGTGGAAGACAAACTTTCCAAGTTTCTGTTTCTCGGGGTCGGCGGGGTAGACGGTTAAATTACATTCGTGGCAATACATCAGTATCTCCTAAGTGTTGCGTAACAGTGGTTGCACTTTGATTGGCCGGTGTCCTCTTGAGGCCACCAACAAATCCGACAGGTAATCAGGGGGTACCTTACGGTAGGCGTCGTAGGTAGGCGGTGCTGTAAACCAGCACAGCTCCGAAAAGCACTAAAACAATAATCCACACTAATCCTCCTTAACGAGCAGCTCGCTCGCGGGTGCCAGCGACGGGGCGTAAATCCCCGGCTCGAGCGATTTCGCTGGCATACGTGGGAAAGTTGTTAGGAGTGATTAAAGCGTAGCAAGGTATAACTAATCGAGCAAACAGGTTATCAACAGGACGAATCCACAGAGAATAAACAGGACAATCGAGCCTGCAAGAAACGGGTGGTTTAGTATGTCGTTAAAAATGTCGATAGGCATTACCAGGGTCTTTTAAACAGGTTCCATTCTTTTTCTTCCAGTCGATAATCAGGGAAAAGGGTTGTCATTGAGTTGTAGAACTTGTTTTTGCGTGTCTCGGTATCAAAGGGTACATATACCCCTTTTTCCTTATCTGACCAACCTACCTGTCTCATCACAATTCGACTGTCTGTCAAAACAACCTTCAAAGCAGAAGCGGGTGGGCCAGACATGGTCTTTAAGTGAGGAGCGTAAGAATCGTAGTAATAGAAAAGGTTTTTCTGAACATCCACATAAACCAAAACCACTGCGTGGTAAGGTTTGCTTCCGGGAATTGTTATTTGAATCGGGGCGTGCCTTAGATGGTAAGCCAAAGTCTGTGCGTTAGACGGTATCCATTCATACGCAACGGCAAAAGGGAATTCAGTCTTGCCTTTTATAACCACATCAGGGGGAATGTCCGTGTAATAAGACTCCCACGTGTAGTCATTGGGTTCAGGCCAAGTTTCCTGTTTTACCAATCCCAATTTTCTGGCGGTGTCTGCTACGGTGTTTAAATAGTTTCCTTGCCTCGTCGTGCCGGAGAGTTTGGCTAAAAAGCGGTCAGAGAAATTAAAGTCCTGCCCGGTGAGTTTCTTTAATTGAATTTCAACACAGTTGGTAAAGGAGTACGAAACACACGCCATCGTGTCAGCTCGGCCGTTAGACTGGCGTTCATCAGAGGGTAAATAAGGTCTCCAATCGGCAGAAGCGTTTCGGACTTCAAAAGGAATCGCTCCGGCGACGAAGTCTTCAGGCTTTACGCCTTCCAAAACGCCCTGGTTGTCGGTGGGGAATGTGTTATGGGGAACGGGCCTCCTAAAAAAGGAAAGAAGCCAGGAGAGAATGTTCATTTGCTGAAAAGATTAATTATTTGATCTTTAAAGAAGCTGGCGAGAAAAAGTAAAACTCCCAGAATGGCCGCAATCTTCCATTGCCACTTTTCAAGTGAAGTTACTCGGCCGTTGGTTTTCTTAACTTCGGCATGAATATCTGAAAGGCGCGACTCCATCCGCCCAAGCTTTTCATGGACGGAATTAAGGGTTTCGTGGATGTTGTCTATTCGGTCGGACATGGGGATAAGTGGACTTGCGTTAATTATTAGGGTTGCTAGGATTTATATAAGCCTATATAATTGAATTACTTATTAGTAACCGGGAGTTATTAAAGCCTCTATGTTCCTCCCGGTGCATAGGGGTTTTAATAACAAACACTGGGAGTTATATGGGTAGGTTTTGGATGGATGATGATTTCATCCGGGTTAAGGCTAGGCATTTATCATTAAAAGCAATTGTGGTGTTTATGGCTCTAAGTAGCCACGCTAATGGTAAGGGAAGTACTTTTATCGGTCATCGTAAATTAGGAGAGGAATTAGGTCTAAATAAGGATTCTGTTACACGGGCAATGAGGGAATTGGAAGCGTCCGATTTGGTCAGACGGTTAAGGGGTAAAAATGGTCTACCGTCCGAAACTGTCGTGCCAACCGTCCGAAACGACACTCTTAGACCGTCCGATTCTGTCAGACATAAGGAAGTAATTAAGGAAGATATTAAGGAACAGAATTTAATAGGTAAGATGATGAGAGGTTCAACTAAAGGTCGAGTATCGTTGGCGAAGGAAGCGCTTCGCGCAAAGTGGTCAGTGTAATTATTAATTATTTCACAAATGGAATTTATAATCGGTCTAGTCGTCGGTGTGATAGGGACTTTGTTCGCTATTGAGAATTGGTAGCGAGGAAAACATTACGGAGTAACGGTATGGCTTTTGAAAGCATGCCTTTTTGTTCAGGTGAAAGGGACGCAATACCTTTCGCTATTCTTGTCTTTGCTGCTGGCGAGCCTAAGGCTTTGCCTCCGGCTGCAAACCCTCCAGCAACAATCAAATCCTTAAACAACCCCTCAATATCTCCTTCTTTCAAATTCTGAGAAATGCTCGGCGCAGTGACTGCGGCTCCGGTAATGGTTCCGCCGAGAGTAGTCAGATTCAAGCGCTTTGTGATATTTGCTCGGTACTTGGCTGCGGTCTCTGCGCTGGTAAGGTTCGCATATCGCTCGTTCAAGTTCTTTATGGACGGAATGGTTTTATCACTGGCGCGCCCCTTTTCTACCGCTTCCTCTAAAAGGTCACGAACCTGCCGGTAGACTTTTGTTTTAACCTTATTTAAATCGTTGTCTAAGCCTTCCCGCCACCTTATCGAATCGCTTACATCAATTTTGAATTGCAAGGCTCCTTCGGGGTTCACCTTGAGGGTCTTCGTACCAGTTTGTACAAGCTTGTTGTCTATCCGTTGAAAGGTGCCGGTAACGCTGTTGCGAAAATCCATCAGAGCATCAATCATCTTTTGGTCACCCGTTCGGGTGGCCTTATTCAGGGCGTCATCAATCGGGGAAAGCGCCTTGGCAAGGTCAACTTGCTGGGTAGACACCTTCGGGTGCTTCAACGTCTGTCCAATTTCTGTCCCAATCTCTGCACGCTTCACGCCCAACTTGCCAATGAGGTCATCAAAAGAATTAGCAGCTATCTTTTCTCTTATCACGCCTAAACCGGGATTCTTGCCGAATTCGAAATCTTTGCTAAGAGGTTTTATCAGGCTGTTAATCACGCGTGGCGCGAGCTTGTCGGCAACTTTTCCAATTCCCTTACCAATCAATCCCGCACCTCCTGCGAAGGCAAGGTTTTCTGCCACGTTTTTATTGCTTCCGCCTTGTGCTTTTGTGACGGCCCCAATGCCGGCAGCTTCAGTGAGAAACTTTGTCGCCTTTATCGCCTTGCTTCCTGCTCCGGCAACTTCTAGTGCCTTCCCTGCTTTACCAGCCGCTCCTCCAGGTATGAAAAACTCGGCCACCTTTTCAGCACCAAAACCGACTGTTTGCGCTGTTCCTTGTGGTTTTAAAGCAGTCGTCCCTTCAAATGCCTCGTTCATTGTTGGGCTGGCTTGGTATGGTTTACCCGTTATGGCCTCGCTTATAGGTTTCGTAATCCAATCTAAAGTTCGCTGCCCTGCAGAACCGACGTTGCTAACTGTGCTGGCGGCTCCTTTGTAAGCTCCTTTCAGAAAATTCCCGACGGCACCACCAGCTGCTTGCGCGATGCTTTTCTGGGGTTGAATGGGGGCAGGGGCAGTTGTCGTAATCTGACTCTGATATTGTGGGTACTTTGAAAGCACCTTCTGTCCAACCTCCGAATCAGAAAGGTTACCGTACTGCGGATATTTCGTTTTCGTCGCCCTCCCCAAGTCGTCAATGGTCATTAGAGAATATTTAGCGGATCTGAATCCTGCGACTGCTGCAAAGAACTGCTCGGTGTTATGCCGCTGGCATTGTTAATAGTATTGATGCGTAACGTTTCAATAAACTCTTTTAGGGTTTTAAGTTTCGATTGAATCACCAGTGGGCTGTCATTAATTCCAGGCGTGTACGTGTTGAGCAACTTCTCTTCGTTCGGAGTAAAACTCGTACCACCCCGAAGTTTCGCAATGGTACCTTTTATTGTTCCAATTAGATTTCGAAGTTCCTCTCCCTCAGGGGTACCTTTTCCAAAATTCTTTGCCAGGAATTGATTTACCGTGCCTTGGCCAAATCCGCCAACGCCACTGAACTGAGTCTGCTGCCCTATAGAGAGAATCTTGTCCGCTAAGTCATTTACTGTATCCATTGTGGTAATAAGCTCTTGCTGCGCGGCCGGAAGTTTTACTGGTGTGGGCGTTCCTGCTGTGCCGAGAGTTCCACTGCCGGTGCTTCCTCCTCCTCCTCCGCCACCGACTTCACTAGCAAAGACGGTGCGGAATTGTGATTCTCTAAAACCCGGCACAATCTTCGCTTCGCCAGTTTGTTTATTAAAAAGTAACGGCGTGCCGTCAGGCGTAACTGTTAAAGAAAAGTCTGGTGGTACTTCAACATTCACTTCTACTCGTTTTGGTTCTCCGGTCGTTGGGTCAATGCCCCAGAACATACCCTTTCCATCTGACAGTTTTTCAAATTTCCAGTCCACTTGCTGTTGTTTCGGTTTCATCGAGTCATAAATCAATTCACCTAACCCTTCATCGCCGTAAGCATTTCTAAGCAGGAAACTCTTTCTGGCTGGGTCAATCTTGCTCAAATCCACATTACTCTTAGCCAAATTGCCTAACATACCCTTCGATTGTTCTTGAGCCTTGGTTAAATATTCTGTGTAAGCCTCGCTATGACCCAAAGCTTCGGCTTTTCTGGCAGTTATTTCTTCCCGGGCGGTCTTATCAATATTGCTGTAAACGGCCGCAACCTTCACTGCCTGTTCGTCCTGTATTGCTTTTCTGGCTACCTCATTCTTTCCTTTTTGTTCCAAATCGCGGGACGTGGCAAAGGTACTGCCTCCGAGTCCTGCATTCACATTTATAGCCCTTACTTTGTCCAAGCGTCCTGCGCCGGCCTCGTCTTCCCGCCTTAAGAGTTGCGCTGTCTCGGCGTTAATAGCGTCAATGTAGGTTTGGTTGTATTTCCTGACATTCTCACGGATGGCGTTTTCATCAACACCCGTTCTTTGTTTACTGAACTCATCAAAGCCTAAAAGCCCGCCAGACGCAGGATTCTGCCCGCTGACAGGTGTTATCGGTGCGGGTTGGGGTTGTGGGGTGGGTAACGGGGGCTGCGTATAACGCCGAACAACCGTTCCACCCTGGCCTCGACTTTGGCCAGTGGGATCTACTTCTTCCTCCATGAATTTGTATATTTGTGGGGGCATAAAAATTAGTTTGTTAATTACCTATAAATTGCGCGTTAAACTGGGTAAATCCTCCTGATGCAGGGGTGCAAGTAGAGCCTTGGTTTGCGGTGTTGCTGTTTATACCTAAGAGGGCAACCGTGTGGGTAGCTGCGGTAACCTGGGGGCTAATATAGGTAAAGTTTAAAGGGTGTAAAGGCCCGTTCGCGCCCGATTCATTTTGCATATAAGCAAGTCCTGTGGTTGTTCCTGTGAAGTCAATAGACACTCTTACCTGACAAATACCGCTGTTTGTGCCATTGCCTACACTTAATGTTCCGCTAATAAAAAGCCTTTGGGCACTGGTCGGAGCAACAGTTATGGTTGCAAGGGTGGTAGTGCCGTCACCCCAGTTTGCCGCAAGTAAAGTCGTAGTGGAGTTTCCGAAAATGCTTGGACTTCCCCAGCTTAGAGTTCCGCTTCCGTTATTAGTTAGAACGCCACTGACTTGGGAAGGCGGGAAAACATAACTCATACCCCTAAGCACTAAGGGTGCAGAAGAAGTTGCTGCTAGAGTGGTTGTGGCTGTAAATGTCCAGGCCTCGGTCAAATCCAAAAATCCTTGCGAGAGTTTTCCGTTGGTTTTGGTTACCGGAATAATCGTGGTTGCAGAAGACGTGGCATTGAATAGGGAAGCAGCAGGTATGAGCGTGTACGCACCCGTCATTCCCGTCCCCGCAATTATCTGTGCTGTGGTCGCAATTTGAACAATACCCGGAGTCGTAGTTGTTGCTGTTGGCGCTCCCTGCAAGGCAATCCCGTTGACATAAGAAATATTTGCCAAATAGTTTGTGTTGCTCGAAAGCGTGGTTGTAGAAATCGAGCTGTCGTAGCGAATCGGACTGGGCAGGGTTTCATCGCCGTTTAAAATCCGTCCGTGCAGGGCAACGTGCGGGTGGTCGGTAATCTTTATACTCGCGCCTCTGCGGTGGGTCTGTTTGAGAGAGGTAACGGAGCTGGTGCCGGTGACGGGAGAAATACCTCTTGTAAGGCTGGAAACAGCCGTACCCGAAGCCGTGCCGCACACATCCTCTGCAACAGAGGTTCCTTCATCAATCGTGAAACAGGTGAAACCGGAAAGGGAGTTGCCGGCCGTATCCGTTCCCGATACAAGCGTCATAGAAGTGGCGGAATCCGTAATAGAGGCTTGGAGGGAAGTCTCAAAACGGGCAACGGCAATGGGAATGGTCGCCCCCAAGGGTTGTTCAATTACCTGTATGGGATTCGTAATATTTTGAATTACAGGTTCAACGGGAGCGGGGATATCACTTTTCATGGCAACACCAAAGAAACCGGCAATAGCTGCCACAGTGGAAATGATTGCTACACTTATTTTTGCAAACAGGGAATCGAGCATAGGAGAGAAATTTAATTATTAAGCGGCTACTCTGTACCGACGGGGTATTCGTTGCCCCATTCTTTTAAGGTCAAAGTAGTTGTACATAGAAACAGAAAAGTAACCAATGCCCGTAGCGACAAATTTAATCTGTGCTTCGTCGAATTTGTCCTGGCGGACGGAAAGCTCGCGGAGGTAGTTGTAGGCAACAGCTCCGTCCCCTCCGCCCCCCACAGGGTTTTTGCCAATCACTTCGTTGCCAATTAGGGCTTGCGAGGTTCGGTCAACATAGCTGCCTGAGCCTTCTATCGTGCCGATGAATACAAATGGGGCTCTGTCTAAAGAGAGCCACACTTCACATTCCTGGTCGGGTCCCGTCTCTCCCTGTATCCGCAGTTTCTTGGACTTCTTCAGCTCTTTAATTCCGAGTTCTGAAATGTTGCTGATCCATTCGTTGGGGATCTCCGAGTCCTGGTCATCAAATCCTGAAAACAACTCAAATACGTTGTTGCTCATCGAATCACCCGCCACCAATGCTCCGTTGTAAATGTCGAAGCAGGAAGCGTAGTAATCGAGCACATCAAGGGCTTTTAACAGGCGGTCGTAGACAATTACGCGGTTGTTAACGGTGCTGTCAGAAGTTCGGCAGGCAAACAAAATCCAATCGTTAAACAAAATGCCTGCGGCAGTATCAAATTCATAGTCTTCTAAATTAAGGTTGTCGGACTTGGAAACGGGAATAACCTGCGTGGCGAGTCGGTCAAGGGTTAAGAGGCGGAGTCGTTTGTCGTTGTCATCAATGTAGTAAATCCCTTCCCCTGTCTCCACCTGCGCGCGGAAGTTGGGAATGCCAACCTGCTCTCTAAAAATAAGGTTGGTCAGTTCCAAATCGTCCAGGGATTCGCTCACTTTCCACGTTTTCTTTTCGTGGAAGCAGTACTTTTCGTCACCATAAAAGCCGATGCTTTGAAATTTACCCCCGCCGTCATCCTGCCTCAAAACATAGCCTTGTCCTGCCGTGCGTGTGCCGGAATAGGAGAAATCGGCTATGCCTCCGCTTGTGGAATCTTCCCAGTAATAATCAGCGGTAACCGCGCCTACTGCTGCCACAGCAAAGGTCACGCTGTACGCCCCGGTGGTGTAGTTAATCGTTCCTGTGCCTCCTGCACTTCCTACCAGTAACCCGTTCTTGTCGTCTGTAAAAGTTTCGCTGGTGTCGTCAATGCGAACCAAAAAGCACGTTCGTTTCGAGCCAGCCGCCTTAAAGGCCAAGGTTCCTGTGTAGGTAAGGGAGCCGCTGCTGCCTATGGCCTCGTTGGTAATCTCGGTGAAATCCGAAACTTCGTCTTTGTCGATTTTCGAGCGGTAGAGGCCTGTCTCATCCTTCCCGCCGTTGGTTCCTTTTCTGTCCCACAAATACATCCTTCCGGTTTTAATGCGGATTTTGCCTTTATGGTCAGTGGAGAGGAGGTCGGTAATCGAGCCGGGGTTGGCAGCCATTATTTTGTAAATGGAGCTGCTTTTGGAGGACAGGTAACCGGCCGCGCCGGAAAGTCCGCTGTACGGTTCTATGGAAATATCCTCGCCGTCTGCTGCGGCAGGAAGGACGTTTGAGCCGTTTTCTATCCAGTCTTCAGTAACGGTGTCAAAATACTCAACTTTTCGGCCTCGGGTTCTTACCAAGACCTCGGTGCCGTCCTGTTTTTTCAAAGTCCGAAGCCCTGTCACCCTGCCGGCGCCGGCATCACTTCCTAAACGGGTAGATCCTCGGCGAACTTCTATCTTGTCGCCCATCGTCTGCCAATTCAGAGAACTTGAAGCGGCGCCCTCAGGAATGCTTTGGGCTTCGAATTCATCAACAATTCCGTGTATGAAGTTTTTTACTTGGTGCTGGGGGAGCATTTAAGGTGGGGGTTAATAACGAATTCCTAACGCTACATTATCTTGTCCGTCTGTTTCTCCATACGGCGTGGAGCGGCCTATTGCGGATAATTTGAGATCAGCATCCCAATCGCGCATAGCGTTCTTCCCGACGCTGTATTCCAATTCCCATTCTGGTTTCCAGCTTCGGCCTTTTTCGCCTCGTTCAATCTGGTCAAAGAGCTTCACCATGTCAAAAGGGATGAGGAAGTGGAATTCGGTTGGCCAAATAACAGTAGTCGTGCCGGCATCAATGCTGGCCTGGGTGATGTCGGTCGTTTTCTTTAGATAGGGGATGGTAATGGTCTGGGCGCTGGTTTGTATCCCGCAAAGGTGGAGGTTGTTATTGGCCGTATCCAGGTAGAAACGATTACCCCCGCTTTCGCGGTACTCAACGCTTCGGTCAAACGGAACAGGGAAATAAGGGCTTGTACCAACGTAAATCCTGTCGGTGGCAAGTCCTCTAAAAGCCGCCGGTAAGGCTTTGGCAGTAGTATAGGTCTGTCCTGCCGCAGTGGTGTTGCTGCTGTCCAACGCCTTAATAATTTCGAGCTTCATCTCCCGCTCAAGTTTGTTTTTGGCGTTGTTGGCGAGCTGAATCTTCAGCGTGTCGGTAAGCGTGCTGTCGTCGTCTACAAGGTCAATAAATTGTTGGATTATTTCTGAATCGGTCATTGAGGTGGGGTTTAATTATCTAATAATTGTGTCACCATTAAGTTTTACTTCGCCTAAAAGCCAGACTGTAGGAGTAACAGCAGCAACTGCGGCGGCAGCAAAAGGACAGGCTTTTCCGTTTCCTGAATTATAGAGTTCGGTTCTTTCGTCAGAGGTGAGAGTGCGTTTCCAAAATCCTACTTCATCAATAAGGCCGTCAAATTTAATCGCGCTGCCGACAAAACCGCCCATCTGAAACGCATTTGCTTCGTCTTGTGTCCCACCACTCCAAGCCGCTTCAGCAGGCGTACCGTTGTCGATTTGAATGAAAATTTTGTCTGCTGCCGAATCATGCCAGGCAACTACATAAAACCAAGTCCCGGCTGAGGAACCTGAACCGGTAACGGTGGCATTTGAAGAGCCGTTACCAACATTAAACTTAAAATTATTGTCAGCATTGCTAATCCACACGGTATAGGCAGTACCGTTTCCAAAAAAATCACTACCCTTATTAACAATCGGCATATTGAAGACGGGAAGAGTTTCGGGCTTAACCCATGCGCCCCATGTGAAATCCGTATCAGCGCCAAGTGAGAGGTCGGCATGGTCGGCATGCTCAAAATATTCACCATTATCAAGTTCTAAATCTCGCGCTCCGCTAATCTTGCCTGTAGTTGCGGCAACAGTATTGTTATCGGTAAGGGTTCTGGAGCCGAAAGCATCAACTGCGTTTCCACTGGCTTCATCAAGCGCCCAACAGGAAACAAGGGTGGTCTGTAAATCCGCCCCTGCGGCATACGGCGACAGGAGAAGAACTACGCTTAAAAAAAGTGAGATTAGTTTCTTCATGGTTTAAGCATTATCCAATCGTGGTCTTTGTGAGTTTCCGGGCCGAAGTTCTCAGACTTCTCCCACAGAACCTCACCGTCTATAAACGAAGTAGTAATAACGTACCCCCATCCTTTGGGTCCTTCATAAACATCAACTCTGGTTGAAAACGAAGCGTCTTGGGGCATAACTATTCCGGTGTCGCTCCATTGTTCCGCATAATCAGTAGTACCTTTTACTGGGTTAATTATTTCTTTCTCTCCATCTTTAGGCATTTTGGAAGTAGTCTCAAGTCCCTGCCAATATCGTCTATTGTTTATGAAGTAGTCATGTTGAAACGCCTGAATCTGTGAAGATATTTCTGCCCGATAAGCATCCGCTTCACTCTTAATCTCTGGGGGTGTTGCAAAAAAGATTGGCGCAGCAAAAGCCACGGGAATTAATAACCCAACAAGCCGTTTCCATTTTCTTTTTATCCAATTAATCATTGGCAAATACTTTCACTAGTTGAGGTGGTAAAAGTCCCGCCCGCAAACTTCATATACACATAAAGAGCGGCGGTTTTATCGTAAAGAGCCAAACAGCCCAACTTGGCAGTTGTAGGTGTGGTGGTTCCGCCAATCCGCAAAATGGCAGGTTGAGTGGTGGAGGATGAATCAACTAAATGCAGCAAAGCTTCGGGCGTAGAAGTGCCAATACCAACCCTACCGCTTGGAAGTACGGTTAACAGACTTGCTCCTGTGGATGAAGCAATATGAAGCGGAATTGCAGCCCCGGTTCCCTGTATGGTTAAAGTAGACCCTGGGGTTGCTGTCCCAATACCAACATTACCGCCTAAGAGAGCAGCAGCGTAGTTGTTGGTGGCGCCGGTGGAAGCCTGCAAGTATAAACCATAAGCATTGGTAGTGGAAGCGTTAAGGGTAGAGCTGGTTATGGAGATGGCGGTTGATGAGGAAATAACAACTCCAAGTCCGGCAATAGGGTTAGCCAGGCTTAAGGTGGAGGCGTTGGCAAGAGTGTAGGCAGCAGACGATGCTGTGGCTATGGTCTGCGGGTTAAGCAGCATTTGGTAAGCAGTGGAAATGGTGGTGTTGGTGGAAAGGGTAGTTATAAGGGTTGAGGATGATTCAAACATCCTGTAGTCAAAGGCAGAGGTGTTAATTGGGTTTATGAAAATACCACGGCTCACGCCGGAAGCGGAGGACGTCTGGTTGGTAGTTCCCTGAATTTCAAGGATATGCGAAACGCCAGTACCTGAAGTGGGGGCAAATGTGTTGTTACTAATATTTACAACTCTTACTGTACCGGACGTAAGGGTATTACTACCACCTGTTTGAATTGAAAAGTTCGTACCTGAGTTCAGCGCGGTAACTGCCCCGCTTAAAGTATAGGCAGCTGATGCTAAAAGGCTGCTACTCGTTAAGTTTGTTCCCCCGTTAAAAGTTACGAATGTAGAGCCAAGGTTTAAAGTGGACAAACCTGAACCAATATTAAGCGTGGCGGCTCCACTTCTATATATGACAGAAGCCGCATCTCCTAAGTTAATACCCTGAGTTGCAGCAGTTCCGCCCGACGGGAAGGTCAGCAAAGCTCCGGGAGTAGAAGTCCCTATTCCAATTTTCCCGTTAGCAGCAACAGTGAGTAAAGAAGTGCCGGTTGATGACGCTGCCACGAATACAGGAAGCACAGGTAAGGTAGACGTACCCTGGACAGCTAATGTAGCAATCGGGGAGGTAGTACCAATCCCTACAGACCCATCGGGAGTTATCCTCATTCTCTCAACGCGTGTAGTGGAGGAAGCATTGGTAGTTTCAAATGTCATATAGGTGCTTTGGTCAGCGTCTGTCCAATTAGCACCGGTAATCATTTGGATTGCGGCTTTGCTGCCAGCAGCCCAAGTCGAAGTACCGTGCCCCCTAGCTCCCATAAAATAAAGGACATCGCCACTTAAACTGACTGTTGGAGCGGCGGGAGTGCCACGTGCTGAAAACGTATTTATTCCGGCAGAGCCTCCGCCATAATTTGCAATACCTATAAGATTCCCCGCCGCTGCGCCGCAATTCGTACAAGAAGAAACAAAATTACCAAGACCTACACCACTAGCAAAAGGTCCATTAGCAGTAGTTGGAGGTGTAGCCCCAACAACTAAAGTGCCCGTATTATGTAGAGTTAGTAATTGGGCACCTGTAGCGGAAGCGATATTAAATAGTTTAGTCGTGCCATTACCCTGAATATCTAGTGTATAAGCAGGGGTTGATGTGCCAATTCCTATTTCATCTGTGGAAGTAGCGTTGTAAATTAATCCACTGCCCAAAGTCCAAGCTGAATCCCCACCACCACTATTAGCGTCAGTTCCACAGTAAAGCTCTCCGCTCGCTGCTAAAGCTTTAACATCACAGTTTGCAAGCATCAAAGAAGTAATCGAGGTAGAACCAACTACGCTTAAAGCCTGGGCGGGGGTTTGAGTGGCTATACCTAATTTCTGACCAGTAAATGTTCCGAATACGAGTGAGCCTGCTTGATTTAAAAGAAGAGTCGTATCAGCAGCAAGAACCATAGTGCCACTGCCCTGCGTCCTAAAAGTAATGTCTTCATTTGTTCCCCTGGAAATAATAGTGTGGAAATCAGACCCCGACACAGCAGTTGCGCCGATGCTCAAACCACCTGCCGATGTACCTGTAAGCAGGCTGGGGACAGTAGTGCTGGCGGTTATTGTGCAACCCACGTCAGAATTGCTGTTTAAACACGCTTGAGTAGTAGAGCTGGTTAAGGCAGTTGTGGTAAATGTTCCTGTAAACACGTTGGAGGAAATTACATCTGAAACGGAAGTGGAAGCATTCACACCGTAACGGTAATCGTGGCCGGTAATAGAAATAAAGGTGTTACCGGTAATTGTATTCTTGTAACTCTGGCTTAAAATAATCGCGTCGGTTACATCATCAGTGCGGTTGTCCCCGCCGTAAAACTCGTTTCCGGTAATCTGACTGCCGTAAGAGCTGTTAGCTTCACCCTGATACCTGCCGTCAATACAAATATCGTGACTATAGTTAAGGCCAAACTGGTTGCCGTTAATTAAAAGGAGACCTGAAGAAAAACCTGTGGAAGAACCCGTGGCGTAAAGTCCGCAGTTAACATTCCAGGCAATATCAGAACCTATTATTCTGGCGGCCCCTGCGTTGTGGAGGTGAATCCCATACGTGCCGTTGTTCTCGGCCTCGGTTAATTTCTCAAATACCGGGTCAGTTGCGTTTTCTATGTAAAAACCTGCGCTCCCGTTCTGAACGGAAGTCACGCCAAAGAATTTAGGTGCCTGGGCTTCGTTACCGGAATCTGTGGCGGAAATTGCGGCAAAGCCGTGGCGTTTGCAATCGGAAACCTGAACGTCTTCAAAAGTTGTCCACTTCTTATTAATCAGAACACAATCCTTCGCAGTCGCGTTATTTGCTTTATTACCGTCAATGGCTATATCCCGAATCGAAGCTCCGGTGGTGGTTGCAATAATCATCGCGGCAAGGTTGGTGGTGTTGGCCTGTTTTAAAATCGTGGGGGCTGTGTTGGTAGTGGTGTGCGGGTTGCCGTATCCACTACCGACTAAATGCCCAATGGTAATAGCTGCGCTGACTGTATAAGTCCCGCCTTGGGTGAAGCGTAAAACTTGGTTCCCATTTAAAGTAACAGCCGTGCTTATCGTCGTGCCACAGCCCTGGCTTACCCAAATCTCGCCCGGAGTGGTAAGTCCTAAGTCAGCTCTGGCGGCAACAATCTTGGCTCCGCAGTCACTCCCTGGGAAAGTGGAGGCTATACGAATCGAATCAAGGTTGCGGGGAAGAGTAATGCCTGCCGAAGTGACCTGTAAATAAACAGTGTTGGTTGAAGAAGCAACCCGCAGAATATCCATCGTGGGCTGGGTAGATGTTCCTTGCGCGACAAAAATCGCAGATGGAGTGGTTGAGTTAATACCCAACGCAACACCTGAAGTTCCTTGGAAGAAGTTCGTTCCACCGAATGTGCTGGAATTGACTTTGTACTGAAGGGAATTTGTTAATCCTGCGGGTGTGCTGCTAGATCCGCCTCCTGCGCCTCCGTCGTCATCATCACAAATAACGAAGCCGCTCGCGTCCGTGGTCAGCACGCCGTTGTTCGTATAGCCCGTGCAGTTTAGAGCTGAAAGTTGTAAGGGGCTGGATGTCGGTATCAAAACGCCGTTATTCAGGTTGCGCGGGACCAAACGTTGAACAGTCGATGAGGCAACCCATTGGTTTAAAAGTGTCTGTGTGGCGTCACTGCCCAGAAGCTGCTGTTTGAGTGCGGGTGGTTTCGAAGATAAATAAAAGCCGCCCGCAAAACCGAGGAGAAATAGAAAACCCAGAATTAAAAGTTTAATCTTCATCTTCCTTTGGTTTAGTGACAGGCACAATGAACGCTATCCTGTTGAATTCCTTTTTCAGGCTTTGAATGCCGGCTTTAAATTCATCCACGTCATTTCCCAAAAACTCCTTTATTCGGTCAAAAAGGGCATCGAGTTTCTTTTGGAAGTCCTCAACGTTCGGGGTCATATCCCCTTTAAAGGTTTCAAAAGCGTCCAAGACAGGTTGAAGGTCGGTTTGGGGCGTAGTTTCTTTGTCTTTAATGGCCTTGAGAACAGAACGCTCCAAGGCTTCAAATCTTGCCATTAGGGGAGAGAAGTCGGCTTCCTTGGCGGGTACAGGCCGGTTAGCCCTAACTTCTGTCAGAATCGCTTGTAATGAGTTTGAAAAGGGGCTGAAATCGGGGTCTTTGGGGTCGGGGAAAACAATCTTCTTTATTTCTTCAGCAATAATCTTTTTAACACGGTTGTAGTCAACGTCAGATCCGCCGCCGCCTCCACTGTGCTTCGGGATGTGTTCAATCCTGTGTTCTTCAAATTTCTCGCCATAGTTGGACGATTTCGTGGTGTAGGCCGAATCGGTATAGGCAGTGTATGTAATCAGAATGTCAAAACCTTCACCCGTGGGATCTGCCGGCACTCGCCATTCCTTTGTAAAACGTCTGTTGCCTTGGTCGGTAAGGTTTATCGTGTCAATTAAAGCGTCGGTCTTGGCATTACGAATAACAGCCCTGACGTAATAAGTCGTGCTGTCCTGGTGGTCTTCTAGGCCACGGGCCAAGACTATTTCGCTTTGAGGTTCTATGCGCAAGGAAAAGGCTGTTTAATAATTGGCGTGGATAATCAAAAGGCTGTTTGCGGTCGGAGAGGCTATCGCATAAATGTTTCCGTGGAACATTTTGAGCGGAGTCATCTCATAGCAAGAACCACCCGGTATTTTTATACCGGAAGCGGAAGTAGTCGTTGCGCCCAAGCCTAAATAGATGCCTGCCGCCGCTGTGGTGCTTTCATTGCAAAAAGACAGGTATCCCCGGCCTGAGTTGGCGGAAAGAATCGGGGATAATGACCAACTTGTCCCGACTGCGGTTGTGGTTGCTGAAGCCGAGTCGTAAAAAAACGTTCCCGGACTCCCACCGCCACCGCCTAATGGTTGAGGCTTGGTAAAGCCCCAAATGCCAAGCGTTATAGCCCCAATCAAGGCTAACACTACGAGTAATTGTTTCATTGTTGTTTGTTAATGATGTTATCCTCCGCCCCTTTTTCTAAAAGGGCGAAAGGAACACCACTAGTTATTGGTATTGATAATCACGTAGTCGTAGCAGAACGGGTTGGTTGTAGGGGCAATTTGCGTCCTGACAACAAATCCGTTGCCGGGGGTTAAAGTTGTAACAAGCGTGCCGCTCGCAACCGCAGTATTGCAGGTTACGTTCGGAATCGTTGTGGTAGCTGTTTGGTTTATAAGAACCAAAGAGCTTGACTTTACCGCCGTGGTAGAAGCACCAACAACAGCCGCTGAGGCTGGAATGGTGAATTTACCAACTGTACCGCTACCCAAAGCTGCCGGTGAGGTTGAGCTGTTGCTAACATTGCTCATCAACAATCTGGCAAGAGTGCTTGTGCCAGTGACAGCGAGAGTCCCGCCAACTACACTATTACCTGAATTGGTAATGCCTACGGCGCTTACAGTGCCGGTAGTAGAAGCGTTGCCGCTTGAATCCACGGCAAATTGGTCGGTTGAACCGGCATAAAAGCCGTTTACAAAGTTAGAAGCAATCGTCCTAACGTTACTGCCAAGTAATTCTGACTGATTCGCTCCGTTATGGAATACACCGTATCCAAAACCCAACCCCACAAGGAGCGAAACAACTGAAAGAATGTATTTATTCATTGAGGTTAGAAGGTTAAGGATTAAGTGTAGGTTCCACTGTCAACTTTGACATTGACCAATTTGCGGGCGCCGTCAGCAAAGGTCTTTTTACCAAACAAGGTGTAAGCCTTAATTGCAAATTCATCAATACGCTTTTCCATTCTGTCAATCTGGATTTGCGGGTTGCGTTGAAGAACAAAATCAACCGCGCCTTTCTTTCCAAACATAAGGTTAGTAATGTTGCTGTATTGAGATTGTGAGGCTACATTCCAGCCGTCGCCTGCGGCGGTAAGGGTTTCACCCAAAATTGGGGAACCAATACCTCTCCAAGTGACAGTCAATTTGTCTGTGGAGTTGGTGTTAGTCCATGTAGAACCGTAAAGCAAAGCTTGGTGTTCCGCGGACATGGAAGAATAACCGGTGTCGGTCGCTTCTGCTTCGCTGGTACCTGGCGCGTTTAAGAACTCGGCCAAATTGGCGCGGGTAATGTCCACCGTGGAGGCAATGTGGACTTCACTCGCACCGGTAGTGGCGGAAAGAGTAGCTACAAAAGTTATAGTGATTGTCTGGTCGGCAACCTTAATGGTTAAGGTATCGCCGTCAGTTGGCAGAGTGGCCATGTAAAGCGTGCCTGTAAAATAAGCGCCGTTGTTTACATACAGGTCAAAAATGTTGTACCTGCCGACGTGACCGTTTGTTCCTGTTGAATCGCCTAACGCGCTGTCTTTCCCTGATAAGCGTTCAATAAGAACCTGATAGACATCAGGGGTAATGTTAGCGAAAAAGGGAGACTCACCCGGTTTAAAGTTATATACGTTCTGCCTGCCTAAGCGCTTTTGTGCAAGGGCAAACATCTTGTCTAAGTTGTTAACGGTAAGAGTTAAACCGTTGCCGGAAGTGCCGCCAAAGTCGGCCGCGTCTACCGTTGAGGTAGCGTTGGCAACTTCAGCGAGATAATAGCCGTTAATAACGTTGTTCAACTGTTCTACGGCCATGTCAGTGAACTTTTGTCGTGCTTTTGGAGTGGATTGCAATTCGTCCAAGTCTGAAATAACGAACGGAATGGTGGGCGTTTTATCAACCGTAAGGCTTTCCGCAGTGGTGGTGCCTGTTTGGAGGGTTACGTCGCTATACCTTGTATAGTCATTTGGAACCATCCTGGTTGGATAAACACGTTTTACCGTGTCGCCGTCTTTCAGCTCTTTTTCCAATCGGAAATTAGCCTGGGGACGCCATGCGTTCGATACCCAGAGGACTTCTTGCATTTCCCGCGACCATATTGTCGCGAAACTTGCAGATAATGCCATTTAAGTAAGGATTAATTATGTTCTGGCATGCCTAATCGGCACGTCAGGTGTCCTTTCATCTCTCCATTTGATGTAAGCCTGATATTGAGGGCTGCCTAAGGGTTCTTTATCCAAGAACTCCATTAGTTTAGTTTCGTCGTTATGAATTTCTTCAAAGTCCACAACATCAGTACCTGCCTTACTGCCTCCCTGTGAAGGTTCGGCGGAAGGTTTGCCAGGTTCAACTTCAGGCTTTACGAATTTGTGGTAAAGCTCAAAGAGGGGCTTTTTGAAGTAAGGTTCACCGTCAGGCGCGGGCTTATCGGAATAAGCCAACTCCATTAGTTTCTCCCGTACTTCGGGCTTTTTAAGAAGCTCGTCACCTAAAGCGGACTGGAGGCGTGAGTAATCGGCTATAAAAGCCTGTTGCTCGGCCTTTTCCTGCTCGGTTTGCTGCTGCTTGGCAATCAAATCCTGCACTTCTTTTGGAAGCTCAGGCTTAATGCCGGCGCGAATGGCCACTACAAGGTCGTTGAACAAAGCTTTATTTGCATCATCGACGCCGTATTTTTCGAGAATCTCCGCTACGTCGCTTGTGGTAACGGGCGTTGATTGTTCTCCGGCCTTTTGCAAGTGTTGTTGGAGGGCTTTTTCAGCCTTCTCCGCACGCTGCTCAGCTTCGTGCTTCTTTTCTAGGAGAGTTTGAAAGGGCGTTGCCTTTTTGGGCTGCCGTTCTACTTTCGTATCAGGCTGCTCTTTAGGTTCCTCAACTTTTACCTTTTCAGGTTCAGTTTTTGGTTCCTCTGTCTTAGGCGCTACAGGCGGTGTTTCAGCCTCCGCAGGCTTTGCCGGTTCCGCTTCAGGTTCTTTAGGAGCCTGTAAATCGGCTACTGCCTCGGCAGGCAGGTCGGTGACGATTTTGTCGTCACCAATAACTACTTCAGTCATATGTTTTTGGGTTGCCCTATCGGGCAAGAATGGCTGTAAACGGAGAGCCAATTATCCGAAAGCGTTTTGGATTGTTGCTTAAAACAAAAAACCGGCAGATTGCCGGTGTTGTATGAGCTGCTAAGGACGAGAATCACCAAGACCTTAGCAGTTTGTACAGTACCGCCAATGTTGGTGATTCTTTAAATTGTAGTTGAAAGGAACTATCTAACTTCGCCTTTTATCTTACCGGCGTATTCGCTGGCCAATTTTTTCGCTTCTTTGCCGTGCGCTTCAACACTGTAAGTGCGGACAAATCCGCCTGTAGCGTTGAACACGTCAAAGGAAGTCTTCTTGGCTTTCTTCGGAGCTGGTGCGGTTTCTTCTATGTCGGCCGCGCCACGCTCGTTGCTGTCTTCATTAACAGCTGGTGCCTTTTCTTCGGCTACCTTTGCCTTTTTTGCCATACATTTATTTCTTGGTTAATTGTGAAAATAATATTGCTACTGTGTGAAAAAACTGAAAGGAATTCTTTTGGTAATCTATGCCATTAACCATCTTACGGAGAGAGCCATCTTCAATTAACGCGGTTTTGGTTTCACCTTTGTAGGAAAGGGTAACAATTCCTTTTTTGGGAAATGCCGTAATGATAATTACGTTGCGGTTTGTTACTGGTATCGTAATAGGTCTTTGGTCTCTTGTCAAAAACTTACGAATTCTTTGCGCGAGCGAGGGCTTCTTTAATGGCGGATTCGAGCTGTTCTCGATGACTTCCGTTGAAGATTGAGAGAAAGCGGTCACAAATGTCTTTCTTTGCAAACAGCTCGTCACGCTGTCTGTCAGTTAATGTTCTGTCGTTTTGTAAAAGCAAATTGCAGCGGTCAACTTCAGCCTGTAACCAGTCAATATAATCTTTGAAAACAGGAGTGTCTTTTAGGTTTTCCTTTACCGCTACTTCGTGAAGTCGTTTCTCAAAATTCAAAACGTCCTTCTTGCTTTCCTCATCAAATCCCCCGCTAAAAACTAATTGCCTAAGCTGTTCAAGTTCTTGCATACGGTGCTGGGGCTAATTGTGTCATCTGTTGCGACTGGCTGGCTGTTCCTTCGGGCGTGTTTGGTGTAGGAGTTTCAGTCGGGAACCCCGGCTCACTTGGCATTAGGGGTAATCCCTGCTGCGCTCGCGTTTGAACCGCTTTGCGGGCGGCGTTCTCTGCGGCTATAGGCAAATGAATTTCAGCAATCTGCATTAGCTTCATGTACTTTTCCAGGGGCAAGTCTTCTTCAGTGGCGAAATCCACAATCTTTTGGCAAAAGACGGTCGTAGCGCCTCGGTATGGCTTGTATTCCTTACCCTCTAAACAATCCTGAATCATCTTGGAAGCTCTGCTTAAGACTTCACGGTTGCTTTCATCCTGAAGGTCAAAAGCAAGGCGTATTTCATCGTCAGGGATCTCAATGCTCTGCATTTTGGTTTTTACGCGCCATTTCGGACTGGTGACAAGCAGCTCATCGGGAGCTAAGGTCTTAAACATTTCCGCTAAGGCTTTTTTCTGCAAAGCGTCATTCGCTTTCTCATCATCACCACCGGAAACTTGAACGTCCCATTCGGGATTTATTTCAAAACGGTGGAGCTTGTCTTCCTCATAGCCTTTTTCGCCAATAATCCTGACAGCCTCGGCTCCTCTCATATGTTCGGAAAGTCCCCATAAAAAGCGCTTACCAATAGCAACCCAGCATTTGGTTTTGGACTCCATAGCCAATTTCATGCGCTCGGCTGACTGCTGAACATTTAAGTAAGCAATTCCGACTTTAGAGGTATCGGTATTTCCCTGGGCTTCGCTGTTCACGCCTGTTTTCTCTTTCAGCATGTTGTCCAGCCAGTTGGCCAGGTCAATGCTGCCTTTTAACTCTGGCGTTTCAAACTGGAATAGGGCTTTGTTCATATCCCCCTGCATCTGCCATGTGCCGGCTTTTAATGCCACAAGGCCGTCAGGTCGCCACTCTAACTGGGCAGGTTCGGGGAAAACAGAGGGGTCATAGGCTCTTTGGCCGTAGTTGCGTTTGTTTCTGTTGTCTAATTCCTGGTTGATCAGGATGCGGATAGATTCAGCAACCGGCAGGATGTCATCACACGGACTCTTGCTCCAGAAGTTGAAAATATCCCGGTTGGTGGCCCACGAAGGCCAGCACCACAGGTTCGATTTAAAACGTTCTTTCCACGGTACACACGCTACCCAAATGCCTGTTTCATAGTTCCAAACAACGTAATTGCGTTCACCGTTAAAAGTAGTCCCCGATTCAACAAGCTTGTAAAGGTTCTGGCCGGCATAGTTGTGAGTTATCCCGTCCATTCCCAAAGCCATTAAACGACTGTGCTTGGCTTTAAACTGTGTGTCATTGTCAACAAGGGTTTCGGTTTTGGTCGCGTTAATCAGCTTAGAAACCTGCCCTGCGTCATACAACCCGGCTTCAGCTCCCGCTTTCAATTCCTCTTTAGAACGGAAAATGTTGTCCTGGCCTTTATATTTGGCGCGTTCGTCAATCCCTCCGCCAAGAGGGTCGGTGTAGAAGTCATAAACATCAACCGGTTCAAGGTTGCTTTCATATCCCTTAGTGGAGCTGGCGTAATATTTGTAAATCGTGCGGCCGTAGATTCCTGCAAGCTTCGTGCCGTCTGTTTCCTGCATATCCCAGTCATACTCATCCTTGACCTTAATCTTCCCGTAAAAAGCTGTGGTTTTCTTTGCGGCTCGGTAATCAGCCGAATCAACGCCCTGGTCAAAGGTAAGCGGAACGTGTTTCGCCATCTTTGCCTGCCACGTATCCACGAAGCCGGAAATAATCGGGACAGGCACATTGAATTTGCCTTTGATGCTTTTCTTTACGCGGTTGAAGTAAGCATCTTCAATCAAGCTCCAGGAGGCTTTTTCTCGGTCGTGACGATAAAGCATACCGGCTTGGTATTCGGCTCTGACTTGTTTGGCTATTTGTTCTTTTGTGTTATCCGCCATATATGCTTGCCGCCTCTACGGGCGGTTGTATATAAACTTTAGGTTCTTCATTCGTCATCTGGTCTTCAATCACGGCTGCGTAACTGAATTCATCGGCGGCGTGTGATGTGAAGTCGTGGAGGGGCTTTTCCTTAAACATCCCTTTGTCGTCGTCCCATTCCTGGTGGTACTGGGCGATGTAATCAAGCCAGAGCTGGCAGTTCGGTTCGTTTACCCAGAAATGTGACCACATCAGCCGGGCCTTTGCTATTCGGTCGTCAATTGAAAGCTTTGGTACTACTACCCATTCAACGTTCGGCCAGAGTGCCTTTGCGGTCGCTAATCTGGTCTTTCCTGTGGAGATTTCCGTGCCTTCTGCATCGTGCGGGACAAATACTTTTCCATAAACATAAGGTTTGTTTTGCAGGGCTTTAATCGCCTGCGGCATCCCGTCCTTGTTGCTGCCTTCCCAGTAATCAATCTTGTGCGTTTCGTTTCCAATTCTCTGGTAGATACCAGCCGACAAGTTCTGTCCAACGCCGAGGTCAAAAACGATATGAGCTTTCAGTGCGGGGTCGTACGGAACGGACTTTATTCGACCTTGCTTGCGTGCTTCTGCTATCTGCTGCGCGTAATATGCGCCTTTTATCGCTGCTTCGAATGAGCAATACCATTCCTGATCAAATTCTTCCTGTGTCATCAAACCTTGGGCAACCAGCCGGCGGTCGTCTTCCAGGGCAATGCGGAGGTTTTGTATCGTCTCGCCTTCTTCATCTCTTAGCGAGTCGTCTATTGTTTTGAAAACTACTGTCCAGTCAGGGTTGCTGAGGGCGGATTTGTAGATTCGGTGGAATTCGTTTTTGCCTTTGGGGGTACCGAAGAAAATTGCGTAACCGAGGTGGTCAGCAAGTGCCTTCGAGATGATTTCAGAAAAAATGTTAGAAGGCTGTTGGCTATATTCGTCGAAGCCGACGCCCCAGAGAGCGAGTCCACGGAGGGAGTCTGGGTTGTCCGAACCGACGAGGATAAGTTTGCTTCCATTGGGGTATTTAATCGTTAATTCTGATTCGTTGTATTCAATGCCGGGAATATCGCGGCTGATCTTCTTGGCAATGTCCCAGGCAACACGCTTGGACTGTTTATATGTGGGGCCGATGTAAGCAAACTGGGATTCGGGAGTTCGGATGCAATCGCGTTGGAGGTGGTTTAAGACTGCGGTGGTTTTTCCTGCACGGCGGTGAAGAACGAGAACAATCCAGCGCTTTACGCTGTTATGGAGACTTTCGGCCCATTTTCTTGGTTTGTAGGGGATGATAACCATGCGAGTTGAATAGGCTCTCCGCCCGCGCCGGTTATCTGTGTGGGAATCATCTTCGGATATGCTTTGGAAAGCTGCTCAAGAGCAAACCGCTGGTCGCCTTTTACCTTACTGTTTAAAAACTTCTGAAGCACTTGAAAATAGCGGTCTGACAATGCGGCATACCGCTCGACTATCTGCAACTCTTCAAATTTGCTTTTTCTTCCAGCCATTTCACATTAATCACTCTTTAAGGCTTATTTAAAACCAATTTGCTTCAACCGTTCGTCTTCCCACTTCTCATCGATAAACACTTCGCTGGCGTGAATGTGTTTCTCTTTCCGGAGTGCATCCTTTACTGACCTCGCCATTACGAGCTTTCTTACGATGTACCGTTTTATTTCAGGCATAACTCTGTGGATAAATAATGGAATCTGGCTTATCTAAGCGAGTTGACGCTTTCTGTAGATTTGTCAAAATAACTATGTGAGACGAAGAGAGGGCGAAAACTGGCGTTTGGCACTACTTCTAGCTGACGAACTTTAAGGAAGCTTTTAACAAGGAAGTAACCCCACCGTCTCACACAAATAACCATTCATGTTCTTGCCTCTTGATACTGCCTGAATGGTCGGTATCGAGGGGTTAGAACACAAGAAAGGCTCTATATGAGCACATTTAAGCACCTATTGGAAAATCTACGGGAGGATTACAGCGGCTTATTGCCGTTACCAGAGGAAACTCAAAAGGAACTCGAATACCTCACACACATAACGCTGCACAAAAAGTATTCTGACCGTACCTGCTCGCTGTGTGTAATTGACCCTGAATTTGAAGAACACAGGTTGGAACACTTTAAACATCCATCAATCAACTGTCATTTCTGTGTTCAGAATGCGGATTTGCCGTCGCCTGATGAAGAGAGAATGTCTATGGAAGAAATGGAGGCGTCAAATGACTAGCTTGCCTTTGCGTTCGGCTCTACACTGCCACTGGCGAGCTGGCGGTGTGTCGTTTCAACCGCGTGTTCAAAAGTACGGATTCTTTCTGCTGCTTGCTTTTCTTCTGCCTGTACTTGCCTATCTATATTTCGGTTAGCCATTAGCAAATCTAAATCCAGCAAGAACGAAAGGTTCCCCTTTGCGGCGGCTTCTATTTGGAAGTATTGGCGGAAGTTAATCTGCATATCCTAATTACATTAAAGGGGAGATTATATGAGTTGTCAAATTAATGGCTTATTATCACTTAAAGGCTTATTTATCTTTTGGAGAAGAAGCTAATTCAATCACCTGCTTAAGCCTCTTCACTCTATATTCATACTGGTATAGACCGCTCAAAACGCGCCATACTTCCCGCAGCTTACTTATGGACATCGCCACTATCAAAGGCGCAACGATAGGTGTGCTACTGACCTGCGCTGCGATTAGGTACCCCATCGGAACTAACGCATATAAAACGATAGTTACTATGACGATTGCCCAAAGGGACCATACGATTGCCGACACGATTTCAAACGCCAAATAAAGAACTAGTTCGTAGACATTGCCGTGAATACGCATTAAGTCATTCAGTTCTTTTTGGCTCCTAAGCGCCCTGACACCACGAAATACAGAACCCGAAAAAATCACAGACTTATCGAGTGCAGCCCGAATCTCTGTTCGAAACAGTGCAAGGAAGAAAAGGAAGAAGGTCAATAATCGTTCGGGTGCTAGGAGCCATTCGAAATTCATATCAGCAAACTCTCATAGAAACGAAAAAGCCGCCAATCCTTTCGGAGAAGCGGCTTTCTTGTGGGCATACCGCCCAAGAGTAATTAGCTCTGAGCCGATAATCCCAAAATACACTCCACTCGTCAAGACCTATCTCGTTTGATGTATTACAGTTAGAATACCCACAGTTACCGACAATCTAATAAGGAGGATAAAGATGCCCGACATCAACAAGGATCTGCGGGAAATCCCGCTTCCTGTCGTCTTTCAATGGCTCGGCATAGATTTGTCGGGCTTTAAAACTCGTAAGGGTGGGACGGAATGGTATGGTCGTTGCTTTTTCCACGAAGCACAGAAAAACACCACCTCGCTTTCGTTCACGGCGGAGCTGGCGCATTGCTTCAGTTGCCAAATGAAATTCAAAGGGGCAATCGACGCGGTTATCCAGTACAAGAAAGTGGGCTTCCAAGAGGCCACTGCCTGGCTAAAAGAAATGAAAGGGAATTCTCCTGCTCAACCTGCCATCGTTCAACCTGGGGCAGAATCTAGCGTTGTAGAGCCTCTAAAACCCTTCACCGGCAAATATGAAAAATACGCCGTTCCCTGTGAATGGTTGGAGAAACGGATTCCCGATGAAGCGGTTAGAAAACGGTACGGCGTGTTCTGCTACAACAACCCAGCTCGTAAGAGTGCTTACAGCGGGAGGGTTATGCTGCCGGTGCGTGACACACAGGGCACGCTCTATGGTTATCTTGGGCGTGCAATTTCAGACACGAAAGACAGCAACAACAGTGAACCGAAATACCTTTTCCCCCCGAACTTCCCAAAGTCTCGCTTTCTGTTTGGCGCTCATGAACTGGGTACGTTCGGTTCTCTTCCATTACGTGTCGTTTACCTGGTCGAGTCTCCGTTTTGCGTGATGAAGTTTGCGCTGTATGGTCTGCCGGCCGTGAGTCCTTTCGGCTGGTCTGTATCACCTGAGCAACTTTCAATTGTTCAATCTCTGACACGCGGCTTGATATACATACCAGACAGCAACAAGTATCAAGAGTGTGAACGTACGATTGCCCAATTAAGTCGCGTTCTTTGGGTGAAAGCTCCGCCGCTTCCTGCCGGGATTGATGACCCCGAATATCTGAGCCTTGAACAGATCCAGGCTCTAACCCGCTGACAACTTCGTCGGCGGGCTTTTTTTCGTCCAAATACTTTTCCAACCCCTCCGCCTTTAGGTTTTCAAACGGAAGTGTAGGCTCACACGCCAAACACCGCGCTTCACCTCTAGAGCATTTACACACAAATCTATCTAACCAGTTAAAACCCCACATTGTAATTTATGTTAATTAGTTTTAGGGCGACAGAAACGAATTCATCTCCTCAAGGGCCGAAGTAGATAAACGCTTCACGCCAGACCCTTAGAAGCTACCCGGCAACTTCCCTTCAAGCGTGATTCCAGTAGACTCCCCAATTGGAGAGCTACCCCACACAAACAACAGATAACCGGATATAGGGGCCATACCTTGCCTGATGTTTTAAGATGACTGGGCTTCTATCGCCTTACTGACATTATAAATTGTATTAACGTAATTGTATTGTTAGGTCGGCTCTGGGTTACGCAAGGCAGAGGTTCTTTGCCGTACTTGGCAATACAGACACTATTGGATGGACGGGCTTCGCATACGGTTGCTGTGAGTAATTGTTGTACATAATGGTGTGTTTAATTGAAGTGCAGCTGGCGTGTTGTATTCCCAGTATCCGAAAGAGTAATATTTTACCCTCTCAGCATATTCTCGCGAGAAGGCCTGACAGTTAGAAGAGGTAGACTTTAATCCATACCTCAATTTATGGAACCAGCTGTGAAATGATCAACGGAGAACATCTGTTCCCCTCCTATATGATTGCAGTTAAAAAACTATCCATCAACCCTCGCATATCCGCACAAATCCGTATTCCCGCCAAACTTATCCACAATTCTATTCGCTAACCTAAACCCAGCACCAAACACCAACATCACGCAAAACACCAACCCAAGAAGCATCGCCCTATCCCAATGCGTCTTTGCCGTAGGCAAAGAACCGAGGGAACCTAACTCTCAAATCCTTTTGAAAAAATCGTCGCGAGCGAAGCGAGAGACAGCCGACCGAAGGGAGGCTGAACTGTCCCCTGTTCCTTGTCCCCCTGTTCCCTCGTTCAGGCGTTTTACGTGTGATTTCTCACCAGCTCACAACCCGTCTTTATGCAAAATAGGCTTTCCTCTCTTACTGCCTATCACCCCTTTTAGGTCCTGACGACTTGCACTGAAAAACGGATAGAAAAGAGCGCCCTTGGCGCTATCCAGCCCTTTCCCCGTCCGCTTCCCGGATTTTTCAGAACACCGTGGTGCCAGACAAAGACAGAACCGAATTATGCGAGCCGGAGGCGAGCCAAACGGGGAACCGCCGAGCCAATACCGCCAGTAGCCGTGTTTGTTTCACGTATTAGGGCGGCGGTAAACGGCGTTACCGCACGTCTGGCAAGACAGCCAGATTCCGAATGCTCGCGTAAGCGAAGCCACCCTGGCGTACCGCTGTTAAGTGGTTGCGGAGCAAGTCGTTAGACTAGACGGGGTGGCTTCGCTCGGAGAGCGAGCAGGAGGAATAGCCCGACCCCAATTTCATTGGGTAGCCAGCCACACGAAAGTGTAAACAGAAATATTGACGATGTTAATCGTCGTTTATATGCGCTTTTTGACCCAAGTATGCACCGGCCGTAAGTGCCGGAAATTCCGGTTAGGGGCGTAGATTGACTTTCCCTCGACAAACTGTTTCATCAGTTTCACGGCTCGCCATACCTGTCGCCTGTTAAGGCGAAACCACTCTCCCCAAACGTGGTTCTTGAAATGAAGCCGATGCATCCAATCTTCCAGCTCAACGTATCGTTCGGTGACGGCAAAATGAACCACCTTGACAATTTTGTGGGTCTTTTGCCTCTCATAAAAACGCCACCGATTAGCCCAATTCGAAGTACGCCCGAATTTAACGAGACCATCAGCACGCCGGATAATATAAACACCTGATAACTTTTCGTTCATAACCATACCGACTGGCTCCATCCAAAGTCATCATCCCGAACTTCTCAGACACACCCCTCCGTAAGGAGGGGCTCACCTAAGTGCGGTACTAAAACTCACTGATGCAGTCATAAGCCGTAAGGCTTACCCCTCGGATTAGGAGAGAGCATTTAGCGACATGCAGGGGCGTCCCACTGGAGTTGAGCCTGGGGAAACAGCCGGTATGGTAATAATCAAAAACCCACCTGCGAACGACGAAGTTGCACAGATGGATTATTATCGTCGTTCTTTAAGCAGTTACTTGAATTATAACGGGTTATGAGAGTTCCGTCAAAACCACCTTCTTATCGGGAAAGGTCGGGGAAAACCAAATCGGAGCGAGCGGGTTTTCCAAAACATCAGAATGGAGAGCGACAAAAAACCTTATTCGCGTATTTTTCTTTCTCGCAAAGAGATTAAGCATTTCTCTTGTCCGTTCTAACGCCCCTTCGGGGTCTTCATAACCATAACGCCAATCCTGAACCGTAAACAAAATATTCGCCGCGCTGTTCTTTAGGTGCTGGAAAAAACGTATATAAAGCTCAATCTTCTCGTTAAATTGTGTAGTTAGATGTTCAGTACCTCGGTCAACCTCTAAGAGGAATAATTCATCAGCCAGTTTCAAGCGGCGGTCATACCAAATCGGGTACTGTTGCTTCTTTTCATCTGAACCAATATTGAAAGCTTTTTTCTCATCAGCATCCCAAGCGTTATCCCAATGTTGAAGTTTTCCCGTTTGCCAAAACGCAACAAATAAATTAGCACAATCAAGCTCGTGCGGTACGCTCTTATAGCGCGAAATACCCTTGATGGCAGGGAGAGAATAAATATCAGGTAGGTTCCGGTGAGGCCTTCCGTGCTTTACGAGTTCTTTTTGATTTACCATCCGGTTTAGCATTTGCTTCGTGTGCGGGTAACTCCCCGGATACATTATTAAGCGCGGCTTTTCTCGAATCAAAATAGGCTTCAAAAGCTGTCCCGTCTTGTCGTACGGATACAGTTTCGCCAGTTGGAGTGCTGTCATTCTTGGTTCTAGATGTAGAGCCTTCAAAATTGCCTTTTTTCTGTCTACCAATCCTTCCCTCTCTAAGTTCGGTTGTACTCTTAGAATTTGCAAATCTATGTGTTATTTCCCCCCAAACCTCCGCCGTGCGGCGGTATAGCTGGGGATTACTTTTGAATAAATGCTTTAAAAATTCGGTCACTTGTTGATCAGATACTTCCGCATCAATGTCTGGCCACGTTCTCATATCGCAAATACGAGGTAGTTGTTTGTTTATCCTAATAGCAGCCTGTCGCTTTTTAAGGGCTGACAAAACGAAAGTAATTTCCCGGTCAGTAATATCGCCGCCGTAACCCATCGTACCTATCATCTCCCGAACGTCGTCCTCATCTGGTGTCCAAAACAGAAACTTGCTTTTACAACCGCCCTTTACCGCCCCTTTGACTTTCGGCATGTTATCAATCTGCCAGAACCACTGATGCGCCAAAGTAAGGTAAATCTTTAAGTGCCGCCCCATTGTTAAAAGGTCGGCAATCTTGTCAGTTACGTAATAAGAAAATTCATCAATGTATACATAAAATGGAGTGGTGTTACCCTTCATGCGCTCGCGGGCTCGAATGACCTCATTGAGTATTGCGGTTCCTAATAGACTTTGCTGCGGCTTATCGTAAGTGCCGGTCTTGTCGAGGTTGCAAAGGATAATCCAGCCGTCACTGATTAACTGCTGAAAATTAACGCCTTGCTTTGAGCCGAAAATCGTCTTCATCGACGAATGGGTAAAAGGACCAAATCTTCTTAATGTCGCCTGAACGTCTACCCATGCCCTATCTGGATGTTTATCTTGGCAAGTCTTATAAATTCTGTCCAGTTCCTGCCGAGTTAACCAAGAAATGCTTTCGTTGTTGATTATCTGGTCTCGCTGATTAGCCAATGATGGGAAAATCATTTGCTCACATTCAGCGAGGGTATAACCGCCCCTGTGTAAGGCTTCAACAATGAAGCGAACATTGTGAGTAATAATAGATTCCTGCGTGAAATCGGCTGAATTCCATAAAACTCTCAAAGTGTCGGCAACGTGAGCTGCCATCGGTTCAGTTGGCGCGTTATAGTCAAGCGGATTGATAGGAACCACATATCGCAAGTCTTTATCAGGGTGGTTCATCAAAGACGGGTCAATTACCAAAATCTTTTCAAAACCTTTCTTGATTGCGTATTTCAGGACTTTCCCCATCGTCGTACTCTTTACGTCACGAGTACTGTCGATAAAAAGGAAAGGTGCTTGGTAAGGCGGGTCTAAGGTTTTGTCCATGAGCATGTGGATATCCATGCTCATTAGCATTTCGAGAAAAGTACTCTTACCTTGTTCGGTAGTGCCTAAAACGTGGATGTGCTGCTGGCGGTCGTGTTCGTAAAAGAGGATTCTGCCGTCTTGTTCATTGTCAGCAATGTATCGGCCAGGGTAAGGGGATTGCTCTTCGTTAACTAACTCATCAATTACCTGACGGGCTGTCTGTCGCCTGGTCCACTGCTTGTAGGTTTGCCCCGTTTCCTGCTTGAAGTAGATGTCGCGCCATTTGCTCATTTAAATTCATCCTAAAGGCGGCTATCAGTTCATCTTTGGTTTGCAGTGCCATTTCTCTACTCTCATCATCCAAGGTGAAATCAGCTTTAATTTTGGCGCGTTGGTAAACCGCTCGTTGAATTTGAGCTTCAAGACTCTGAACCGTCAAATGTGGGAGTAAGCGTTTTGCGGTGGCTGCCTGAAGGTCAAGGCCTATTTCCCGTTCATAAGCATCTAAACGGTTGGCATCCATTCTTTTAGTTTCATCAATTTTAATGTTCGATAACTTCTCTGTCTTTTCCAATTCGAGCGTGTGCTTTTCGCGTTCGACTTTCACCAAGCCGTAGGTGGGGACATCCATCCCTTCTTTAAGAGCCAAATTGACTATTCCCGCAATCGCCTGATTCTGCGCTAACGCTGTTTCGTGGATAGCTTTTAAAAGCTCGTCCTGCTGCTTTAATTTGGTTGGTAAAGTGTGAAGAGCGTGCTGCGCTGCCTGCACACTGCCTTCAACATTGGAAGAATGATTTATTTGCGCAATTTGGAGCTGTGCCTGAGCATTAAAATCCCGGATTCGGGCTTCACTTCGTCCGGCAGACCAATTGGGGAAAAGAACTGCGGGTTGGGGAGTTTCAATATAAGGTTCAATTATTGGAGGCGCAGCTAAGGTAATGGCCTCCGTAGCAACTGCGTCATAATCAATTTCCCCATGAAATTCTTCAGCGAGTTTGTCGTAGTCTTTCAAGGAATCCCTGCTTTCTTTTTAAAAGCATCAAGTGCTGCCTGATTTGGAAACGTATAGACCTTTCCGTTAGGAGCCGTAACGGAGAAACTACCTTCTTCAGGAACAATCTTAAAAATCAATAACAGAATAACAAGATGAACAATTCCATCAATAATTGACCAAGTGTTATTAGGTGCCGTTATAGTAAAAAGGTGAAGAGCAGTAAACGTTCCCGATAAAAAAACAAGTAAAGCCGCGCCACGCCCAAAGATTTTTACTGTCGAACGTACTCGGTCTGATTCCTCATCATCAGGTAATCCTCGTATAGGGAAAACGAAACGCAAAAATACGAACCCTGTGACAAAAATAATAGCGGCGTTCAATACAACAATGGCCTCAGGCACAAAATATTGCTGCGTCATATCAATGCCAAAGTCAGAGGGCAAATTCCGAAACCGAATAATGAAATAAACCGTAAAAATAAAAGCAAAATTTCGGACTGTTTGCCTCTGCTGGCGTTCATACGCAGTCAAAGAAAGTTTGGAAGCCATTTGCCGCGGATTCTACATCCCGCATACGGTTAGGTCAAATGAGGTGTTGCCTTGAAGTTTGGAGTTTTAAGAAAGGGTCGGAAGTGGAGTAGAATCAGTCGAGCCGAGGGTTTAGTTTCCTCATGCGTGTGAAGCATGCGCTCTTCCAACTGAGCTATGATCCCTTTTGAATCTATGGCTTAGAAAAACGAAGGCGAATTTTGACCCTCTGCCTAAAGGGTCAATTTGTCTACACAATCAGCTCACATTTTACTTTGTGCTTCCCAAAACTCCAAAGCTTCCTTCGTTGGACTTCCAAAGCGATACGTTCCAACCAACGTTCTCTTCCGGTGGCAATTCGCGCATCGAACATCACACTTACTTATCTCCTCAATCAAAGTTTTTAAAGAACACTTACTAAGAACTAAAGCTGTCACCGCCCGTTTCTTCTTTCCTCTTACGTGGTCGTATTCCAAAACAACAGGATTCTTCTCTCCGCAATCAACACAAGGGTGCAAAAGCAAATGAGCAAGCAAATATGCTCGGTTGCGCTGCAATACAAAATCAACAAGTCCTTTCCTTCTAAGATTTATTTGAACCTGATTTCTAGCGTAATAATCACGTTCAATTCTTGCCTGACACGCTCGACAGTATCGCTGCAAACCATCTTTATTCGTCCTGTTCTGATTAAAAGAACTCCCCCTTCTTTTTTTCTGACATCTCAAACAAATTTTCAAAGAAATCGAGGTTAATTATGAACACTGACAAATTTATAAATGAAAGAAAGTATCTCAAAGCCGTCACTCCCTGCACTCTCGCCTGGTACAAACAATCTTTCAAAGCTTTTGAAGATGCACTGGAAACTACAGAGGAAATCAAGCAGCGAATTGTTGAGCTACGGGAACGGGGAACGAAACCTGTTTCAATCAACACTTATCTTCGGGCGGTAAAAGCGTACTGGTTGTGGCAAGGGAAGAAATGGGAAGTTGGTCATTTAAACGAAGAATCTAAAATCCTAAGTACGTTTTCTCCCCATCAGGTCAACCAATTTCTCAAGTCTCGTCCTGGGCGCACGCACACGCTTGTGTGTTTGTTGTTTGATAGCGGGCTTCGCATTTCCGAAGCTCTTTCGCTGAAAAAAGAGGACATAGATTTGGACGGGTTTACCCTTCGGGTCTTGGGCAAGGGCGGAAAACACCGTCTTGTGCCGTTTTCGGCAGAGTTTCGCAAAATCCTTTTCCGTTATCTGGTCAAATTTCCGAGTCAGAATTACGTTTTTGCTACTCGAAATAACACAAAGCTCACCGTTAGAAACTTCCTGCGTGATTTTAAAAAACTGGGTCATCAATTAGGGGTTAAGAATGTAAGAATTTCACCACACACTTGCCGCCATTCTTTCGCTGTCAACTGGTTAAGACGGGGAGGGAATTTATATTCGCTTCAGCGGATACTCGGCCATTCGAGTATTACAACTACAGAACGTTACTGCCGGTCTTTGGGGATAGAGGATATTATCAAGGAACACAGCTCACGCAGCCTTTTGTGCGGGTAGGGAATCAAGCAACTGCTGAATGCCAAGGAGGGCTAATTTGTCGTCTTTTTTTCGGTATGCAAAGGCGCGGAGTTTGAGTTTCTTGTACCCGTCCTCTCCGAGTTGCTTCTTCTTGAAAGCGATATATTCTTCTCTTCCGTCTCCTCCAAGATATTGATGGCAACTGAAACACAGGGCATCGCAATTATCTGGGTCAAAGCGTGTGTTCTCTCGCGCTCGTCCCCAAAAATGAGAATTTTGTAAGCCTTCTGTTGGCGGCCGAAATTGCTTTTGGCAGAAGACACATCGCCAACCGTCTCTTGTTCGGATGTATTTTGAAAATACTGCATCGGCTTTTCGGATTTTAATTTTCAAGATTGATATTGCTAATCATGTCAACGGGGGTCAGCTTACCTTTATAAACAATCCTGCAACCGCCCCAAAAATCCCATGATGGTTGCCAGTCACTATACCTGGAATAACAGCTCGGTGGGTCAATTACGGCATACAGAGCAACTATCAAAGCAACAACACCAATTACGAATAAAATAATCACCCAACCTAAGTTTTCAAACATCCAATCAGACATCCTTGTCCTTTCGCGCCTCTTATGGGCGCATTAATTAATCATTCTTATACAAAGTCTTCTTCTAAAATATTTATGACAATCGGATTCTTGGGGTATTTTTGTTTAAAATAATCAATCATTTGAACACTAGAACCTTCAGTTCCTGACCAATCGTGCATTCGGCAAAGCCGACACACAGCATAAATTTCGTAACTGTCCCAAATATCTACCTCGTGTTCATGTGGGCCGATGTCTTTTTCTACAATGCTAGATTTCATTTACGTGCTTGGTTAATTGTTTTCTGGCAGAATGGCGGGATGAGCAAATGGGAATACACAACGCGCGTTGCTGTCTTTAAGGAAGAATCTGGTGAGTGGTTCATTGCGGCAGGTCCTGGCGTAGGTCCTGATGCTGCGCTCAATGAACTAGGAGAACAAGACTGGGAGCTTGCGGGAGCGTTACCGGCATGGGAAAAGAACGCTACAAAGTCAAGCGTGCTGATCTTCAAACGCCCTAAAGGCAAAGAGTTAAAACCGGCTCGTGTTCGCACGCTTTAAACCGTAACCTCTCCCGGCAACGGGATCTGTAGCCCCAAAAACTCATTCGCCCACAGCCGGCATTTCTCGGTGTATTCAA
>Ga0137421_1000039_pt1 | contig 35600 bp, 43 predicted proteins | sample EasRivERMZT534_2_FD_104648 | JGI IMG/M metagenome (GOLD analysis project Ga0137421, IMG submission 104648) | Soil microbial communities from meander-bound floodplain in the East River, Colorado, USA - East River MetaG ERMZT534_2 | ecosystem: Environmental > Terrestrial > Soil > Floodplain ...
GGAGTGAGTGAGATGGCAATCAACAAAGAGAAACTAAATAACCAACAAAAGGTTCTACTAGAGAAGTCGCGTAAAGGGCCTGGCCATCTAGACTCTGACAAGGAGCGTGGGCAGAAGGCTACGCTCCAGCAAGAGAGATTACTTCGTAATAAAATAGCTAAGTACCACAAAGGGGGTCGTCCATGACATATGAGGATTTCAGCAGAAACCGGAGCGAAGCATGAGCTTTAGGGATTTAGTATTACAGCGTCTATTAGTCATGTCTGAGAAGTACGGGGAGCATCACAGCCCTATTCACTATTTTAAACAGGCGCACAAGTGGGCTCTTGACGCGTGGCAGGAGGCTGATCGGTGGCTAGAGCCTAAGCCGTCTGTTAAGAAACAAGCGGACAGTGTTCTTGAAGCTCAAAAGCTAAAAGAGAAAAAGAGCGAGGCCTCTCACCGCTCTGTGTAGTTATAAATATCTTGACCCACTCTTTTGATTGAGTGATTTGTTTTAATACAAGACGATCACAAATCTATCTGGGGGGTAGATGCCAAGAATAAATATCGAAGATTCTCTGTTTAGGGATATCCGTTTTTTTGACCTATGTCTTTCTGTTGGAAGCAGGAGTCTGGCAATAGGGCTACTAGTAGAGGCATGGATTGTTGCTCAAAAATTCTTTCTTGAGTTTGGCGAAATTCCACAGGCTGAGTGGGAAGAGGCCAAGCTAAATAATAAAATAATAGAGTTTGGACTAGCCTGTAAAACAGACACGGGAGTTAAGATGCGCGGGCAAGATAATCAGTTTGCGTGGCTTAAACTTTGTCAGGATGCAGGGCGAAAAGGAGGGAAGGGGAGACCACAGGGTACCCTAACGAAGGCCAATCCTTCGCTAACCTCTTCCTCTTCCTCTTCCTCTACTACAAAGAATACATACGTCGAATCGAAACAACAAAACCAACCAACTAAGACAGAAATACAGAAACCAAAGAACGGTACTGACGTACCTAGGTGTGAGTTATTTTTTAAAGAATTATGGAATACAAAGGTCTCACCTTCGGTGAGAAGGGTTTCAGTAATAACAGAACGAAGAGCGCGCTGCTGTGCGGCAAGATGGCGCGACAGGCCAGACGAGTCTTACTGGGCGGCTGTCATTGATCGAATTAATTCCACGCCGTTTTTGTTGGGCGAGGGTAAGGGTGGGTGGCTTATAACCTTCGATTTTTTTATTAGACCAGATTCACACATTAAGATAATGGAGGGCACCTATGAACGCCCCAACGATTATTCGGATAAGACAGTGACGCCGGTATGACAGATGAAATGGACCCAAAGATTAAATCCCTTCGCCAGCTTTATGCTGACTCGATGGTTGAGTTCCTTAAGCCATTTCCAAGTGTCAGGATTAATGGTCTTGATAACTTTAACGAGATGACGGGTGGTTTTAGAACAAATGAATTTACAATACTATGCGGCGCAACAGGGGTTGGCAAGACCTGCTTCTTAGCAAACATAGCTAAGTGCCTAACTGAGCAAGAGACCCCGTATTTTGTTGCTTCGGTTGAAACCGGAGCCAATGATTTTATAAAGCGAATGCTTTCGGTTTATCACGGTAAGGACATAAATAGGGGTGACCCTGTTCCTCCGGAAGAAATCAGGCAGCTCAATTTAAAAGTTTTAGAAAAGGCATGCAGAGCAAACGCATGGTTTAGTTTGTATGACGACAGATTTTCCGTCGATACGCTGATGAGTGATATTAAAAACTGTGTCCAAACCAAGGGAGTTAAGATTGCTCTAGTTGACAATATTAACTTCTTCCTTGAGGTCACATCACAACAGAATGCCATAATCGAGATGGACCGCGTTATTCATCAGTTGATTATATTTTGTAAACGGGTTAATGCGCACATAGTCATGGTTATGCATCCAAAGAAGACAGATGGGGGCAGGGTTGAGTCTGAGTTTGATATTAAAGGCTCGTCTACGGCCGTCCAGGAGGCCCACAACGTGTTTTTATTCAACAGACCACACCCTGACCTTATCCGGAGGGGCTATGCTGATCCTAGCGACAGGGAGCTTAAGATTGTAAAAATGAGAAGACGCGGAAAATACGTTGGGTCCAGTCTTCTTTTTTCGTGTCCAGACGGAGTCTCATACAAAGAAAAGGCGCTAATCACATGAGTGCGTTGTTTTTTTCAAAACTCATAAACGAAGTCGAATCTGCAATCAGTATGGAGTACCTGCCTGATTGTATTGCGTGGGCCGACAAAACTCATAACAATGCATGGAGTAATGCTATTGAGAGATTTGAAAATGCTCTATCTGAGGACATCGCAACAAGAGCACCGGACGACAAAGGCAACACTGAGTTTATTTACAAAGAAGCAGAGATTTACAAAAATACATGCCTTGGTCTAATCAAAGAGTTTAAGCCGATTTATAAAATTAAAGAAACAGACGTAGTAGAAAACTCGATAAGGCTTGATACGTGGGAACCACAGGACAATTTATACTAAAGAGAAATGAATCTGGGGCCGTATTGATCTTCTAACCCAAACCCCTTAGTCCATGCGTTCCACTTCTGTGGTGAGTATTTTAGGGCTCCAGACTCGTGTTCTGGATCGGCTAGGTATCCACAGTTAAGCTCCCAAATGGGATCTTCGTTCCCGAACTCAGGAAGCAGTAAGACATTCCCACGATGCGAGTGGCCGACGGTCGTCTTCTTTCTGTAGAATCTGGCGTGGCTACCTAGCTGCGTTTTCCATCCGTGATGAAAAACACGGTCTAAAATTACAAGCTCTTCCCTTGCGTCATGGATTGTGTTTACCCCTGGGAAGTCCCATAGGGGCTTGGGCACGAAGTAGGAGAAAAGCTCTGGTGCAAGCTCCATGAGCTTCTTATTTGGCCTGATGCAGTGATTGCCTTTTAGCTGGTAGCACTCTGCTTTGGGCGCCCTGTTTTTAATAGAGGCCCAGACTTGTTCTGCTGCTTCTCTTCCCCATAGGACTTCCTGATCTGGAGTAATGGCGTTTGGGTTCTTAGCAAACCTGCTGGCAGAGTAAAAATCGTATAGATCGCCGATTTGGATTATATAGTCTGGTTTTTTCTCCATCTCTTCAATGAAGCGAAGCAGTTTCCCAAAGGCTGTCTTGTCTACAAACGGGAGATGGAGATCTCCGATTGAAAGAATAACCTTGTCTATAAATAAATTGTTTCACACATTTATTAAACATCAATAGTTTAAATCGTCTTTGATCTTCTTAATAAGACGCATCACGAGAACCCTCTCTTCTTTTTCCGCTAGATCAAACACGGCGGCTTCCCCGTAAAGTATTTTATACACGTCTTGTTGAATAAGGTGCAGCTCTTTGGGTGGTGACTTTAGGTGAACGCCCGGATCTATCCCATCGACCTTCCCAGCCCACAGTTCGTCTACGAAATAGTCCCAGAAGTCTCTCACAGAACCGATACGGCGTGCGGTTTCTTTTAGAGACTCTTTTAGTTTTTCTTTTTCTTCTTTATCTATAGACAAGAACAATGACCCCAGAGTCTAGCGAGATTACGTCTTGAGGTTGTGATGTCACATTACTATTTATGAAATTATTTATAGCCGTCTCTGTAGCTACTATCCCATTAGCCTGAATGGCATCCACCAATCCAAATATCTTAACCTTAATTGGAAGACCAACAAGTGGTGCATTCGTGTAATGCGCCATTATAAACTCATCACATACGGCAAGCTTTGTGACAGTCTTGTCGGCCAGAAAGTTATTTATGGCTACAGTTTGGGAATCAAGATTAGCTTGTGTTGATCTATAGTCAAGCGGAGCTATTCGTACAGTCATATTTAGTTCCCCATATTCCCTTCCCGTGATGAATACATCCACGGCGAATAAGTAAAGTAAGCTATCGACCAACCAAGATCAGTTGTTGAAGTCCCGCCACTAAGAGTTGCCTTGATACTAACCTCATCGTCGTCTTGGACTTCCACATAATCAGTAGAGTTTGTAGCCACAGTGGCAGTGTCTGACAATGTTACTGTAATTGTGTCGACTCCATTAACCACTAAGGTAATGCTTGTGCTTTGTCCGGAACCGGGCGCTGTTCCGGATGTTATTGCAAAATTGCTCATTATCCCCATTTTAACTCTAGTTCTTACAGACGTTTCCGTAGCAGTCCATAATTCGCCAGCCGAGAACAAGGAATTATATTCTCCATTTGCAGGAAAATCCGTACTTTCTCCAAATACTGGATATTTGTATGGCTCATCAGGTTCAAAACAAAAACCCCAAAAAGCGTATCTTGCTGTAGGTGTATTTGTCGGATTACTGTCCATTCTAATATTATCTCCAACTGATACTGTCGATGAACCAGTATCGCTACCAGATGTATTTGTTCCAGAAATTGTTACAGACAATAAAGCGGCGGCACCAAGTTGTAAACTAATCACAAAATTTGTCCCAGCTCCAGGCGCGGCGCTTAATTGCACAAATAAATTTCTCACTGTTCCAGATATTGGAACCGGAGCCCTTCTGCCGTTAAATCCTGCAAGTACCGTAGCCCATGTATCTCCACCTGCAACTGAATTTTTCTCATTTAATAAAGGACTCATTGTGTTGTTATGCCCACCAGTAATCCAACATCTATTCACATCATCCGTGTCTTCAACTATGAAAGACCATTGAGCCGTGGGTGTTGCTGTTGGGCTACCGCTTGGAGCACATTCTAAATTCCACCTGTCTCCCGCGACTAGAGCCGCTTCGGTGGTTGTTATTTCTGCGCTTGTCGCAGGATCAGTGATTGTAACAGCTACCGCTGTCGCGGCATTTTGCACTCGTAAGGTAAACACATACGCACCACCACCTCCCGGAGCCGCTGACAAAAAAACTTTGAGCGAGTGTGCTATTCCATTACCTGGAATTATTTGCCGTCTCACAGCTTGGGCTGAGTTCCAAGTGTTCGCCTCACGACCATAAATAGTGTTGTATTCAGTCGCCGCTGTATTAAGTGGGTCGGTAGAATACCCGCCGACAATTACTTGTCTCATACGTTCTTATTCACTACTACGTTATAACAAACAGTAGCCGTGTTGTTGGTTTGCACTGTCCAGCTTCCACCACCTGTTGTCTGCTTAAACCCCGTGGCCATCGGCCAAGTTTTTACCAAGATACCTTTTGGCGGAATCTCATACCTTAATCTAACCGTCCCAGCAGAAACGTCCCTAATTGAAACAAAAGTTGAAAATTGACTTCTGTTTGAAATGTCTAAAGAAACAAGGTGATTAAAAACAGTTGTAGCAGAGCCGGCAAATAAATCCGTCTCTGCTGAGCTACTTACTTGTATTGAATTTTGTTCCTGAAGATCCTGAACGTGTCCAAGAATTACTACTTGTCTTCCAATGTCATCCGCGATACCGCGAACGCGATCCGCGTCTGCCACTGGGGTTGGATTTGTTTGTCTGGCATTAAAGCCGACAGAAATAGGGTTTCCAGATTCGGAAGAATCGTGGGCAATAGATCCACCAACCATAAGACCAAGCACTGATCCCTCAAGTCTTATTCGATCCATATCGGTGCCATCAAAGGCATAAAGAGTTGATACGCATTGAACACCAGGGAATGAAGATGGCGTAACATTATCTGAACCTGGTGCGCCAACTCTAACGCGATCCCAAGTGGATCCATCGAAACCCATAAGACGAGCACCAACGGAAGGAACTGCGTTTGCGTTTAGTTCATTGTCCGCAAGAGCGGCGGCGGCTGGAAGCTCAGTGTCAGCCGTTACTGTTCCGGTTACTACAGCAGAGACGGTGTTGGTAACTACGACAGACCCAGTAATAACTGCTGATATCGTGTTCGTAACAACCACGCTTCCGGTTATTACGGCGCTAACAGTTCCTACAATATTTGTGACAGTGACCTGGCTCGTCCCGAATTGTGAGATGTGATCACCAGAGGAGTTATAAACTGCGATCTTTAATGCAAGATTGCTTGAGAGCTCTATGACCTGTAAATTTTTAATTGTCTGCGAAGCACCAACAGCCATCGCTACGGTTCCAACAGGGACGCTGGCCGTCACCCCGGCTGAATACTGGGTACCCCCGCCAAAACTCACAATCTGGTTTCCGGCAGAATCAACAAGCGCCGTCTTTAACGCGATGGTTCCAGTTAATTCAAAAGCCTGTATTTGATGAGCAGCGGTAGAAGATCCCGCGAACGCAACAATTGCAACACCCTTGTTAAATTGGGAGCCAGATGCATGCACAACGTCGTCTAGCAATTGTAGAGATGTGACAGCCGTGACTAGCGTCGTCTCAGTAGCAAGATTCCCCGTTGCAGAAATATTTACACTAGATGCGCCGCCATCTGGCTTAACGCGAAGCACACCAGAGCTGTCGCAAATAAGATTTGTCCAAGAATCAGAGATTGGTTCTAGACCTTGGAGCCTTGCGTGTTTGGATTGCGCAATGTCAGTTTTTTCAGGCATATTTTAATTTTAGACTACGGCCCCATTTCCCACTAGAATATTTATCAAACCTGATGTTAATCCAAAATCATGAAAACATTTAAAACAAAAAGCGGTACTGAACTAACTACAATTGATTTAAAAGGTAGGCCATACCTAGAGGTTGCGCAACGGATTCTATGGTTTAGAGAAGAATCTCAGGGGTGGTCTCTTCAAACAACGCCGCATCAACAGGAAGGTGTTTGGTGGTTTAGGGCAGAAGTTCGTGATGAAAAAGGAACCCTTGTTGCTACGGGACACAGGAAAGTTCTAGATCCAAAACTTGAAAACGAGTTCGAGGTGGCAGAGACCGGGGCAATTGGAAGAGCCCTCGCAAATTCAGGCTTTGGAACCCAGTTTGCCTTAGAGCTTTCAGAAGGCACAAGGCTAGCCGACGCGCCAGTTACTGTCCCCAATTCTTTTAATGGGGGCTTTTATTCTAACGTTCAAACAGTAGAGCCATCACCAGAGCTTTTAAAAAACACAAGCGATTACGTTATTAGAATAGGAAAGAAATATTTAGGTCGAACGCTAAAGTCTCTCACCGCTAGAGAGATCGAAGGGTATATGGATTATTTTGTAAGCGACTCAAAGAAAAACAACAAGCCACTCAGCAAAGACGTCTCTGAGTTTTTATTTGTGGCTGAGAAATATTTATCTGAAACACCAGGGCTCTTTAATGCGGAGTCAGTAAACTCAGAGCAAGCAGTTACTCAACAATGATCATGGAAGAAATAAAATGTGTGTTGTGTTTAGATGCTGGGTTTACAAAAGACCCTGTTCTTTTTAGGTTGAATAAGTGCTGGGCTTGTAAAGACGCCCACAAGAAAGAGGATCTCATTGGAAGAGAAGAAGAAGGAAAAAGAGATAGTCTTCTCAAGGCCTCCTTTCGCTAGAGAGGTCTTTACAGAAGAGGCCAACAAGAAGTTTGATGAATTGCCAGGCTGGCAGCGCCACCTAATCAAACAAATATTAAAGCACGGCAATTTAAAATTAGCAGCCAGAGAAGCTGGCGTTTCAACCTACACCAATAAAGAAATAGATCAGACAAAGGCCGAGAATAAAACAGTTCAAGACGCCCTTCTTGAAAATGGAGTGGACTCCACTTTTATTGTGACGCACCTTAAAGATTGTCTTGAAGCCAACACAATCAAGTTCGACAAGTTTGGAAACCCACAACCAATGGTAGACCTCAAGCTCAAGCTCGAGACCATTAAAACAATCCTTCAGGTGTGGGGAGCGTTTGATGGAAAGAAACAAATATCAAGCGTATCGCCCATGGATCTTTTTGAAGACACGAAGTTGGATGAATAGATGCCAATAGCGCTTGGAATAATTTTAGCTGCTTTAAGGGCCGGTGAAATAATAAACTGGCCATGGGTGTGGGTTCTTTCTCCGTTATGGGTTTTGGCTGCTGTAAATTTTGCACTTATTGACATTCAAAAATTTATGGAGGAGCTAGCAAATGAGCGAGAACGACAAGCTCAAAGAGATCTTCCTAAAAGCGAAGAGTGATTATTTCTTTTTGTGTAAAGAAATTCTTGGCTACAAAGACCTAAGGGTTGTCCCACATAAAGAGCTTTGCTGGACGCTTGAGAAAAAAGACAGGCGCAAAAAACTAGTCCTAATGCCACGAGGCAGCTTTAAAAGCTCCGTTGTCACTGTTGGATATGCCGTTCGTAGCATCATAAAAAATCCAAACATACGCATTCTGATTAGCGGAGAGACCCAGCGCAATAGCATTAAATACGTTCAAGAAATAAAATCCCACTTTGATAGCAACAATAAATTTAAAGCGATCTTTGGTGACTGGTCACAAGGGGCCCCCACCTGGAGAGACAACGAATTTACTGTAGGAAAAAGGACCAAGTTCCCAAAAGAACCAACCGTCATGGCGGCCTCCCTAGAAAAACAAGCAGTCACAGGCCTTCACTTTGATCTTATTATCCTAGACGACCCAGTCAGCTCTCTTAACGTGAACCACCCAGAGCAGATCCAAAAGACGATTGACCACTATCGATTACTCCTCTCGGTCCTAGACCCTGGCGATGACAAGCAGGTTATTGTTGTTGGAACCAGGTATCACTTTGGAGATCTATACGGTTGGATCATGGACTCAGACTCCGGCGAGAGAGATCAGTTTGATATCTTTCTAAGACAAGCTATCGACAAAGACGGGAAGCTTTTATTGCCAGACAGGCTCACAAAAGAATTTCTAGACGAGCAAAGGAAAACACAAAGCGAATACATCTTTGCCTGTCAATATATGAACCAACCTATCTCGGACGCTAACACCACGTTTCGTCAGGAGCAGGTTCAGTTTTATAGCGAGCCACCAAAGAATCTTTATGTGTTCATGTCTATTGATCCAGCCATCTCAACAAAGGACAGATCTGACTTTAGTGCCATTATTGTTAATGGAGTCGATAGCGATCAGAACTGGTGGATCCTTGAAGCCATCGAGTTCAAGATGGATCCCTCAACCCTGGTGGATGAGATCTTTAAGCTAGTTCAAAAATATAATAAGTACGACATGGATGGGGTGATCAAGTGCCTGGCAATGGAGAAATACGTAATAGAAAAGGTTCTTAAGATCACTCTGGCCATGGAAATGGAACGTCGAGATGTCTTCTTCCCAATCCAAGAAGTGCCTACCAATAACCGGGAATCTAAAGAAGCTAGGATCAGGGCCCTTCAACCAAAGTTTGAACAAAAGAAGATCTTTATCCATAAAGACCACGCAAGCCTTTATCACCAGATCTGCTACCATCCACAGCTTAAACATGATGATCTTTTAGATGCCCTAAAGACCCAGCTTCAAATAGTGTTTGCCCCTGCGCCGCAACAAACCGACGAATCAGACAAATACAAGCATCTTAGTGCCAACGAACGAAGAGTGTGGGAAAACGTTGATAAGGCTATACGTAAACGTGTGAGGAGAACAAAGTGCTTGAACATTTGATAATGGAAGCGTTTTTAATGGGACTGATCGTTTTTCTAAAGGTCCAGCATTGGATGGAAAGCAAGGATCTTCTGAATAGGCTTATGGCCAGGGACCTGCCAGAATTGTTATCTTGGGAAAATGAGAAGAGAAAATTAAAAATCCCTGATAAGATTAGACATAAAGACGGCATCCCCCTTTAGGGCAAACCATAAGGAGGCCAGGGATTGGCAGACCTAAAAAAGTATTTAAAGTTACCAAAAAAGAACTATAAGCAAGGCGACCTACCGGACACAAAAGAGGGTTGGAGTGATTACATTGAAGACCTTCATGATCACGGTCTGGTGATGAGGAAGAAACATGAATTTCAATGGACTATTAATCTCGCTTATTATCTTGGCTATCAGCACCTTCTATTTAATCCTAGAACCGGCCTCCTTGAGCTACCAAGAGAGATGGAACAGCCTCTCATTATCAACCGAATTGGGTCCTTCATTGACTCTAGACAAGCCAAGCTCACCAAGAACAGACCCCAAACAAGAGTAATTCCAGATACAAACGACGTTCCAGACACTAGGGCCGCTAAGTATAGCGACGACGTTTTAACCCATCTTTGGCGAAAGCTAGAGATGGAAACGGAATACGATAAACTCAACATGCTCATGCTCATTATGGGCAACGCCTTCATGGTCAATATCTGGGACCCATTGGCGGGAGAGCACGTCGAGGTTAATAAGACCAATTCTGACAACGAGCTATTCCTAGACGAAGAAGGCCTTGTTGAAAAAGAAAAGATCTTCATGGGAGAGATATCGTCTAGACATAAAAGCTGCTTTGCTGTCATCCCTGGCAATGAAAATATTACCAACATGAAAGATCAGCCGTGGATGATGATGCGCGAACATCGGGCTGTCTCTGAGTGTGAAGATGTCTGGCCACACCTAAGGGGCAAGCTTCAGAAAATGGGCGATGACGATTCCCTTAGAACTGAGTACGAGAAGATTGCTAATAGGCTAGCAAGTCCACTGTTTACATCGACAGGAACAGTGCACTCTCAAAAGTCTGACTCTCTAAATAGCGAAGTGCTTTGTAAATATTTTTGGATGAGACCCAATGCTCAATATGAGAAGGGTCTTTTTATTGTCAAAGTCGGTAAGGAAATAGCCTACATTGGTTCTTTCCCAAATGATTATGGTGATAATATTTATCCGATTGTTCGTTTTACTGAGAAAGAAGACGGCCTTCATTTCTGGTCACAAGCCACCCTTGAAAAGCTTATCCCAGTACAGAGAGCCTTTAATATCCTGCGAGAGCAGAAGCTTAAAAATGCAGTCACAATGGGCAATGCTAAATGGCTTCTTGCAAAGGGTAGCGGTGTTTCAGAAGAAGCCATTAACGATGAAGAAGCAGAGATTATTGAATATAACTCTGCTCTCCCAGAACCCCACCCAGCTCAGATTGCACCACTACCAAACTATCTAGCAGAGCTTGCTCAAAACCTAATTATCGACTTTAGGGACGTTGGTGGTCAGCGCGAGAGCTCAGTAAGCCCTCCCCCGAATCTTACAGCCGCTGTTGCACTTCAGGTTTCAGCAGAGCAAAGCGACGAGATCATTGGTCCAATCCTAAGACGAATGGCTAGATCTATGAGCACTGTTGCTACACAGCAATTATTGCTTGTAAGCCAAGAATGGATTGAAGCTCGTAAGATTAAAGTGATTGGTTTAGATGGCAGGATGGGCGCTCAGTGGCTTAGCGCCGCTGATCTAAGAAACCAAACAGATGTTCATATTGAGATTGAAAGCATGTTCCCAGACTTTAGGGGAGCAAAGCTTGAGCGCTTATTCAATCTTTGGGACAGACGAATTATCGATGACCCAGCTAAGATGATGAAGGCTTTACGCTTTGGTAACTTCGACATGCTCTATGAGGACGTTGAAAAAGCAGAAGAGACGGTCTTCCTAGACATCCAGATGATGAAGAAGGGCAAAGAGCCGCAGATCTTCCAAGCACAAAATCACGTTCTTTACATGAAGGAACTCTCTAAGTTTATGGGAACACCAGAGTTTTTAAGACTAATCCCAGAGCGCAAGCAGCTCTTTAATGCTGTGTTACAAGCACATACTCAACTATTTATGGCGTCTCTCCCTAACCAAGGGCAAGCAATGCCCCAAACAAATCAAGCAGCAGTAGGAACCCCAGCAGGACCACAGGTCCCAGTAGGGGCCGGTTAATCTTGACTCTATAGCTTAAACGCCACAGTATAGAAGTATTCAAAGAACCCTTGACGTTTTTATCTAGATCAGGGGTCGAACTAAAAAACATAAACAACGAATCCTTTTTATCGCCCCGACAGATATGGCGTTAAACAGTCGTTAAAACACCTAAAAAAGGAGAACACTGAGCATGGGAGCAAAAGTTCCACCGGCTGGTGAAAAGATTCCCGTAAAACAAGGGAATCAAGACGTAAAAGCTTCAAGCGAACCGTCAACGCATGAACCAGAAGTTAGTTCAAATGAATCAAAAGTTGGTGCCAAGGAAAACGAGGCAGTCTCTTTTGATGAGTCTGATCTAAAGCAATTCGAGGAAGAGAAGAAGATTCCCTACACTCGTTTCAAGGAAGTGAATGAGAAGGTAAGATCTCTTCAGGACCAGATTGCCGAGCTAAACCTTAAACATCAAGAAGATGTAAAAAGGGTAGCCGATGAGGCCGAACGTAAAGCTGAATCCAAGCTCAAAGCCAGGGAAAGTAATGTTTTTTCTGATCCCTATGTTTCTGACAATCAGAATTTGTTAGACGAGCTTCAACAACTACGGACAGAAGTTAAGCAAGTCAGGACAGAATCTGAAGAGCAAAGACTCGATAGTTTGTTCAAGTCCTTAGCTCCGGTGTTCCCGGAAGCCGATAAACTTGCAGTCCTTGGATGGGCTAAAAGTACAGGCAAGAAAGACGCTAGGGCCATTGAGGAATATATGGAGCTTTCTCACACCAGAAATCTAGAAAGAGCAGAGGCCAAGCTTAAGTCTCTTTTGGAAACAAAAAAGCAAAAGGCAAAAGCCGCATTACCAACCAGGAACGTTGGGCCACGTCTCAATGAATCGGACAGGCCAAAGTCTTTAAAAGACGCCCACAAGGCTGTGAAGCGTTTTTTTACTGGCTAAACGAAAACCAATGTCTCTTTAAACTAGGGGGTAACTTATATGGCATTAAGCCTATCAACCTTCGATAACGTCCTTAAGGACTTCTACGAAGGCGCAATCAGAGAAACCTTAAACTCAGAGGTTCCTCTTTTTAAACATCTTGATGAGTCCGACAAAGAGTGGTCGGGCAGACGAGTAGTGTGGCCAGTCCATACTGCACGTAACTCTGGCGTAGGTGCTAGGGCAGACGCAGGAACTCTTCCGTCGGCTGGAAACCAAACACACCTATTGTCGGTCGTCAGTTCAACTTATCAATACCTACGAATTCAAGTCACTGGTCCTACGATCAGAGCAGGCAAAAACGCCTTCGCTGAAGCAATGGCAAGTGAAATGGATGGCGGGGTAAAAGATTTTCGCAACGACCTCGGTCGTCAGACATGGGGAACAGGCGATGGAAGGCTTGCCCAAGTCGGTGCAGACGTGGCAGCCGATCTTACGACTGCAACGGTTTATAACCGGTTCTTTGAATCGGGCCAACCAGGAGCGAGATATCTTTACCAAGAACAATTGCTTGATGGTGGAACTGTTGCATCACCAACAGCAGATGGCAGCGTAAAGGTTGTTTCGATTTCTGTGTCCAACTCACCAGGAACCACGGTTGACACAATCGTCACCTCCGGATCTCACGGCGCATGGTCACAGTGCGAAACCTTCTTCTTCAATCGAGGAGCAGGCGGTGCTGGTATTGAAATGAACGGTGTTCTCGCTCTTGTGGATGATTACACCCAAAGTAACTTTTGGGGTTCAAACGCATTTGCTGGAAGCGCCATTCAGGGAATTAACAGGGCTGCAAACTCTCAATGGAATTCGATCATTCTTGCAAACTCAGGTACCGAACGAATTATCGACGGGAACCTTATTCAGCAAGCTTTCGACAGGGTGAACATTGAGTCTGGCGAAGATCCAGATATGATCATGGGCGAACACGGTGTAGTCCGCGCGTTCCTGGATCATGTCAGTTCTGACAGACGATATGGAACCATGAATTTTGATGCCGGTATGAGCGCTTTAAGCTATAACGGTGTCCAAATTGAACGAGACAGGCAGGCTCCGTATAACTCGCTACTCGTCTTTAAAAGAGACGCACTCAAACTCTATACGTTGTTGGACTTTGAGTGGGCGGATGACGACGGTTCTATCTTAAGCCGAGTTTCTAACCAAGATGCCTTCGAGGCTTTCTTGCGAAGTTACCGACAAATCGGCTTAGATAAATCGCCTAAATGTCTAGCGATGATTCGCGATATTAGGGTTGATTAATATCGGCTTCCAAAGGAGGAAATAGCCAATGGCAATCCGAATTAAAAACCTAGATCTAAACTCAGCCGGAATGAAAAGACAGTCCATTGATTGTTTGGGAGATATTGCATCGGGCACCATCACGCGAGTGATGTTTGTTGCGCCGGTCGCTTGTGTGGTAGAGAAGGTTTCTTTCTACACCGCAAACTCTATCTCAGCAAACACATCGGACTCCTTTAAGTTCACCGTTGCTCTGGGCACAGCGTCGGGCTCGACCTTACAGGTTAGAGGCGCCGCTGTATCAGCAAACACATCAAATGACCTTGTGGCTTTTACTGCTTATACGCTGACACCATCAGCAAATAACAGTTTAAGCGTGGGGACTCCATTAAGTCTTCAGACGTCTTGTGTGTGTCAGAGCTTGAGCGGTGTTTTGGCGATAACAACCTACAGACCACTTCTTCACAAAGAAACGAAGTAGTTTGTACTAGGTAAAAAAGAATAGGGGGATCATGTACACACCTGATCGCAATATTGTGCGAAAGATACGTGAATATGATCCCCATCTTTTTGTCCTATGGAATAATCAGTTTGGATATTTTGAGATCTGGCGACACATGACGCTGGGTCGGAAACTCATCACTCCAGTGACCCAAAGCATTTTTATTCAAGGTGCATCAAAGACCTATCACCCGCTAGACGAAAGAATACTTCCAAAGCTTTTTAATGCCGATTCGCATAGGTGGAGAAGCTCCAGGGAATATGCAAAGTTTCAAGATGACGCTTGGAAAAAAGAGGTTTTAACCAACGACAGAAAACAGCACGAACGAAATAAAGATAAAGCAAAAGAGATCTATAGTCTCATCACAAATTTCTATACAACTAAGCACGCCTCTAAAAACAACAAGCATCCTAATTTAAACAAGAAGCCAAAGAATGCCTGGATCAGGCCAGACGTTCAGGCTTGGAATAGTCCGAACCTGTTCTCAAGATCCGCTGCAAATGCTTTACGATATGGGTTTAAAAAATGACCCTAATCCAAGCGATAGATCAAGCCAGGGCCCTTCTAAACGAACCCCTGAACACAGCAAGAACCTTTCCTGATAACACGAGTTCTTTTTGGACTGACAATATTATGATTGGCTACCATAACCTCATCCAATCAGAGATCCAACAGGAGCTCATACAGGCTGACGAGAACTATTTTGTCACACAAACAAGCATCACTTTTGTGGCTGGTACTGGAAATTATACTCTCCCCACTGACCTTGTGAAAATCAGAAGAGTCGAAGATTTAAGAGGAGACCAAACAAACCCTCTTGAGATTGCCCCAGTTAAAATGAGTGAGAGGGACAAAGCACAACGATCGATCGTAGACACAAACCCACCGCTTCATGGGGGGTATTATTTGGTAGGAAATCAGATTCATTTTATTGAAACACCAACAAACTCTTTGGCTTCAGCAGTGAGGCTGTTTTATGTTCAAAGGCTGACCGATGTCTCAGCAGGATCTAATTCAAGCGAGATCCCAGCAGAGTATCATCCGATCTTGGTGTGGGGCATTGTGAAAAATTGTCTCTTCCAGCAACAAGCCGATACAAGTATGGCCGATAAAGAGTACAATAGCCTTATGAGTAAAATGAAGAAACAGGCCGAAAGCAGGCAGATCCAGAGGCCTAGGAAAGTATCAATTAGAAATGGGCGAGGGTGGTAAAAAATGAGCATTGGATATAAAAATGTTGAAACTTACAATTCAGTTCCTTTAACGACGGCCACTGCGTCTTTAATACTTGGACCAATCGACATCAGGGGTTTTGATAAATTTTCTGTGTATTTTCAAAACAACCTAACGGCCATTGCATTCCTAGATATGAAGGTTCAGGTGGCTGCTGATCCATCTGGAACGGCTGCAAACCTTGCTCCAAATTGGGTCAATTTATCCACCGCCACACTAGAGGTTCCAAGTGCGCTTGGGGCCACTTCTGTAGCCATTTCTTCACGGGTAGATAATGTTCATGGATTCATGAGGATTCTTGGACATGTTTGCCAAACGGCAGGTCTTCAGGTGTTTAGGGTCTCGGTGTCTGGGTTTCAACGGTACTAGAAAGATTGGTGATTTATCGCAATCATAACTAGGGCGTACAGTGAGGTTAACGGGCAGATTGCTCAAGCCAGCTCGGTGAATCGCGTTATCGATGATCTTTATACGCTACAGGCTGGCAATATTAATTCAGCCAACATAATCAACTCAGGCGTTGGCGCTGGAAATTTAGAAACAAGTTCGGTGATTACGAGGACCATTAACGCATTAGGTGTGACGTATCCAAAGCTTGATTTATCGGTGTATTTAGCAATTCAGGTTTTTAGCTAGGAGACAAAAATGGCAGCAATTACAAAAAGAGTATTAAGCGGATCGGTGGATGGACTAGCAATCGCCGTTTCATCTACTTCTGGCGGGGTGATTACTGCCCACACTGGACCAAGCTCTTCAAGCATCATAGATGAAGTTTGGCTTTATGCCACAAACGAACTAACGACCACAATTAGTCTTGTCGTAGAATGGGGCGCATCTAGCTCTCTAACAGCAATCTATCAAGACATTGTTCCAAGAGAAGGGCCGCAGCTTGTTGCACCAGGACTAGTGATTCAGGGGAATGCGACACCAAAAGTAATATCTGTGTGGGGAACGGTTAAGGATCAGTTAGTCATCCATGGATATGTAAACAGATTGGATCAAAGTTGAGACGCTCTTTAAAGCTTAGACAGCCTCAAACGATTATGGCTTTTTACCAGTCAACGGCGGGTCAGGCCATACCAGGCAGTAACACAATCACCATTATTGATTATGGGACAAAAGTAATAGACACACACTCAGCGGTTACAACCGGAGCATCGTGGGTTTTTACCGCACCAAAAAGAGGGTATTATCATGTGTCAGCAAGATGCGCTTTCACTAGTACCTTTGATGCTACTTCATCTAGGCTTGCTATTAATAAAAACGGGGCGACATTATTTGTGACTGTTGCGTCTACTGATCCGGGAGCTGTCCCTGACGGATTTCAATGCGCTGGCACTGTTTTTCTGGATCGCGGAGGGACAGTTAACGCGTTGATTGACCATAATGACGCAAGCGGCGCCGAAGGTTTATCGACAACGGCAACAGAGAACAACATAACAATTGTTTATATAGGAAGCTAATGTGGCACTATTTTTACCACCAGCAGTCTCTGTACAAAGGTTCAGGGGTGGGTATAAGGCAGTATCTGATTATACCGATCTCCAAGATACAGAAACATCCGATGCTCAAAATGTCGTCTATGGTCCAAATGGAGACATAGATCAGCGCTTCGGTTCCCAGAAAATATTAAACTCTAGGCTGGCAAACTCTGCCACGCCCACCACTGGTGAGAATATAACTGGGCATTATTTTTTTAGAAAGTCTGGAGCATCTGCTTCATTTCACGTAGTTTGCGCTGGGAATTCTATTTACAACTATACTTCCTCTACGGCAAACGCAATTTTAACTGGGCTTGGATCTGTCTCTAGCACCTTCTATACCTTTACACAAATACAGGACCCAAGATCAGCAACAGATGACGTTGTCATAGCATCAAATGGTTTAGATCCAATGGTTTTATGGAATGGTTCTGGCTCTGCTATTTATCTTTCAAGCGTTGCCTCATCGACGGGTGTTCCAATAGCGAAGTATGTCATCTCCCATAAAAACAGAATCTATGCAGCCAACATTATTGACAGCACGAACGTTGATGGAAATCTCAAAGTTGCCATGTCTAGCTTCGGCACAGATGCGGCGCCAGATCCCCACAGGTTCCTAGATTCATTCTTTCTTGGCTCTGGCAAGGGTGGTGGAATAAACGGTCTTCGTGTATTAAATGACCAGATTATTATCTATACAGAGAACTCTGTTTGGAAGTTTAGCCCAGGCTCAGGCAATACCATAGACACCTCTACCTTAATACAAATGCAAGAAAGCGTTGGCCTATTTGCCCCAGCATCTTTGGTGGACTGTGGGAACTTTCATATATTCCTCTCAGAGAGGGGTATATTTGCATTTGATGGGAACAATTTCGTTCACTTGTCTGAAAAGGTTGACGAAGAATTGCTCGATAATCCAACTAAAGCACAGCTTGCAAATGCGAAAGCTGTCTTCAACAAAAGGCTCAATCAGTATATTATATACTTTCCCTCTAACTCAGCGACACATAACAATCGCGGTCTAGTCTATGACTTAAGAGATGGCATGAAATGCTGGCAACCTCCGATCACGGGCAGGCGTGTGAGCTACATTTCTAACTTTGAAAAATCCACTGGTGTAGAGACGGTCATATATGGAGACTATCGTGGATATTTATATGAGGACGATATTGGTGACAATGATGGAATAGTTGAGGGGTATAATGGAACTACCACAAGCGCCACAGCCTTTACTTTAATAGACGCATCAGCAAGCTTTCTTACTACTGGTGATGGGCTTTCTGGTCTCATGATTAGAATTTGTGAAGGCACTGGTGCTGGACAAGAGCGCGTTATTGAATCAAACACAGGAACGGTCATCACAGTAACGGAATCGTGGCAGGTTTTGCCAGACACAACATCAGAGTATGCCATAGGTGGAATAGACGCCTACTGGCGCAGTAAGGACTATTCTTTTGGAAATGAGGACCTGGCTAAGATTTTTACCAAGATTCAGCTTCGGGTCAGAGAAGAGGGAAATTTCAGTTTAAATGTTTATCATATTGTCGATTTTAACGATCTAGTAAACGCGACCCTTAATGAAGTCACTCTTTTAGAAGACGGGTTTGCTTGGGGGCTTGGCGTGTGGGGTTCTGTGGTCTGGGGTGGGAGAACAACCATCAGAAGAAAGGTGTTTTTCAGGTCCACAAACACACAAAGCACCATAGGAACCCATCTGGCCCTAAGGTTTTCAAACTGTCACGCTAACGAGAAATTCAGAATTTCGGGTTTTGATGTAGAATTAAAAGCAATAGGAAAGAGATAAAATATGGCTGAAGAACCCACGCAGTCTACTAACCCAACAGAACCTCAAAGGTATTTTGAAGAATCAGAAGAAGAAAAACGTTTTAGAGAAATAGAAGGAGACATTGCCCAGGTTGAGAGGCGCAAAGAACGCCTTCAGGGATTCGCTTATGCCGATGAGAACTTTCAAAACTTCGTTGGTGGTATTGGTCCTCAATTAGCTGACGCCTATTACGACACTGGGGAAGGCCATCTTGGATATGACGCCGATAAGATGGCTCAGACAAAGAGCTTCTATCGCAACATCTTAAACCAACGAATCGAAGGACTTCAAAGAGAGCAATCAGAACTCTCTCCAAAGATCCGTGAATACCATATTGGACAAATTAAAAAGAGAGAGGGCGAACTCACACAAAACCTCATGGAACAAAGAGGCAAGTTTGGTGAGGCTGTGGATAAACAACTAGCTAATATGCTTGAAGAGACTGGTTATCAAGCAGGTCAAGCAAGGGTGCAATCTGGCGCGTCTCTTTCTGGTCGTGGGCTTCTAAGGTCCACGGCTGCAGAGAACCAGCTTGGAGAAATCGGACAAGCGGAGCTTCAACAAAAACAAACCCAAAGGGCCCGTGCTGATGTTCAAAAATCACAAGCTGCCCGCTTTACTCGTGGAGTGACTGAGGACATCGCAGCAAGAAGAAGGGCCGCTCAAGCGTCTCAAGGTCTAGAGGAGTTGCGTGTTGCTGAAGATCTTGTCTTTAATTTTGATACACAGGCTGCTCATCAAAGGTTTCAAGAAGAACTTCAGACGATGAACATCCACGCACAAGACGAGGCGTTTTTTACAGAGGCTCTTGGTGCAATTGTTGGAACTGGCATTAATCTTGGTGCTAAGGCTGCTGCTGGTTAAAAGGGGGATAGATGGCTGATCCAAATTCATTAGAAGAAGGCCTCATGAAAGATCTTTCAGAGGCTGAAACGGCTCGTGCTGAAGAAGCTCAAGCCATTGGATCAGTCTCAGAAGGGGCCCAGACTAAGGCTAGGGTCACAGCCCTCCGTTCTAAAAAGGGCGTAGTCTTTCAAAGAGAGCTAGATGAGAATAACGAAGCCATAAATCAAGCTGCAAAGATTCTAGGTCAGGAAGCTCATTTGCTTGACCAACAAGAAAGAGCAAAGTTTGAGGCTGCCATTAGGAAAAAACTACAGGCCGCCCAACTTAGGTTGATCGAAAAGGGTGGGGAGTTTGATAAGCGCTTACGGGCTCGCGGCATTGAACAAGAAAAGAAATATGCTTTCTATCGCGCTCTTGGTGTTGGAGTGGGATCGGCTGCAAGTGCTGGAGTGCAAAGCGCTGGATCAGGCGGCGGCCAGCAACAAAACCAAGGAAGAAATACGTATAGCGGAAGCCAGGTTAATTTTAACGATGGCTATCAGGAAACCTACCAAACCAATGACATGGGATACAGCGGCGGGTCTAGCGGATATGACGATGGTGGTAGTGGCGGATACGCATAAGGGGAATTTATGGAACGAAACCTAGTGGCAGCACTTCTTCAGGGACTTACTAGCGGGATTAAAGAAGGTGTTGAAAAAAGACAAGAGAGCAAACTTCAAAGAGAAAAGCTTGCTGCTGAGGTTGAACTTAAAAATAAGGAGCTAGCTCTTAGAGAAAGAGAACTCTCAATAAAAGAAACAAAGACTGATCGGATGTCATTGGCCGACATGTACGCTGCCGAAAGACTTGGCCTGCAAGCCGAAGAAGTTGGTATCAAAAGACAATCTCAGAAATCATCAGAGATCGACAAGATTAATGACAACATAATGGGCACAACTAAAAGCAGAGGAGACATCATGAAAGAATATGATGTTTACCTAAAGAAGTTTAACAACCCAGACTCAACCCCAGAAGACCTTCAAAAGATTGCTCCGATCATGGATCAATATGAAAAGACTCTCTCCCAGCTAGACGATCAGTATGACCAACAATCTAGGCTTCTTTATGAAAAGTCTGGTGGAAAGCTTGGGAATGCGCCGATTGTTGTACCAGCGAGATCAGCGGATACGCCACTACCACAAAATGAGGTTCAGTTTAATTTCGATAGGGCACCCAAACAAGTTAAAGAAGCATGGAATCGTGGCATCAGCATCTCTAATCAGCCGGACGCATCTGTGGATGAAGTGAGAGCCCTTGTTGCTTCACAACAGGCTTCTTTTAAAGACCCAAAAGAGTTTACTGCGTTCGCTTCTGCTATGGGCGCTAGATTCAACGAGGGACAAAAAAGACTCTCTGCTGCTGCAGCAGACAAACAAGAAGCCGCTAGACAACAAGCCCAAAGAGCGGCCCTTAATCAGCAAAGTGCGGTAAGGCGACAAGAAAGAGGAAGATAGCAAATGGCCGATGGTTTAGAGGCTTTTGATCAAGCTGTTGCTGGGGAACCTCAACCAGAGATTAAAGCCCAAACGCCAAAGGTCACAGCAAGGGATCTTAAGCAAGCCCCGTTTGTTACTGGGGATCTTTCTAAGGCACTAGCGCCATCGGTTCTTACAAAGAAAAACATGGGTCTTGATGCATTCGATGCCGCATACGAAAAGGCAGCATTCGGTTACACTCGTTCGAAGCCACAAGCTATATTGCCGTATGAACCGACAAAAGAAGTCGTAGAGAAAAATGAGAAGTCTGGGCTTAGCGCGTTTGATAGCGCTATTGCTGATGGTGATATGCCTCTTCGGCCTAAATCATATGACCCTAAATCCGGGTCAGAGTTCTTTCATAGTGCTTTAAGCGTTCTGTCAGTAGATGAGAACCTGATTGTAAAAGGAATGAGTAAAGCGTTTGGTTTGAAAGACAGAAAAGATCTTTCTGATTACACCTACACAAACATGTTTAAAGAGCTTGGAATGCCAGATAACACGATGACTGATGCGATTGGGTTAACGGCATCTATCCTTGGATCACCATCAACCTACCTTTCGTTTGGTGTTGGAACTGCTGCAAAGATTGGAAAGGCCGGAGCTGAAGTTGTGGCTCTCTCTAGTAGAGGGAAAAAGGTCGCAAATTCCATCATAAAAGACAGGGTAGAAAAAGAACTAGCCACACAAGCTGAGGCCGCTGCTGCAAAGGGTGTTGCATTTTCAGAAAGAAAAGCATCTCAGGAGCTTGCTCAGAAGATCGCACCAGAGGTTCATAGCGAGCTTATCCAAAAGTTTAAATCTGTCAGAGATCCAAAAGTAGAACTAAAAGGCGTCTCTAAAGAAGTGGCCGATGCTCATGATAAGATCTTTGATCTGGGTGGGATGAAGTTATTTGGGACTACCATCCTAGAAGGCAAGACTGTTGCAAAGATGGCAGATCAGGTTGGGCTTCCAAAAGTCATGCAGGCCATTAAAGAGAGCGACACGGTTGGGCCAATGGCTGATTACGCAGCACAAACATACAACCAGACAAAAGACGTTCTTGGAAAAATGTTTGTCCCTTTTTACAAGGTAGAAAAAGAATTAATCGAAACATGGGACAGCACACAGAAGATCTCTCGGGCTATCAAGCTAGACAATGTGAAAGAATATGAAGCGTTCTTTTCTGGGCTCAATAAAGAAGAGAGAAAAGAGTTTTCTAAAGTAGCTCTAGATGCATCAAAGCTTGGAGAAAAAGTTACGGTCTCGGCTGGCGCAAAGAGCCCAAAGGTTCAAGACAAGCTAGATCAGTTCTATGCTCAAGGAAAATATAGTGGTGGCAAGTCTATCGCTGATGAGCTTGCTGATCGATCAAAGCTTGTAGAAGATAAAAGGCTTGCAAACTGGTTCCCTGGCATCATTGAAGAAGCGGATATATCCGATCTTAAGTTAGCCAAAGATTACACCCCAAGTGAGAAGCTCTTCTTAAGCGAACGAAGGAAGGCGTATGAGGCGACCTACACCGCCGACCCGGTGAAGGCCCTGGCCTACCGTAAGACAGAAATCATGTTCGCTGAGATGCAAGATCACATGTATGACGACATTGTTAAAAAGGGGATGGGTGGTCTTTATAAAGGAAAGACTCCTCCGGGCGAGGGCTATGCTCTGTTGCGCAGACCAATGCGAAAGTCTCTTAATTACTCAGACAACGTTGTAGACGCCACCGATGACCTTATTAAGAGGGGTGATGAACCAACCTATTGGGTTAAGCAAGAATTTGCTGACCATTACAATGCTTTAATACGTGACCAGGGTCCTAGCAAAAATCCACTAAGTCAGTTTACAAATACATTTAAGAGGGCGGTGACCACATATTTCCCAAGCTTTTATGCCAGAAACTTTAATTCTAATATTGTTCTTAATGCTGCTTCTATTGGAAGACAGGCATTAAACCCAAAGACTCATGCTCTGTCTCTAGACATGGTTCGTGGCAAAAACCTAGATAAGGCTTTTATAAATGACATCGGAGAGCGCCTGTCTTTAAAAGACGTACTCGAAGAAGCCAAAGTCGAAGGAGCTATGAAAGACTTCTTCCAAGATCTTGGTGGTGAGGGTTTAAGTCCAAAGGCTCAAAAGACATGGATTGCAAATATTAATAAGGCCAATCCATTTGATAAAGATTTCAAAGTGGTCCAATGGGGCGGAAAACTAAACACAGCCATAGAAAATCAAGCGCGCATGGTGAACTACCTTACGTGGCGACAAAGGGGTCTTTCTCCAAAGCTTGCTGCAATGGAAGCAAACGAAGCGATGTTTGATTATGCAAAGCTCACGGACTTTGAACAGCAATACGCAAAAATGGTTATTCCATTTTACACCTTCTCTAGGAAAAACATGGAAGCCCAGATGCGTTTATTTGCCCATCGTCCTGGTGCTATCATGGGGCAGATTAAAGCATTTAGAGATCTTGGACCAACTAACAAACAATGGGAAGGATACCCTGAGTGGGTGCAAAACAAGCTAGCACTAAACTTTGGAAAGAAGCTTGTGACTGGTTTTGGTCTCCCCATTGAAGATGTTCTTGAGCTTGGTGGATCTGGATTTGCAGACATCGCAAGACGCACAAATCCTATCCTTCGTTATTCTATGGAGAAGTTTGTCACAGGCAGAGATCTTTATACCGGAAGAAGGATTGAAGAGATCAATAATGCGAATGAGTTTAAATTTGTAGCAAAGGCAGCGACCAACAGAAACCTTCCAGATCCAATCAGGAAAGCAGCCAGCGAACTTAGTCGGTTTCTAAAGCTAGAGATAGACGATCACGGGAAAGTTGTTGGAAATCCGGATTATCTTCATATGCTTAGAAACTCATTCACATCTAGGTTTCAGTCTACTGTTGGGCTTTTAGGTAAAGATGACAAAACTGGGTTTGAAAAAGCACTTCAATACACTCTTGGATTTGTAACTGTCCCTAGAGACATTGAGCTCGCTGTCTCTATTGCAAAGAGAAAGTACGGCGAAGAGTTTGTTAAAGAGGCCAGACGCATGAACGTCAAGATCATGGATAAACCCATCGGTATAGGTCCAGATAAATTCGCGGTGGATATTTTTAATAGCTACTTCCACGATGTTCAAAAAGAAGATTCCAAAAGGGCCATTCATCAAATGATGAACGAGTCTCTGAAAGAGCTTAAATATGAACAAAAAGGCCGCATCGCTAAATGACCATCAAGAAGGCTCACACCATCACAAGATTTAACGATAGTGCTGCTCCTCTATTAGAGGAAAATGTGCAGCGACTCTATGTGAACAAAGTCGAATCTCGTTTCAGGAGAGATTCCGCAACAGTCTCTCAATTTTCTTATCAGTCTATAGAACATGGTCTCTTCTCGGTTTCTGCTGCTGGAGTCTCCAGTATCACGACGACGCTGCCACTGGCGGAAACTCACAACACAATCATTTGGGCTGTGGCTCATGCAAGGAGTGCGGGAATCACAGCCCATGTGACAGATGTTACAAACACAAGCATCTCTGTCACAGTGACAAGCCCCGCGGCTACATTGAGCGCAGTCACAACCAGTTCTTTTATTGTGCAGTATCAGGTTATAGGATCAAGTCCGTAGAGAGTCTTTTTTATCTAACCACTTGATTGTTTTATTCAGAATAAACTTATCAGTCATCACTCTATCTTCAATCGTGTTTCCAGCATTGTGAGGCGTGACGATTAGATTTGGGATATCGCGAGGCAGGATTCCACGGTCTGCCACAACATCAAGAGCTGCTCCGGCGATACGTCTTTCACTGAGAGCTTCATAAAGAGCCCACTCATCCACCACACTAGCTCGTGAGGTGTTGATAAAATAGGCCGTCTCTTTCATGAGTCCGATTAGCTTCTTGCTAACCAGGCCTTCATTATCTCTTGATTCAGGAACATGCACAGAAATGAAGTCACTCTCTTTAAAAAGAACTTCAATAGAGCCCTCGTGCTTATCCACAGGATAGACTTCCATTCCAAAGCCACGAGCGATTTGTTCGACGTGTTTACCAATTCGACCATATCCAAGAATCCCAATTGTCTTGCCAGACAAGAGGTGCCCAATAGAGGCTCCTGGTCTCATTAGTCTAAAGATGAGCGCAAAGACAAATTCAGATACAGACTTTACGTGTTTTAGAAAATCGCCCTCTCCCCTTAAAGAGACAAGACCGATTCTGTGCTCTTCTAACTCTGCTGTGATATGTGTGTGTCCTGTGTTTGCTGAGACAACAACCTCAAGATTTTCGAATCTATTTATTAGGGCCTCATCCACCTCGACTCTGTGATCTATAACAAGCACTCTGATTGCTTTTGCGATTGGGCCCTTGTCAGCGATCCTAAAGACTGGGCCGATCTCGCGCCACCTGTCATAAAACCCCGGGTCATGTGGATTGTTTGTAGCTAGGACTAGTACAGGTCGTGGCATCTGTTGCTGATTTTAGTTGATTTTTATTAACATTGCTTATTAAATCTTAACAAACAGAGGATAGAATGCCATCGGAAGAGCTTTCTACGTACGAACAAGATGTTAATGAGTTTTTCACCCGACTAAGGCCGGATGATTTTGAAGCGGCGCACTGTTTGTTTTGTGGCCAAAACCCAAAGTCCCAAGTCCTATTTAAAACAAAAACAATCGAAATATCTCGCTGCTCTTGTGGGTTTGTCTATAACTCAAGGCAGCCAAAGCTTTATAAGCTAAACGAATTCTATCAGAGATCTAGCGCCATCAATGTCTGGGCAAAACTTAAGACTTCTCAATCCGAGCTAGAAAGGCAGCAGCGTAAGTTTGGGCAAGCGGCGCTATGGCTAGCGAACTCAAAAGCGAAATCGGTCCTCGATGTAGGCTGTGGGAACGGCGTGTTCCTTCGTGGTCTAAAAGAACTTAATCATAAAATTGAAGTGTGTGGCATCGATCAGAGCGCAGCAGCAATTCAAGAGTGTCATAACCAAGATATCCCGGCGCACAATCAGAGCATTGTGGACTTTTTCCAGGACAATAAGAAGGAATGGGATGCGATCACCTTATGGGGATGTCTTGAGCATTTAAAGGATCCTGTCGCACAGCTTCGACTGATTGCTAAAAAGATCAGCGTAAACGGAGTCCTTGTGGTGTGTGTCCCGAACGTGGCGTCACGCGTGGTGAGGATGCTTTGGGATAAATGCTTTACGTTTTGCCCTCAGCACCTTTGGTACTTCGATGGGCATACACTCGTGCGTCTCTTAGACGAAGTGGGCTTCTCAATCGTTAGACGCCAGACAATAGAGCCCGAAAGCCTACCTATCATGAAATACACCCATGGGTTTCAACCATATCAAGACTTACCAGCGTGGGCTGAATCTAGGTACACGCCTCAGCCGCTTGTGGAGCATTATGACAAGACAATCCTAGATGCTAACGAAGGATACAAGCTTGTCTATATAGCGAGGAAGCGATGAATCATGTCGCTCTTATCCCAGCTAGGGCTGGCTCGAAGAGCATTATAAATAAGAACCTTCAGCGGCTTGGATCACATACGATCGTAGACCGCGCTATCTCATCGGCAAAAAGTTTTGGAAAGTTTAGTAAAATAATACTCTCGACCGACATTCAGTGTTTGGTTGACCAATACTTGGGTTCAAGCGAGGTGATACTGAGGCCGCGTCCTGAGGCCTTATGCACAGACGACGCTCTGATGCGGGACGTATTGCTAGATGCGATCGACGCCCTTAAGCTTCCAGCCGATGCGTGGATATGGATTTTACAACCGACTTCTCCCTTTAGGAAACAATCAGACTATCACCACATCGAAGAGCTTCTTAGTCTTAGGGGAACTGGCTCTGTCATATCTGTTAAACCTGTTGGCGCTCACCATCCTAATCGGTGCTACTCGATAAAGATGCGCTCCCTGTACCCCATCGGGTACACCAATTTTAAGAACAAACAAGATCTTGATTTAATCTACACTAGGTCTGGAAATTACTACGTCGTCCAGTGTGGGAGATTTAAAAAACAAAAAGACTTTTATTTAAAGAAATGCAGACCTTTCGTTGTCTCTGAAAAAGACGGGATCAATATAGACAACGAGATGGATCTTCTTTTGGCTAGGGCTATATTCAATGAGTAATGTCTTTAGTTACCCCCTTACACAAGATCTAAATAAGAATAACGCCAAGATGGTTTTTAAAAGGGGCAAGGGAATCCGGTTTGGATTAAGACCAGGCTATCGAAGGTCGCTTACTGACCTAGCCATGGCGCTTGAGTGTTTCTATAGAGGCGTACCCTTTAAACCAAAAACAAAGACCTGGCTTAACCTAAAAGTCTTTAAACCAAACAATAGATCTGACGCCGTAAACTTTGTGGATGGCATCAGCGATGCTCTCAAGAAGGCCATCAAGATAGACGATCGTTATTATTCAATGATTATTGATTGGGAAATAGACAAAGAACAGCCGCGCTTTGAGCTAGTCGTATGGCAGTAAACATGCGTTATGTAACAAATTTCAATCACCCAGAGATAAAGAGAAAGCTCTGTCTCGCTATTTTCAATAGGGCCACTTATTCTAGATGTAAGAGCCTTATTGATGAGATTGCTCTCGTTGAGTGGCTCGACTTGACAGTGGTTCTGTCTAGTAGCCTGCTCATGGAGGAATTTGGCAATGCTAGCAACTATATTAGCGGTAACAACAGTCGTGTTAATTACCATTGTATTAGGGTTGATCTCGCAGGATATTCGCACAATGATTCAGCGAAAGCTTCCGGAGAAATTGTTTCAAAATTTAGCGATTACCTGTCTAACAATTCTTTCGATGCTGTCATACTTGTTGCTGATCGATTTGAGGTACTTCCTGCAGCCATTGCTGCAAGCTATAACAACATCCCAATAATCCACCTTCAGGGTGGGGAGATAACGGGAAATATAGACGACAAGGTCAGATGGGCAGTCTCGCAATTAGCTGATTATCATTTCTGTTGTACGAACCTTGCCAAGAAATATTTAATCGAGCACGGAGAACAAGCAGCCAGAGTCTTTGATGTCGGGTGTCCGTCTTTAGATTTGCTTCATGCTCTTCGTATAAAGAGGCGTGTGCCAAGAGAGCGATACTGTATCTCAATATTTCATCCGGAGACTGAAAGTGCGGACGAGGCTTACGAACAAACCAAGATAGTCATGTCAGCGACGATGGCTTATTGCGCTAAGGAAGGCGTAATTTGTCATTGGTATTGGCCAAACCCAGACCCAGGTCGAGAGAACGTGGTTCAATATTTAAAAGAAGCTGAGAAGGAGTTCCCTTTTTATTTAAAGAAGGCCATCAATATGCAGCCGGATCAGTTCCTGCGTAGCTTGGCTGGGGCAAGACTTGTTGTTGGGAACTCAAGCTGTGGGATTAGGGAGTGTTCTTTCCTCGGCGTGCCTGCTGTAAACGTTGGACAGCGCCAACGAATCAGAGAGCGCGCTCAAAACATAGTGGACGTGAAATATGGTGCAGATGAAATCCTAAGCGCCCTTGTCTATCAAGACGATATGCTTAGATACACTCCAAGCTATCTCTATGGGAACGGACTCGCTGCTAGGGCGATGGTTAGATATCTTCTGCGTATCGACTACACTCTAAAGAGCCACATCACATATCCATTACAGGCAAAGTTTAGATCAGAGCATTTTGGAGAGGGACGTTTCAGGCTTCAAAATAAACACAAACGAGCAAGTTATAAATCGGGGGATCAACATGGAACAGAAGTCTCAAGGCACGGCAACACCCAAGAAGAAGATACAGGAGCCGAACCTAAGCCTTTATAAAGCAAATCTAGAGGTTCTAGGTAGGGATATGGCTGGTCTTCTGATGAAGAATCCTGAGAGGCCTATCGCTATCGAGCACGACATCAAAGTACAGGGCCTCAAAAACCCAAACTACCTTGTGATTGTGGGCTTCTCTACAACAAAGATCCTAGACAACGCGATGCTCGCTGTTGATAAATCTGGGCGCTACAAAGAAATAACCTATATCGTTATCATTGAGCCAGATCTTGGGGTTTTTCACCAGACAGTTCGTAGAGAGTGGATTAGGCCACTTGCTGAAAACAAAAGAATTGACATGCTTATTGGTGTACAGCCACAGGACTTAGTCCCACATCTTTACAATATATTTTCTAAAACTGATGACGCCGCTGGGTGTAGGGCCGCTAGGGCCCAGCAACCAGAGGTTATATTCGATCCGTTTGTTTATCCAAATACGCCCGAAGGAAAAATGCATCCTGTGGTAGACGCCTGCGCAAAGGCTGTGGCCGATGCTTCTAACCAAGTATTTCAAGCCATGGGTTGTGCTAGCGATAGCTTCTTTAGGTGGGAACAAACAGTTAGAAATGAAAAGAACCTGGCTAATTGTCATAGAATAGAGCCTCTATTTGATAAGTTTAAAGAGTACCCTGTCGTTGTCCTTGGTGCTGGGCCGTCTCTTAAAGACTTCATTTATTATTGTAAGGAGTACGATCTAGAAAACAACAGCCTTATTATCGCTTGCGACGCAGCTCTTGGTCTTCTCCTTGAGAACAACATCAAGCCACATATTGTCACTCGGTGTGAAAGAAAGTTTACAAGCATCTTTAAGGGAGTTACTCGTGAAAAAACTGGGGGCGTTTACTATGCTGCTTATCCGTGGACTGATCCAAATTATTTCGATCTTTTTGATAATTCTTTTATGCTCTTTAGGGATAATGGCGTTTGCAAGTGGTCTGGTTACAATCCGGGATCGGTTAACGGGGGGGTTTCATCCGCTAACGCTGCCCTGGAATTAGCGTATCTCTTAAACGCTAAAGAAATTGTTCTGTCCGGAGTCGATCTCTGTTTCATTGGAGAGAAGTCCCACATCGATGGGACAGAGGTCGAATTCGACGTAGAGAAATCAAAACCTAAGTGGTTCCAAATCAAGGGCAACAATGGGGAACTTGTGACTACTATCCCCGTTTGGTTTCGTTGTTTAAACGAGTATTGCCACTCGATCATGAAGCACGCTAGTCGTAACATACAGGTCTATAACACATCAGATAAGGGCGTTAGAATTGATGGAACAAAATTTGAGCCATGGTCTGAGCTTAAGCCTCTCTTCACAAAGAAGGTGAACCCTGCTTTTAAAATGCTTGGCTTGCTTGAAAAACATAATCAAAATTATACCGATACGTATCTTGCTAACAAAAAGAAGCTTGCTGAATTTTTAAAAGAAGCGTCTTCGGCATTTGAAAAGCTAAACCTAAATATTAGAGACCTGATGCTGATTTATCGAAGGGAAGAAGAAAAGCTTATTCAAAGGCTGTCTGAGAACGTAAACCCAGAAAGTTTTTTTGATATTATAGACCAAGCCAAGAAGAGTCTTTCTGTTTGTATTCAGGAGCCATGTCGCTTAATCGATTCAGCTAAACAGAAGTATTTTACGGCTGGCCAATTTAGCATGTCTGTTCTTGATATCTGTCAGGTGGATTATTTCATTGCAGAGAACAAATCGTCTTCTCTAAAAAACCTAATCTCAAACGAGCATGAGCGACTTAAACAATACGTGAACATATGGATGAATTTTATCCTTACCGCCAAACACTATTGTGACCAGATGGCGAAGCTTATGATTGATGGCCCAAACCAAGAAGTGGATTTTAAAGAGAAGATCCCAGAATGATAATAGCGGAAGCTTGCCAGAACCATAACGGAGACATGCATTTACTCCATGATATGGTCTTTAAGGCAGCAGAGGCTGGCGCGGCCTTTATTAAAATCCAAACATTCTTTGCTGATGATTTGTCTCCCGAGTGGCAGACGGATCATAAGCGCATCAAGGGAAATGAGATCTCATGGAAGGATCATGAGAACTTTGCCATGTGGTGTGCTGAGGCTGGCATTGCACCAATGACGACAATCTATGATTTTAAATATGCAAAACAGCTTCAAGACCTTGGGTTTAAATATATAAAGATTGGTTCGCCTCAGTCCACAAACTCTGATCTTTTAAAGAAACTAATCATCACCGGGTTTAAAGTCATCGTGTCTACTGGCGGTCGTAAACTAAAAGATGCGGTGCCTGTGTTCCCAGTGCACGCCGTGCTCCACTGTGTGAGCGCTTACCCGCACTCTCCTTTTCAAAGCGATTTAGCAAGAATGCTTGAGATAAAAAAATACTATCCATCGGCGCATATTGGATTTTCAGACCACTCAGATCCGGTGGTTCACATGTGGGACATGCCATCTAAATTAGCGATGTATCTTGGGGCTCACTATATTGAGAGGCACTTTACGCTTTTGCCTCGTAACGAAACAAAAGACGGGTGTGTTTCAATCACATTTGATCAACTCAAAGAGCTTGTTAGGTTTGAGAAGCTCTCTAAAGAACAGCAATTCGAAGAGAGGCCCATGTTTGGTCTCTTTTCTTGTCCTAAAGAGCAATCAGAGTATGATTTAATCAAACGATTTGAGGAGAGATGGAGAAAATAGCCGCCATTAAACCGTATCGAATTACCATTCACTGCTCTGCTTCTCAGAACAATAAACCATTCTGGGCAAAAGATATCATCTCGCTACATCAACAAAAGGGCTGGACAACAATGGGCTACCATCTAGTTATACAGCCATCAGGTGAGGTCGAGCCTGGTCGTCCGTTAAATGAGCAGGGCGCCCATGTGGTCTCCGATAACGAGGGGAATATTGGGATTTGTATGGTTGGCAATGACAAATTCACGGCTCTTCAGTTTGAGGCTTTAAGGCGTCAGCTTGATTCAATCACGAGGTGTTTTGATATCCCAAGGTATAAAATCTATTGCCATAACCAGTTTTTCTCTGCTCAAAAACAAGGGAAGACCTGCCCAAACATTTCTATAAACGAGCTTCTTTGTTGGTACATCCTTCATGATGAAGGCGCCATCGCTCCATATTTATTAAACGTTTAAAGGAGATAGACGTATGTGTGATGATTTTTTATTGCTAGTGATTACGCTTATGGGCGTTGGATGGCTTCTCACAAGAAGGGGAGCCATTATGCGGGAGTTGTGTTTTAGAGGAAGGGGGAAGCGGTTCATGAAAAAGGCAAAAAAGAAGACTAAAAAAGCTAAAGTGAAGAAGTCCAGTTATTAAAGAAGAAGTTTAAAAGATCCCACGTCTTGGTATAATCTGAATATTAAGGCGTGGTTTTAAAACAAGGAGAGTTTTATGGAACAAATGATAATTGACCTGTTGGTGTCTAAAGTCCCTGGCGCATTGCTTGGCCTAACCGTTCTAGGAAGCCTAGTGGTCCTAGGACAAGTCGTAGTAGCGCTGACCCCATCACCAGATGACGATGCGAAGCTTGCAAGTGTGTTTACTATCCCGGTTCTAGGACCCTTGCTTTTGCTTGTTTCTAAGTTTGCCCCTTTTCAAAAGAAGCCATAGGCGGATATGTGGCGGATATAATTGCGGCCCTAAAAGCCATCCCATATTTAGTGGACCTTCTAAAGTCCATTGCTAAATATCTAAACAAACAATTCGGTGATAACCCTGCGAAGTTTCTCATTGACTCTTCCTTGGCTTTCAAGGATCTAGAGCAAGCAAATACAAAGGAGAAAAAACTTGAAGCTGCCAAGAAGATTCAGGAACTTATTTCGAGGCTATAGCATCTTTCTGGTGGTGCTCCTTGCCGGTTGTAAAGACGCGCCTAAGGTTACGGTGTGTATTAGTGATCCGGGGAACTTGGGCTTTCAATGTAAAAGGCATGATCGATCAGAGTTCTTCTTGCCATACGACATGAGCGAAAACTATGTGGCGCTTTCACCGCGTGATGCTGAACAGCTTTTAAACTATTGTAAAATTAGGGGCGAAGAAGACCCAGCGCTAGAAGAGTAATAACCAAGGGAGACGCTGTCATGGATGACGGGATGTTAGAGTATTTCATAACCCAGACGAATAGGCGTCTAGAGGACATTGAAGAAAAGCTAGACGTTCTAATAGAGTTTCAGATAGCCGTTAAAACAAACCACAAGACCGTAGCATTTTTTGTTTCTTTCGTGGTGTCTGCCGTAGTGGGTTTACTGCCGCTACTCCTTAGGTAAAGACTCCCCACAAATACTTTACTTCTGAAACACGATTTCTAAACTAGTTGAAAGGTAACTTCCTGTCCATCAACCAGAGCCCTTAAAAACTTCTGTTCTAAATTGAGTTCTAGAACTTGGAAGTTAGAAGGTCCTGGATCTCCCTTCGGACCTTGAGGTCCAACCGGTCCAACGTCTCCTTGGATGCCTTGAATGCCTTGTGGACCTTGCACGCCAGGAACACCATCAGCCCCAGAAACACCTTGGGGGCCCTCAGCGCCACTAGGACCAGGCTCGCCTTGAGGACCTTGAGGTCCCTGAGCACCTGGTTCTCCTGGGTCTCCTTTGTCGCCTTTTTCTCCTGCTGGTCCAATAGGCCCCTCAGGTCCAACATCACCTTCTGGTCCAAGTTCGCCTTGCTCGCCTCTAGGGCCTGGTTCACCGCGTTCTCCAACGTCTCCTTGCAATCCTCTTTCACCTTGTTCTCCTTGAGGGCCTTGAGCGCCTTCTGCACCAGCGGGACCCACATCCCCTTGAGGGCCTTGAACGCCCGCAGAACCTTGATCGCCTTGTAAACCCTGTAAGCCTTGTGGTCCTTGTGGTCCTGGTTCACCTTGAATTCCCTCCACACCCTGAGCCCCAGCGGGTCCCTGAGAACCTTCGGGGCCTTGCGGCCCTACATCACCCTGGTCTCCTTTGTCGCCCTTAGAACCTTCGGGTCCAGTGGCACCATCAGCGCCAGAGAGTCCTTGAGGACCTTGTGCGCCGTCTAAGCCGTCCCTGCCATCAACACCATCACGGCCGTCCCTGCCATCAAACCCTGGATCTCCCTTATCGCCTTTGTCGCCCTTTGGGCCTTGAACACCTTCGGGACCTTTAGCTCCGGCGGCTCCGGCTTCACCTGCAGGTCCACGCTCTCCTTGAACACCTTGCGATCCAGCGGGTCCTTGAGGACCAGCAGCGCCCTGTGGTCCTTGTGGACCAGGAGGACCTTGCGTCCCACCACCACTACCGCCACCACAATTTATGATTAAAGTTCTTTTGTTGTCTACTAAATCGTTGTCTTCTTTGTGCACGATCAATCCCCCTAAGAATATTTTTCACTGCGTAATAATATAATAAGGGGAAATTCGTTTTTGTCTACTGCTTACAGTCCGATGGAAACTGTAAACTACCAGTTCATGCCTTGACTGACGTACCTAATTGGAAAGCTTGGCTGATATGCTTCATGGGTCGTGTCCATACCGATACTTTGTGCGTAGATTTTTAGGCTTGGCGTATTTGAGTTCTGTAATTTCCCAGTGCCTGGATCAATATTACCAACCGTAACAATCATTTTTGGACCCCAAAGAGACACTTGATTAATCAAGAGCCCCCGAGCAGATTTCTGACCACCACCGTTAGTAGCGAGCCTAACAAGATTATTCCGCCAATCAACAAGGGAAGCTCCGTACGCTGCAATTTTCTCAATGTGTACAAATCCGTTGCCGTACCCACTCCCAATCGCACCCGTTTGTTGATCGTATGATGACCCTTCAGCAGAGAGACCAATTGCCATACTCCTAGAATTAGAGTCAACGTTAGGATAAAAACCACCACAGTTAAGAGCGACCCCCCCATGAAACGAACTCCTTTCAATCACAATATGTGCTGCCGATCCCTGAACCACTACACCGGCTCCGCCCCTCCAGGAATGACATTGATACCAATCACGAAAAATTGAGTCAGCAATATAAATAACTTGATTAGGTCCAGCCCATCTGGTTTCTGTAGAATCGCTTCTGACCTTAAATCCTTCGGCACCACAAGAATAAAACATTGAGTTTACAATTGTAGCTCCATGTTGTGCAAAGCCATGCATGTATGAACAATGCTCAACGGATTGTTTTGAATTCGACCAAACGTTATTCATGAATAAATCAGCGTTGTATCCGAACCAAAGCCATTTCGGTCTAGCGCCCATGTCTACTTTACAGCCAGAGCCGACAGGAGACGACATCGCTGTTCCACCTGTTCCAAAGCTTGGCGCAGATGTATAACTTCCACTTGTAACAATTTGCAATCCTGTGACGTTTCCGCTTGCACCAACCGATGACACACGGAAGCTTGCCGCCGTTCCAACTCCTCCAATTGCCGTGAGTTCTGTTCCGACAACGTATCCAGAGCCTTGATTAACAATTCTAAATTGTCCGTTTCGCTTAAAGTATTGATATGGGGCATCTGTTACACCTTTCACGTTTACTAATTCAATTTGAAATCCTGGAAAGTTATCTTTTGCTAGGTTTTGCGCACCAAA
>Ga0137421_1000044_pt1 | contig 29666 bp, 44 predicted proteins | sample EasRivERMZT534_2_FD_104648 | JGI IMG/M metagenome (GOLD analysis project Ga0137421, IMG submission 104648) | Soil microbial communities from meander-bound floodplain in the East River, Colorado, USA - East River MetaG ERMZT534_2 | ecosystem: Environmental > Terrestrial > Soil > Floodplain ...
ATGGTAACATCTGGAGACTATGATTTAGTAGCCCCAACAATTAAGAGGTTCTAACATGAGCGACAAGACTATCGACAATGCCCTTAATTCAGCCTACATTGAACGATCTATGGCAAAAGGTGTACATATAGCACCCAAGCAAACATCGTTCAACACAGGCCGTTTAAACGCATGGTATGAGTTTTGCAAACTAAACAACATCTTTCCTCGCTATAGAGATGTCTCTATCGACACTCTATCCATTCCGCCAAATGAGGACTGTGAGTCTTTTAGTTCAAAGGCTATGCGTTGGATCAATAAGCCTAAGAGCTTGATACTCCAGGGAAGAGCAGGCCGCGGCAAAACGCATTTTATGTTCGCATTATTAAAAGAAATGTTTGTAACACATGGTTTGCGTGTGTATGGAGACGTTCGCTATTTCGACTATGTAGACCTAGACAGACGCCTGCAAGAGGATGTCTTTAGGTTTAAATCATCACGGCCACTAATCGAGCAACTCAGCGAGATCCCAATACTTGTGCTTGATGACTTTGGTATAGATACAGGCACAAACAAACATGAGCGAGATTTCTATGAGATATTCAACAATAGATTCGGAAACAATCTGATAACTATTATTTCAACTAACATGAATGAAACAGAAATGTATAAAGCATACGGTGAACGTATAATTTCTCGCATGAAAGAAGCGGCCGTGATAGAATTTAACGGGCCTGATTTAAGAGGATAGCGTAACCCGTTGCCCTAAGTAGATTTAACTTTAAAAGGAAACAAATGAGAAAAGCCATTATAATGTTAATTATAGTTTTACTCCAATTAAGCATGCACTTAAACATCCATTTTAGGCATAATCAGCTTGAGAAACTACTCGAAAGTTACAACATACAGGAAAGAAATGCACGGATTATATTATCATGTGATTTACTTAGCAGGATTGACAGCGTAGAGCATAACATTAAAAACATTATGGACGGAAACTTAACAGTTGTAAGAGAAGAAATCGAATACAATATCGGGGTCTTAGAAGTGTTAAGCGATGTGCTAAAGGATAATAACATTGAATTTGAATAGAAGAAGATCAAAGAAGAATTCGCGGGTGCGTTATGTGCGATTAATCAACAACATGACCGTAGGCGAGCTTGCATACAAAGCCAACATAGATCGTGTGCATCTTGAAAAGATAGAAAGTGGCTCAGCGCCGTGTACAGAGCTCAATGCAAGGCGCATAGCAGAGCTGTTTGGAATGCCTTGCGAATGGGAAAGCTTTGTTACGAGGCCTATTCAGTATGCGTGACTTACGTTAAAATAATCTTCTCGGCACGGTGGTGGACACTTTTGTCTGTACACTAAATTCTCAATGGTTTATGCACCGGGTATATGAAGATTATTATACCAGGAAAGCCAATACCAAAAGCCCGTGCACGATATTCTAAGCGTGGTAAGTTCGTTATCACATATGATCCTCAAGAGTCAGATAAGAAGCTTGTGCGTCAAATCATGACGGCGCAACTTGCTGATTACTTTCAACTTACGGACAAATCTACAACTGAAGCAATGCATAAAATCTGCATGACGAAAGTTTTTTCAGTGCAGTTTCTCTTTTTTCTTCCCATTAATTCAAGCGATAGTGTAGGAACCAGAAATAAGAAGCTTTGGGGCATCACAAGAGCCTCTACAAAGCCCGATTACGACAATCTAGAGAAGTTCTACCTCGATTGTGCAAACGGTATTTTGTGGGGTGATGACTCTACCATAGTGAAAGCCAAGGCAATGAAGCTTTATAGCGAAGAACCAAGGGTAGAACTAGTGTTACATGCTGTCCCAGACGTTAACGTAAGCAAGAATGTTGAGAGCGTAATCACTGCATTTTCACCCTCTGAGTTCAAGGAATTACAAGATTATGCGCAGAAAATATCGAACATTACTCAGCCGTGTATGGAACGAATTGAAGATAGTGTTCTTCAAGATTGGATCGTTTCAACCGCCGCTTTGCTGAACGAATTCGCTATAAAGTACGCACCAAAATTAACCAAGATATCAAAACTAGGAGACATCAAGAGTGAAGTCAAAAATCTGCAAGAATACAAACTCGCATTGTAAGGCTAAAGTGCCAGATGTTAGAAAAGCTAACAAAGAAGGTAAGCAAGAATTGGTGAAAACAACCCCAGAACCAAAAGTTGTTAAGGTTGAAAGCGAACATGCAAATACACCATATCTGCTAAAAAGTGCTCCAAAGCCTACTACTGAAGTGAAGAAACCAGAAGTACAAGAGAAAAAGAAATGCTTCTTGCAGAAATTATGCGCATGGATAGGGGTATAACTATGGCTAAAGCTTTATGTCTTATTGCAGGAACCATGCTATTCATAGGAATGACGTTCTTGTTAGTCGTAGTTGTTTCGGGCTGCACCTATAGCATAAACAACGTGCAGACAGAGGGAAAGGCTAGTGATGTAGTGGATGAGACCGATAACGTTGAACCTAACATTTCGCCAAACATAGAACTTCCTTTAAACATTTGAGGTATTATGAAGAAAACTAAAGAAGCTAAGAAGATCAAGAAAGTTATGCATGAATACAAAGAAGGTGAGCTACACTCAGGATCTAAGAAAGGCCCTATCGTGAAGAATCCTAAGCAAGCAGTAGCAATTGCAATGTCCGAAGCTAAAAAGATGAAGAAGAAAAAATGATCTACGAAGCAAGTGCAACATTTGATAACGGACACACACTAGTATTTGAGCTAGAAGAGTATCAAGTTGAGGATTTTGTATTTGCAGTATATAGTAAAACAATTTATAAAGACGAAAAGACGGGGGTTTTGTCCTGGCTGCCACCAGACAAACTCCTCCACTTAATCGTAAAACCTAATTTGGAGAGCCCCAAATGCCCAAAAAGCCACCTGTCGGATCAGGTAAACGATTTGCTAGCCTGACCAAATCCATCGCTAAGAACTCAGACATTAAGAATCCTGCCGCTGTAGCTGCATCCATAGGACGTAAGAAATATGGTGAAGCGAAAATGGCTAAGCTTTCTGCTGCTGCTAAGAAAAGGAAGAAATAATGTTTGAATTTAGGCAACCGAGCATGTCAGAAGATTTAGATACAATGTTAAGTAGGTTAAAGGTAGTAGATGATATTATATCATATAACTTTACCTTTAATTTACCAGTTAAGTACCAGGTATGGCTAAACGCACATAAAGATATGATTGAAGAACTTGAATACATGATCAACGAAGATTTGAGCAAGATATGAGAAACTGGCGAATAGAAAGTAGAAATGTGTCTGATTTAATTTCTCATGCGAAAAATCCTCGCAAGTTAAGTAAGCATGATGCTTCGCACCTAAGAACAAGCATTTCTAAGTTTGGCCTGATTGACTTGCCAGTGATAACTAAGGATAACAGGGTTATAGGTGGCCATCAGCGTCTGAATGTCCTCAAGGAAATGAAGGTTCCAACAGTCAATTGTTGGGTTCCAGAATTCGATGATCTAACACCTCAAGACATCGATGAATTGAACATTAGGTTAAACAAGAATCAAGGTGAGTGGGACTGGGATGTTCTTGCTAACGAGTGGGACATAAATAATCTCTTAGAGTGGGGATTTACAGAGCAAGATTTGAATGCGGACATTGATGTCATCAATAGCAAAGATGAAAAAGACAATGAAACACTAGAACCAACTAAAGACCCTAAGACAAAACTTGGCGATATTTACGAACTTGGTAACCATAGATTGGTATGCGGCGACTCAACGATGCCTGATGATGTGGAGAAGCTTCTTAATGGTTCAGAGCCAATTCTTATGGTTACTGATCCTCCTTATGGAGTCAATTATGATCCTAAATGGAGAACTAATGTAGGTATCGGAAAAGGAAAAAGAACCTGTGGCGAAGTACAAAACGATGATAAAGTGAACTGGGCACTAGCTTGGAGTCTATTTCCTGGTTCGGTTGCGTATGTATGGCATGCAGGAAAATATTGCTCAGAAGTACAAAAGAGTCTTGAAGAAGCAGAGTTCGAAATTAAAAGCCAAATAATCTGGATTAAACAACACTTTGCTTTATCGAGAGGTGACTATCATTGGCAACATGAACCATGTTGGTATGCTGTTAGAAAAGGGCATCCGCATAATTGGCAAGGATCCAGAAAAGAATGCACAACATGGGAAATATCTAACCTAAACGCATTTGGTAAGTCAAGCGAAGATGAACGAACATCTCACTCAACACAAAAACCTTTAGAATGTATGTCCATTCCAGTGCGCAACAACACCAAAGAAGGTGAAGGAGTTTACGATCCTTTCCTGGGTTCAGGTACTACTCTTATGGCATGCGAAAATCTGAACCGAAAGTGTTTTGGAATGGAACTCGATCCTGCATATTGTGATCTCATCGTAGAAAGATGGCAAAGGAAGACTGGAAAGAAAATAATTAAGAATGGTTTGGAGCAAGATTCACTATGAAAAAGAAAGATAAGCAAAAGTCTAGCACGCCTAAAAGAAAGCAAGAGCCTATGTCAAACGAACGCCAAGCAGAGATGAAAGCTAAGATAGCCAAACAGTCATTAGTGCCTAACAGACTACCATTTGATCAAGGAACTTGTATATGAGAGAACATTTACATCAGCTCAAACTTATTTATAATAGAGAACTTTTAGATACAAAAAATGAATTCTCTATTTTAAAAGATTATTTTTATTGTGCAGCAAAAACTTTCGTACAAAACTGTGAGAAAGAATTGGAAATTGTACAAAAGCTTGAAAAACTTGAAATGGACATCAAAATACATGAAATGTCGCTAAATCCAGATCAAGGGTATGAAGATGATCGATGAGATGAGCAAAATAGATGAACTAATTATTCTATATGAGAACATACTAAATGAATTAAAAGAATCATTGGCAGAAAAAGTTGTCGTACTTAACGAAATTTCCGAATTGTACGATGCTATGCAGAAAATTGAAGATCGACTAGATCAACTATACGAAGAAAATAACGATAATGGCGAGATTACCTAACTCAGATTTTACTGCTGACCAGCTAATTGAAGCCCTGACTCACTCCAGGGGATTCATACTCTCTGCCAAAAAATATCTTCTTAAAGTGTATGGAATCACAACAGGTTACTCAACGATTAAAACATGCATTAAGAACTGGGAGATGGGTGATTGGCTAGATGAAATACGAAAGAGTTTAGTCGAAGATTGCCTTAATAAGACCTTCGCTAAGGGTGTAGCAGACGGCGATAACCATTGCATATTCTGGATACTAGAAAAATACGGTCACCATGTTGATTTCCTAGATGGTAAAGACACAGAAACAGAATCGAAAAAAGGTTGGAGAGAACTACTTGACTACCAAAAAAGACCTCCTGAGTCCGATACAGAAACGCAGCCTGATAGAGAGCACAGCGAGACTTAATTTCTGGGAAGGCCCTGTTCGCTCTGGTAAGTCTTACTCATGCTTTTGGAGATGGATAGACTTCATACAGAATGGGCCGCCAGGGCCGCTGATTATGTGCGGTAGGACAGAGCCGACTATTAAGAGAAACATCATAAGGCCGCTACAAGACCTTATCGGTGATGATCTGCAATATATGTCGGGTAAAGGTGAAGTAAAGCTTTGGGGAAGGACTATAGACGTTGTAGGTGCTAATGACGAGAGAGCAGAGGCGAAAATACGAGGTTCCGAATATGTCGGAGCACTCCTTGATGAAGTTACTATTATTCCCGAAAACTTCGTCAAGATGTTATTTTCGCGCTTGTCTGTTCCTGGAGCGAAACTATTCGGCTCTACTAACCCTGACAGCCCATTTCATTGGTTGAAAGTAGATTACCTTGATAAAGCGGGCGAAATGGATGTAAAGGTATTTTCATTTGCTCTAGATGACAACCCGGCTTTAGATGAAGATTACAAGAAGAACTTAAAAAAAGAATACTCAGGACTTTGGTATCAACGATACATAGAGGGAAGGTGGGTACTAGCAGAAGGTGCAGTCTATGACTTTTTCGATGAAGCGATTCACACTATACCTTACCCTCCCTCTCCAGCTACTTATTATATCCTTGGTGTGGATTACGGTACTTCCAATCCTTGCGTATTCACTCTTATTGGCTATAACTCGGGAAGTTACCCTAATATGTGGCTGGAAAAAGAGTATTACTATGACTCAAAAGCTAAAAACAGACAAAAGTCAGACAGCGAATATGCCTTAGATCTGATTGAATTTCTCAGAGGATACCAAGTGAAAGCGATATATATTGACCCATCAGCGCTTTCATTCAAGGTGGAATTAAGGAAACAGGGTTTAAGCAATCTTTTAGATGCAGACAATGATGTTTTAACTGGTATTAGGTTTACTTCTCAACTCATATCTAATGGCACTTTTAAGGTCTGCAAGCAATGTACAAACGCCATAAAAGAGTTTAGCACCTACGTATGGGATGAGAAAGCAAGTAGACGTGGAATTGATCAACCATTAAAGCAAAATGACCACGTAATGGATTCCATAAGGTACGCTTTATATACACACTTTTTTAACAAGAGTCAATCAAGAATGACAGAAGCAGACTGTCAAGCAATGGAAAGAGCATATGCAAAGAAATTTTAGCGCAGATATCTATATAAAAGTTTCAAATGAAACAAAAAATGTAGTGTCTATTATTCCTTTTTCTGATAGTGATAAGCGTATAGCTAAAACTCTTGAAAAAGTCCTAAATCAAAGCCTTATGCATGATAACGATATTGGTATGGATTTAGAAAGAGAAGACAGTTTTCGAAGACTGACAAGTGAAATTAGATAGATAAATATTTTTAGCGAGCGGCCTGATCAGCCTTGGGGTACCTAACTACCCCACTCGCTCCTTCGTTAGGGAAGAGTATATACTCACGTAACAGGGGCGTTTATGAGGCTGACAGGCCAGGAAATTGTAAGTGCTTGGGATGATGCGTATGACAAGAATTGGTACGCATGGAATGGATTAATCCCAGCATGTGAAACTGACATGGAAATGTTCCTTGGTAATCAATGGCAAGATAATGAAAAGCGTGCCTTGATGCAAGAGGGAAGAAATCCAAGAGTCTATAACTTCATCCGCCCTAAAATAAACATGGTATCTGGATACCAGAAGAAATACCGCCAATCATCCGTTGTAGTTCCTACAGAAGCTCAAGACCAAAAAGTATCAGACCAACTTACTAAAATGCTTATGTATGTAATGCAATTTGGTGATGGTTATGAGTGCATTTCTGATTGTTTCCGTGGATCGCTAATTACTGGATGGAATCTTTTAAGCCTATGGAAAGATTACAGAACAGATCCAGTCAATGGTGATATCAGATTTGGAAGAATACCATTCAATGGATTCCTATGCGATCCATACTTCTCAAAGCGAGATTTTAGCGATTGCGCAGATATTCAAAGAAGAAACTATATATCATTAGAGCAGGGAAAATCACTTCTACCAGAGTTCCGCAAGGAACTTGAATCACTCTATCGTATAGGCTGGGAAAGAGACGATAAATTCAACTGGTTGCCTTACCAACAGCAGCCGAATGGCCAGCGTATGCTTGCTTATGATGAGTTTTGGGTGCAAGGTTGGGAAGAAAAGAAATATCTTTACAATGTGGCTACTGGTGATACCTTCAATTATGAAGGAAAAGACTCTGACTATTTCCTCTACGCAGATCCAAACATGGAACTAATCGAACGTACAGAGCCCTACGTAGATCAACATATCATCGTCAATAATCAGCACATAACAACAGAAAGAAATCCATATGGCCTAAATGAATACCCTTTTATACCATTTTTCTGTGTTTTCGAACCGGAGTCACCGGATTATCTACTGAAAATTCAGTCTTTAGTAAGAACAATGATAGATCCGCAAAGGGATGCAAACAGACGACGACTTCAGATGTCAGACATTGTAGAAAGCCAAATAAACTCAGGATGGTTAGCCGAAGAAGATTCTGTTGCGAACCCTCAAAGTCTTTATCAAACATCTCAAGGAAAAGTCGTTTGGAAAAAGCCTGGTTTGCAACCTGGTGCTCTTGAAAGATTGCAAGCTGCACAAATACCCCCTTCCTTCTTCGACCTTAACAATCTCCATGACAGTGATATTGGAATGGTAGCAAACATTTCAGATGAACTCCTTGGCCAAGCATCAAACGATCAAGACTCAGGTCTAAAGGTAATGCTTCGACAAGGAGCAGCATTAGTTGGCCTGCAAGATGTATTTGATAACTTACGTTTTGCTCAAGAAGTCACTTCGAAGAAAGTAATCAAAATGCTTTGCAGTTGGACACCAGAAAAGATGCAACGCATCATGAATGAAGAACCAGATGAAAGACTGAAAAGTATAGACGTATCTAAATATGATATTGCTGTGCAAGAGGGTGTGCTTACGAACTCTCAGCAACAACTCTTCTTCCGCCAAATGCTCGATATCAAAGCTATCGATCCAGATGCAGTGCCTCCTGGATTCCTTGCAAAAATCGCACCACTACAAGGCAAAACAGAGTACTTGCAAGCAGTCGAAGAGTACAACAAGCAACAACAGCAACAGCAAGCAGAGCAAGCAAAAGTACAAAACCAACAAATGGCTGTTCAAAGCGAACTTATCCAGTCTCAGTCTATAGCAAATATAGCTTCGGCGAAAGAGAGATTTACTCGTGCGGTCGCGAACATGGGTCTCGAAGATGAACGCGCTTCAAAATCTGTTGATAATAGAGCCGACGCAACTCTTAAGCGTATGCAAGCAGCTGCACAGCTTGACTCTATGTCAGATGATAAGTTAATGAAATACCTAGATGTATTTCTCAAGTTAGAGCAGGTCAATGCAGCAGAAGAGCAAAAGCTTAAAGCTGATGACGTCTCTATATCGGCCGGAGTGGCCAACCAAAAACCAAAAGAGGTATCAAATGGACAAGAAATATAATCCAAACAAGGTTCCTAAGGAATCTCGTGTTGATGCTCACTATCCTGGTAAATCACATAATGAGAAATATTTAAATACTCAAGATGCTGGTTCCATGAATGGTGGAGTATTTGGACATGCTGATAAAGTCATGCAAGTAGATCCATGTCCTAACTATGACATTGGTCGCATGAACTACAGCGATTTTCAAACCCGTGGCACGACTCCAATGGAAGCCTTTAAATACGACTTCTAAGGAGATAATATGGTTCAACAAGTAGGTGAGACCACGACTGCGATAATAGAAGATGATGAAAAAATGATCGAAAAAATTCTCTCTGAGAATAGTAATCGTAAAGAAGTTTACTGGATCGTTTTATTCGCGAAACCATTAAAGCAAAAAGTAGATGGGAAAGCCGCTTTAATTAAAGTCCTTAAACCATATTACAAAAAACCACAAACCCAAGTTGGAATGATGATCGGTGAGGTCAACAATCAATCTGGGAAGATCAAATGGGAGGTAAATATGCCTGATAAGCCATTTGGTTTTGAACTATTAGGACTAGAAAAAGATGGCGTTGATGTCTATGAGACAACAATACCATCATCTTATTTATACAATTAACGAGCCGCCATCGTTTTCCCTGCCAGGAAAATAAGGGCGTAGGAGAGTCAAAATGGAAGAACATACCAACACGGGCGTAATTGCTGAAGCCGCCGTTCAGTCTGACGGGTCACAACAACAGTCGATGGAGCAAACTCAGGAGCAGGTAGTACCTCTTTCTGCGTTGCAAGCCGAACGACGCGAGCGACAGCAACTTCAAGAAAATGTGAAGCTTATGCAAGACCATATGGCCTTGTTACAAGCTAACAATAATCAAAAAACTCAAGACAAACCAAATGAATTTAATGGTCTATCTGACAATGACGTGCTCACTGTCGGAGAAGCTAAGAAATTCATGTCGCAATTTACCCGTCAACAAGAGTTAGCGGTTGAAGAGCTACGTATGTCTCAAGCAAATAAAGATTATGATGAAGTAGTCAGAAAATATTTACCAGAAGTTTTAAAAACCGACCCTGAACTTAAAGACATGATCATGTCCGCGCCCAACCCTTATAAGGCGGCGTATCACTTAGCAAAAAGATCTGATGGCTACCTAAGAGAACGAAGTAACGAAAATAGATCGCCGGAGGCAAAACAAGCTGTCCAGAACCTAAACAGGGCTGGAAATCTGTCATCCGTGGGCTCAACCGCTGCATCTTCTCAAGCATCAGGTTTTAAAAATATGAGTGATAAAGACTTTAAAGCTCTTGCCGATAAGAACAGAGGTTATTTCTAATTTTAAAGGATTATTAAATGGCTATTACAAGCGTTACAGTATTGCCTCCAGCAGTACGTGATTATTATGATCGCCTTCTTTTGATGACAGCATACCCTACGCTCATTCACACAAAATTTGCGCAGAAAAGAATGCTACCTCGAAAGATGGGTGATACTGTCGTTATGAGACGATATAACCGTCTAGCAACCGTTCCAGTGCCTCTTGTTGATGGTATTACCCCTCCAGGTACCCAACTATCAGCAACAGACATCAAGGCTCGTGTTGATTTTTATGGTAACTTTGTGACTATCACAAATCAGGTAGAGCTAACAGTAGAAGACAGGGTTAACGTACAGGCCCTGTATAAATCGCCTTTAATTGACTTGGACCTCCTTGAGGCAGCTTAAGGAAGACAAGGGCGAAGACAAAGAGAAGTGATTGGTATAATTATGATTTTTAAAGCGAGAGTTAAGTTGAATCATTTGCTGACGAAAACCAGCTCTAAGTTCAAGAATATGTGGTGCCTGCTTAACAGGTCCGCAACTTCCTGTCCTAGAGAATGTTTTGCGCATTTTCAACATAACTTCGGCTTGAGGTCTTTTTACTCTAAGATATGGAATAAGCATTTCTGTAATATCGGTAAGAAGATTTCCAGTCATATGAATATCATAAGTAAAACAATTGCGGTCGTGCATTCTATTTACATTAAACTTAGTGATGCGTCCGCCAAATGTTTTAAGAATCCACTCCAAAACTTCTTTACAGTTGTTAGAGATTTTCAAAATGCAATGGTAATTGGGATATCTATTACCAGTGCAATAGGATGTGTTGATGTGATGGCCAATGAAAAAACAGCCTTCTCCGTCAATAAATCCGGCCAAATAAGCAAGATCCAACGGTGTAACATTAGAAAGATCGTAGGGTTTAAGTTTAGGCATGAAAATCCTTTCGTTAAAAACGCATGTAGTTTAAACGAAAGAGACAATTTTTGTCACGCTGAACGACTTAACAAGGCGACTTTTCATCAGGAAAAGATGCGAAAGTCTGAACTCTGTGGTAACACGGAGAGGAAGATCCGAAGAGGTTTTCCCGCTGTAGATATACAGTCAGTAGGCATGAGCATGCCGAAAGTAACAGAATGCTTAAACGAAGCTGCAAGGCTTCTTGCTCAGAACCTAGGTCAAACAATGGACGAAGTGACAAGAGATGTTCTCGCGTCAACAAGTTCAGTTCTACAATGTTCACATGGTGGTAATGGTAACACACCTACACAGTTAACGTATGAAGATATTTGTGCAGCAGTAGGAACTCTTCTTGGTAATGATGCCGAGATGATTTCGGAAGTTGTTACAGCAGGCCCTAACTTCAGTACTACCGCAATTCGCCCAGCGTTTTGGGGTTTTATTGACACAGACCTTCTGTGCGACCTTGAAAATGTTGGCGATATGTTCGTTCCAACAGCCCAATATGCTAGCCAACAGACAGTGTTGGAAGCTGAGTGGGGAGCAACAGGCAACGTAAGGTGGCTTTATACTTCTGTGGGCAGCGTTTCAACCGCTAACCCAGCAGTATACAACAACTTCATAGTTGGGAAAGAAGCCTATGGCGTTGTGCACTTAGGTGCAGAAACTGGAGACTTCTACATTAAGCCGTTAGGTAGTGCTGGATCAGCCGATCCACTCGATCAACGCGGAACAGTGGGTGAAATGTCAGCTCACTATAAATTTTCTCTGATTGACTTGGAACTCCTTGAGGCAGCTTAAGGAAGACAGGGGGCAAGCGAAAGCAGCCTGAACGACTAAGTGAGAAAACCCGAAAGGGAAGCGATAGTCTGAACTCTATGGTAACATAGAGAGGGATCTCCGAAGAGGGAACCCCGCCACGAAAGTGGTCATAAAAGTAACAGAAATAGTGTGGCAACATCCATTTGTAGCACGTATCTTAAACGATAGTTTTATGTTGAATTTAGAAGCAACAGCAGCATAAGGAGAATAAAATGGCTCAAATCAAAACGTTTAGCTGGACAAACCCAGCGACTGCTGTTGCGCGTAACCTAGATGTAGGTTTCGCAGTAGCTGAAGTCACAACCATTAACGTAACCTCTGGTGGTTCGTTTCAGTGGATGGACACCATGCCCGTTGCGTATTACCTAGATGTTGATGCTGGTACTATTACCACAACAAACGGTTTTACTCCATTGGCACAAAGTGCAGTATTTGGTGCAACTGTGACTGGATTTACTAACGCAAATCCAGGCGTAATAACAGCATCAAACATCGCTCAAGTTGGCATCGTAGCAGACGATACTATTAAAGTAGCCGCTATTGCAGATGATGGTACCGGTACATCACTAAATGGCACGTTTACGGTTGCTTCTGTGACCGCTACCGCTATTACTCTAGTTGAAAATACATCAGCACCGACCTATAGTGTTTATGTATCTGGCGGCAGAGCAACAAGAGTAAGCGACACTAATGGTGACGCTATACCAACTGAAAACTTCGCTATCCAAGGTGTAACACTTGGTACAGGTGTAGTCGGTGGTAACAATGATGTAATGGTTGCAGTCGTTCGCGGCAGTAACTCAGTAACATAACAAAACTGCGGGGATTCGTCCCCGCTTATTTCTAGGAGAATATCATGGCGGTAAGACATAAATTTGGTGAAACAAAATATAAAACACCAGAAATGAGTGAAAAAGAAAAGGCATGGCTTGCTGAAGAAGTAGAAATAGAATTCTACAATATTGAAGAGCCAGGCATCATTAATAAGTTTTCATTTGGAAGTACAAAAGATTATACAGATTTTACACTATTTCATGGGGCAAAATATACGCTTCCAAGAAAAGTGATTAAACATATTGAATCAAGACAAACTCCTATCTGGTCATACGAACCAGATGGACATGGCAGAATGGCTAAGAAATTGACTGGATGGAAGCCACGTTTTCAATGTAGACAAGTATTTGCTTAAGGTAAATAAAAATGGCATGGACTCTTGCAGATATTAGAAGAATGTTTCGACAGGTTAGTGGCAGGTTAAGCTCAAACCAGCTTTCAAATACTGCTGCCGATACATACATAAACAACTATTATCGGTACGAGTTCCCTGCCGAAGTTAAGTTAGAAAAACAGCAGAAATACTATGAATTCAATACGGTACCGTTACAGGTTGAATATGACTTTGACACTGTAAACTACACGAATATAGAACCTCCAGTCTATGTAAATTTACAGGATATTCTATATTATCAAGATCCTACAATCTACTATTCGCAAAATCCTGAGCAAATCACTCTAGGTACACCATGGACGGGTGATGGTGTTACACTCGCATTTAACACAACAGTTCAAGTTCCCATGATCGTTCCAGGAACGGTCATCGTAACCGACAACGTAGAAACCTTTACCGACAATGGATTAGGAACTCTTACAGGAAGTTTAGGCGGAACTGGTTCTGTAGTATATACCACTGGGGTCATAAACGTTTCTTTTGCAACCGCTCCAATAAATGGAGAAACAATTAACCTAAGCTATCAGCAAGAACAACCAGCTAAACCTCAATCTGTTCTTTTCTATGATGCTAAATTCAGATTCTACCCAATGCCAGATACAGTATACCGAATACGTGTAAAGGCATTTAAGGTTCCAGATGCACTCGTAAACGGTACAGATACGCCACCATTACAAGAATGGGGCCCATGCATAGCTTACGGGGCATGTAGACGAATTTTCATGGAATACGGAGAGATGGATCAGTGGCAACAGATTATGCCAATGTATAAATCGGAAGTTTCTTCAATTCTTGCGAGAACTGTAAACAATCTATCAAACACAAGAGCACAACCTAATTTTTGAGGTAAAAAATGGCTACATGGACAACAACTCTACCGCAAGGTACTACAAAAATACGAATGGCTCCGACGATCCTGCAACAGCGATGGTCGAATATCCAACAAGGAGAAGTGCCATGTACTAAATGGCAACTAGAAAGAAGAGCTGGAAATCCTGGAGCAATTGCAAATTCTGGCTTAATTTTTACAAAAGATGGTGGTGCTGGATGGTCGGAACTCTATTATAAAGATGATCAAGGCTCTGCAAAAACTACTCAGTTAACGACAGATGGTGGTATTGGACAATCGTCACAAGCTGTTTATGGCCGAACATATGTAACTTTGAAATCGGATAACGTAACGACAGTTACAAATACGCAAGATGGATTTTGTAGTGCTTGGGGACTTGTGACAGGTGCAGGCGCACTGGTTCAAAGTTATGGCATCGCTTCAGCAACAAGAACAGCTGCTGGTGAATATACGGTTACATTTACAACAGCTTTTGCATCAGGAGCGGACTATATAGTCGTAGCTACAGCATTTGATAATTCAGGATCACATAACAGAGTAGCGATGGTCAGATCGCAAGCAGGAGCTTCATTTAGAGTTTTAACATCATCAACAGCAGGAAGTTCTGGATCATATGTAGACGTACAGTGGCAATTTGCAGTTTTTGGAGGACGTACTTGACCTACCAACCATTCTTAATAGCAGGCTTTCAAACAGGGTTAGAGACAGATCTAAAACCTTGGCTACTTCCCCAAGATGCTTTTCAAAGTATCGTGAATGGTCATGTGCATAATGCTGTACTTGAAAAGCGTGCTGGAATGGAGCTTTTTGGCAATATGCCAAATGGTGCTACTAATCCTATAATGGGAATTAAAAACTTTATCGACAACAGCGGTGAAGCAAAGATTCTCATTTTCGATACTAAAAGAGCAGCTATTTACAATGATGCAACACAAGTTTTTGATCCTTTGGATGCTGCTGATATCTTTAATGGAACAGAATCGTCTTTTGTGTCGGCCTCCGCTTTTGGTAAAACAAAAGCATTTTTGACAAGCACATTCTTTTTTACGAATTTTAACGGTGATACCACACTTCCAATATCACCGATTCGTACTTTTACTGTAGTACCAAATACTACAATGTTTGTTCCCGAGACTACTCCAACAATAGCTACAAGAAATTATATAATTGCAGCTCAGTTTATCTTTACAATTCGGTCTAGACTAGTTCTTCTAAATACAGTAGAAGATCAAAATTTACCTGTAGGAGTTCCTCCTGTAGGTACTGGAACAAATTTCGCACAAAGAATGCGATGGTGTAGATCATTTAATCCTGATACAGGTGGTGTAGCCCCAGTACCAGGAAATCCTTGGGATGAATTGACACCTGGAAATGGAGGTTTTGTAGATGCATCAACATCTGAAGTTATCATTGGAGCAACTCAACTCGAAGATACAATTTTAGTACAATTTACAAATTCTGTCTGGGTAATAGAGCCAACATCTGATCCAGCGTTACCGTTTAGATGGATTAAGGTTAACAGTTATAGAACATGTAGTGCCCCTTACGCAAATATTGGTCATGATGGGTACGTACAGTCATTTGGAAATCGAGGAATTATCGCAAGTTCAAGAAATGAAGTTAAAAGAATAGATGATAAAATAGAAACGTTCATGATGGACGAAGTAAATACTGACTTTTCCGTAAGAATGTATTCTGGCAGAGATTATACGCAAAGAAGATCATGGACACTTTACCCATCCTCTGTAAGAAATCTAAATGCAGCAAATGAAGCAGAAACATCTAACTTTGCACTTATTCGCTCTGAAGAAGATGGTTCTTGGTCAATATATGATGTAGCGCTACGAGATCAAGACCCAGATAACGGTACAAATATGAGTTGTCTAGGTTATGGATCATATTCTATAGACAAAACATTCGACGATTTTCCAAATGACGATGATAATCGATTTATGAGTCCGATAGCAGAAAATAACTGGACGGATTTTCTACAACAAGCAGAGACAGAGGTTTTCCTAGCAGGTGACCAAATAGGAAGAATAATTGCTCTAGATAGTGGTGGGGATGACTTAGGAGTTGATATAGACTTTGAAGTTGTTTCTGCTGGTTGGAACCCGTATGCACAAGAAGGCAAACAAGCGCAGATGGGATACGTTGATCTTTATATCGACGCAGATGAAAACACAGATTTTACTGTTGAATGTTATGTAGATGACATAGAAAGTCCTTATTCAATACAGACCTTAAATTGTCTGCCAAATTTAGGATTCATTGCAGATATTGTTGATATTAGCCAAGCTAATCCAGCAATTTTCACAGCTCCAAGTCATGGTATGGCAACAGGAACAGAGATATTTATCTATGGTGTAAATGGTATGGAAGACACTGTCAATGACACAGAAGTAAATGGAGGCCCATACACTATAACTTTTCTTAACGATAATAAATTTTCGATCGCTGGTTTAGATACAACTGCATATTCAGTTTATGAAAGCGGTGGCCAAATAGTTCAACGATCATTTGAAAATCAAAGATGCTGGAAAAGAGTTTACGCTGGCGGAAAAGGCTATCAACACTTTATAAAGATTACTAATTCAGACAATAATGATGTTCTTAATTTTCACGCCTTTAAGCCTTATTTTAGACCAGTTGGCAACCGTATAATAGGTGGGTAATGACACTTCCTACAGACATAAATTTTCCGCCCCCTGAAAATCTATTTAAAGAAGGCAGTAAATATAACGTAGAAACATATCTTAGAGAGATGAATGACCGTCTTTCTGATATGTATCAAAACGTTGCACAAAATGTTAATGGCTATATAAAAGACTGGACACCTGTTGTTTTTGGTTCTACTGGAACCGGAACAGGTACTTACGTAAATCAATTTGGTTGGGTACGAAGAGCTGGGATTCTTGTAGAGTGCTGGATGGATGTATCCTGGACTGCACATACTGGAACAGGGCGCGTTGCAATACAGATGCCCTATGAAGCTGCAAATAGTAGCGGATCGCCGTTTGTAGGAGTGATAGAATCATCAGGAGCTAATGCCTTTCCTGGATTCACATATTTGACTTGGAGAGTAGAACCAAATACCACTGATGGTTATATTGTAAGAAATGGTGACGGAATAGTTTCGGCTAGACTTGGAATGGCAGCTAGCGGCGGATTTAGAGGATATATACGATATATAGGTAAAGAATTTGAAGAACAATGACAAATCAATTGAAAATCTAAAATGGGTAAGAATTTTTGATCCTGTGCATATTCCTAAAGAATACATAGATCAAATTAAGCATAAAGAGTTCACGAGTGAAAAGTTTTATGAATTTATTTCTAGCATAAGCGTAATTTCAAATGAAAATGGTTTAGTTTTAAACCCATTAAACTTGCTTTTTGTCCTCGTAGATGATAATAACAGGACAAAGGGCGTATTGTGGATGGTAATAGATAGTTTAGCTAATGCCTTGGTTATCAACACTTTCTCTATAGATAAAGATTACTGGGGAAATGGTGCCGCTGTCAATTTACTTAAAGAAAAAGCCATAGAAACCAAAGAGAAAGAAAATTTAAGCAAGATTTATTGGATAACTAGGAGTCCTAAGCACTCGGAGAAATTTGGGTTCAAAAGATCTCGTAACACTTTAATGGAGTATTAAGATGGGAAGTTCAGCACGAGGCGCATTATTAGGGCCGTTAGGAATGCTGTCAAAGGAACAATTATTTGGTGGAGATGCAAAAGAAGTTGGGACTGCCAATCTTATGACCAAAGAACAGCAGAAGTTATTGAAAGGTGCACTAGGTAGTGTTGGGGGAGATTTTGGTAATGTACTTCTCGAGCTACTGCAAGGTGGAGGTACATCTGGAGCATTTGAAGATCAATTCCAGAAAGGCGTTGTTGATCCTACCATGCAAACCTATAATCAAGACATTCTACCGGCCTTAGAGCAACGATATGCTGATATAGGCGCTGGATCTTCATCCGCATTAAATCAGGCGCTTGTACGAAGCTCTGACGACCTTACAAACCTATTGGCAGGCCAGAGAATAGGATACCAAGGACAACAGCAAGCTACACGTCAAAATGCACAAAACAGTGCACTTCAAGCAATCATGAGTCTAATGGGTCAAAAATCATTCCAGCCAATTGTTCAAGGGCCAACTGAGGGTTTAATTAAACCGCTTATAGGTGCAGCAGGACAAGTTGGTGCAGGCGCTATGATGTCATCAGAGAAAGTAAAAGAAAATATTAGAGACTACAAAAAATCTCTTGATGTTATAGACAACATCGATGTTAAGCAATATGACTACATTGTAGAAGTTCCAGGAAAGCAAAAAGACCGAGTTGGGTTAATTGCAGAAGACCTACCTTGTGAATTAACAGCCGATGTTAACGGAGTGCTAGGCGTTGATCTTTATGGACTTGTATCAATACTTGTTAATTGCGTCAAAGACCTTAGCGCAAATGTTAAAGAGATGAAAAAGCAAATTCAAGCTTTGGAGGCTTAAAATGGCTATCACTTTTGAAAGTATACGAGACCCTTATGGCTTAGGTGCTGCGGGAAATGCTCTTGGTGGTGCATTTATGCAAAAATCAATGATGGGACTACAGAAAAAACAGGAAACGGAAGAAAGACAATTAAAGGGAACGGCTCTTCAAGCTGCAATAGAAGAGGCTTCAAAACCAAATGCAAGTTTTGAAGATAAAATTGGTGCATTTCAGAAATATGCTGCAACTACAGGTGACACGCAAAGCGTTAGTCCAATAATCAATCAATTAATGAAAGAATCATCTAGACAAGGTGAGAGTCAAGCAGCTTTAGATTTTCTAAGAAGTCAAGGCGTAAATATACCTGAAATGGGTTCCGGTCAACAGCTTCCTCCAGCTTCGTTTCTAAGCTCATTTACTGAAACTTTGAAGCCCACATATGAACCAGAAAGTGAAAAAATCGAAGCAAAAAGAACAGCAGATGTAGCCGATAGAATAGTTAGTGATTATGAAGGCGCTGAATCTTCAAAAAATAGGCTTATAGGAATGTTAGCCGCTGCCAAAAGTGGACAACTTCCAACACCTGCAATGGTAAGTTCACTTAATGCATTAAATATTCCTATTGGCGTATTATCAAATCCACTTGCAGAAGGGTATGATAAAGCATCAAATGACTATATTAAAGACGTTGGTAAATATTTTCCTGGTACAATTCGTGTAGCGGAAATTGAAGCATATTTGAAATCAATACCAACATTGTTAAATAGTGATGCAGGTAAAGAAGTGGTAATAGAAAATAATCAAATATTAAATGATCAGAAAGAGGCTAATTATCAAGCTTATATCGATATATTAAAAGAAAATAAAGGAAAGAAGCCAAGAAATTTGGATGTTGAAATTCTTGAAAAAACAAGAGAAAAAAGAAAAGAAACCAGTGAAAAAATTAGACAAAATTTTGAAAAAGCAATTGGCATGACAAAATTTCCAACGCAAAAGGTAGCCAAAGGCACAAAAATCACACCTAATATAGCGTTAAAATATATTGGTCGTGCTAACGGAGATAGGACAGAAGCAGAAAAATTAGCACGTGAGGATGGTTATGAGTTTTAGTCCTTTTGATATTGCAGAACAGGAATATAAATCACAATCTGTTCCAAAACCAGAAGCTGAAGTTACAGTTATGGATCAACCCGTATCCTCATTTTCTCCAGCATCTTCATTTGATATTGCCGAGCAAATTAACACAAAAAATCAACCTGAGACATGGTGGGATGATACTGTTAGAGATATAACAAGATCTGGATCAAGAGCTGTCGAATTAGTTTTGGGAATGGCCAAAGATACAGCTAGTTTAGGAGATCCTTTATTTGATATGATACCAGATGATCCTGTGATAGGTAGACTTTTAGATAAAACTATAGGAAGAGAAAAAGGAAAAGAAATAATTGAAGGTATTAAAAATGCCAGAAATTCAGCTATTACTTTTCCAGGATCAAAAGATCTTCAACAAATGTCTGAAAGTATGACTGGAGGTTATACTACGCCAAGATCAAAAGGTGAAGAATTTTCAGATGAAGCAGTTAAAACTTTTACTGGATTAATGACAGGCGGTGGAATTCGAACAGGTTTTAATGCTGCAACACGTTTACCACAATGGGCACAACCATTATTAAATGTATCTAGGAAAATTGGATCGTCAATTCTTAGTGAAAGTGCAAAAGAGGGGATTAAGTTATATGGTGGTTCTGAGAATCTGCAAGAATTAGGAAAACTTACAACATTATTAATGACAGGTTTAACATTTCCTCGCGTCACTGGTGAAACGAATCCTGAAAATTATCTAAGGTCATTATATCAAGCAAGAGATGCTACAGTTCCACAAGGAACTATGGTATCAACTGCTGGTATTCAACACCGTTTGCAGAATTTTATAAATAATACTCTTCGTTTCGGTGAAATGACTCCAGAAAAAAGACAAGTTCTAAATGCGCTCGAAGGGCCTGATGGAATCTACACTAGAAGTCAAACAGGTGTAAGGTCAATGCAGGAACTTTTTCAGTCTTACCGAGATATAAATAGAAATCGAGCAAATCTATATGTAAATAGAGACCTAGATAGAGCTGGAATGAGGCAAGCTAGAGAATATTGGGGTGAAGTAGCTAATATCTTTAATGAAGGTATAGAGGGATATTTAGGCCCAATTAGTCAAGAAGGATTACAATTGCATCGTGCTGCCAATAGCGGATGGGCTGCATTAAATCAAGGAAACCACGTATCGGATTTTGTATTGAATCAAGCTAGAGGAGTTCCTTTTAAAACTGGCGTAGCAACGTTATTTGGTGGGGGGATTTTTAACCCAGCAGTCGCAGGCGGTGCGCTAGCAGGTGCGGCAGCAGCAGGTGGAACTGTTGCATCGGTAGATTTAGCTATGAGATTTTTAAGAAATCCGACTCTCAGACATTATTATACGGAAGTAATTCAAAATGCTATGAGAGAAAATGGCCCTGCTACAATGCATGCATTAAAAAAACTGGATGATTCGTATCAAAAAGAACTGAATGATCCAAAATCTAACTTGAATTATCCTATTGGCGTGAGCGAGAAGCAACAAGAGCAACAAGCATCGCCATAAAAGCAATTGGTATAATAATCATTTTATTTCTTTCCTTTTTGGAAAATTTCAATATACCGCTCTTCCAAACGGCATAATCTACCGTGAAAGTCTTTAGATTCTGCGTGTATATCACGGCTGATTTGACGCATTTCTCTGATCATAAATAGCATCATACCTATGATCATGCCAAATGTTGATCCTATGATTGCTATCGCTTGTGTCCATTCCATTATTTTTTCCTCATATTTTTAAGGCTAATTCTAAAATATTGCGTTAATAAAAACATGGGTATTATAACAGATGCTATGATTGTCCAACACTTATTCCATTCCATTAAGGCATCCTTATAAAAATTGTTACAACTACAACAGTAGCGCAGATGATTAGAACAATATTCTCAATATTTTCCATTAGACTAAATCCATAATATGAATATACAGAAGACTAATAAAAAACCAAACAATAAATATTATGCAAATAATAAATAGTACTCGTTCGAATGGTTCCATTAAATCCTAATCCTTAAATACTTACACGTATTAGAGCAAAATTTAGATCTCTTAGCCTGTGAATTCTTCACCTTATAAGTTTTCCCACATTTTGTACAAATCTTAAACGTCTGCTTATGCGTGTTCCTAGGAAGTTTTGAAACCGCTTCATTTCGACATTGTATGCAACAATATTTCCAGTTTCTATCGTCACCTATCATACTACAGTTTAGGCATTTCAATCAATATCTCCCTTAATTTTAATTAATGGCTCTTCTAGCCTAGAAATATTTAATTTCACTTATTTCTTCTGTATGCCATAGGGTGAATTAAATATAAAAACTTAATTAATCAAGAATTTTGGAGATTCAAAATGGTAAAAAGCCCTTTAGCTTATATGGGTTCAGGCCCAGCAACTGACCAAAATGACGGCGTTGTCGAACTTGCTACAGTTGCAGAAACAGTTGCAGGAACTAATGCTACAAAAGCAGTCACACCGCTTGGTTTAGCCTCGGTAGCAATCGCAGGCGCTCCATCTGCAAGTACAGTACAAGCAGGTATTATTGAAATAGCTACAAACGCAGAAGCAGCTGCTCAAACTGATAATGACAAAGCAATAGTTCCATCAAATTTGCCGTCAATTTTTGGAGCTACGGGTGCAATTGGTGGAACGACGCCAGCTGCTGGAACCTTTACAGATCTTACCGCAGATTCAACAGGCTCTATTAGCTTAGATGCTGATGCGGCCTCGCACTTCGCTGTATCTGGTGCTGGCATAGATCTTACTCTAGAAAGTTCAGGTGGACGAGTAGTTATAAACGGCGAAGAAGCTGCTGCTGATGCTGTCAGAGTGCTTTCTGCGGCAGGTGGACTAGATGTAGACGTAGCGCTCTTAATGAGCTTAGTTTCTTCTAGGAACAATGCCCAAGCTATTCTAATCAATGCCTCCGCTGGTGGTATCGACATAACTAACACAGGAACCGCTGGCGAAGATATTGATATCGCAAGCACTGGTGCATCGGTCAATATTTCGGCCACAGAAGCATCTGCGGACGCAATTACAATTGCTGCTTCAGCTGGTGGTATCGATATTACTGCTACTGGCGGCGATATGGACATTACAGCGTCTGGTGCAGGTCTTACGATTACATCAACTGAAAATGCAGCTGACTCGATTGCAATCATATCAACCGTTGGTGGTATTGACATAACATGCTCCGCAGCCAGTGCTGGAGAGGATATTGATATCACAACAAGTTCATCAATTAACCTTACAGCTACCGAGAATGCAGCAAATGCAATCTATCTTAGAGCTAACGGTGGTACATCAGAAACAGTAAAAATCCACGCAGACCAAGGTACAGGCGTTGCTAGTATCGAAGTTGTTTCAGATGTAGGTGGAGTAACAATTACAGGCGGCGTAGCCTCTGCTGATGCTATCAACATTGTAGCCTCAAATGCTGGAGGTGGTATCGATATCGATGCAGGTACTGCTGGATTCATCGTAGATACTACCGGTGGAATCTCTCTTGACTCGGCCGCTGCCTCTAACTTCACAGCTACTGGTGCGTTCGACATTACTGTGCAATCAACAGCAGGAAGTATCTTAATAAATGCAGGTGAAGCCGCAGCAGATGCTGTTAACGTAGACTCCACAGGTGGTTTTGACCTTGACGCAGCATTGCAGATCAATATTGATTCGTCTCAAGCTGCTGCTGCTAACTCAGTCCGTATCGTAGCTTCAGCCGCAGATGGTGGTATGGATATTGATGCTGGAACAGGTGGTATAACAATTGACTCAACAGGTGCAGTTTCTATCGATGGAGCCGCAGCATCTAACTTTTCGGTTTCTGGAGCAGGTATAGACCTTACATTTGCAAGCACAGGTGGCCGAGTAGTCGTTAACGGCGAAGAAGCAGCCGCAGACGCGGTTAGGATCCTTTCCGCAGCTGGTGGACTAGATACAGACGTGGCACTACAGATGAGCCTTGTATCAAGCCAAAACGCTGCTGATGCAATCGTAATTAATGCGAGCGCTGGTGGTATAGATATTACAGCAGCAGGTGCAGCAGCTGAAGATCTAGACCTTGTGTGTACAGCGGGTTCTGTAAATATCACTGCAGGCGAAAGTGCTGCTGATTCAATGGTATTGACATCAAATGGCCTCGACATAGTAGTCGCAGGTGCAGCAGGTCGAGATATTGACGTTACGAACACAGGTGGATCCGTAAATATCACAGCTACAGAAAGCATTGCAAGCGCAATTGTAATTAATGCCTCTGGAGCAGCTGGTGGAGTATCAATTGATGCTGGAACTAGCGGTTTAACAATCGGAACTGGTGTAACAAATGCAGTAACGACCGTAGCTACAGCAGCATCTCCGTACACTGTTCTAGGCACGGATTACTTTATTACTACCGACTCTACAGGTGGAATAATGACAATTACGTTGCCAGCAACACCTGCAACAGGACGCACAATCATTGTTTATGATGGTGTAGGACAAGCTGCCGGAAATAACGTCACTGTTGATGGAAACGGGGCTAACATTGCTGCCGGAGGTACATCAGCGGCAACTAAGGCTATAAATACTGCGTATGAGTCTTACATCTTGACATTTAATGGCACACTCTGGTGCGGACAAAATATCGTTTAACGATAAGGAAACATTATGGCTGTTACAAAACGGGTTTTTCTTCCTGAACCTGAAAGGGTAGCTGATGCTACCCTATTCAACAATACGTTTCAAACTTTTGACACGCCTATTGATCATCCATCAAGAACATTAATGTTCGTAAATGGATCTAGCGTAAATGTCAAAATTTCATGGGATGGAACAAATCCAGCATTCACTCTTTTGGCTGGTGCTACAGTTGTACTTGATGAAACCAGCAATACTGTTTCAGGTGTTCCTTTAGAAACTAAACAAGCCACGCAATTTTATATAAAAGGCGCAACTGCTGGCGCAGCTGGTGAAGAAGTTTATCTCTCAACCTTTTACGCTTTTTGAGGTTAAATGTCGCAGTACACACGAGTAGTCACAGCTAGCAATTTGCCACCTTCTGTTCCAACATCGTTTGCGACTCAAGATGGAACAGCCGTACCATCTGGCAATATTCTCATTATTGATGCAGTGGATTCTTCAGAAAATAACGATAATGGAATTATTTCAAAAGGGGGTGTTGTAGGAACTGGAACAGCTAATGAAGTGGATATCGTTCTTACTAACCGAAAAACCGGTGCAGTCACTACCTCAGATGCTACAGTTACCACTCTTATAACCTTTCCTCTGGCAGCATCAGGAACAGTCTATTCGATTAGTGGAATAGTGACTGTAAGAGTTCCAGCAACTGGTGATGGAGCATCTTATGACTTTAACGCTGCCTTTAGAACGAACGGCGCTATAGCATCAGAAATTGGAACTGAATATCCCACTACTTTTGAAGATGTTTCACTTACTAATGCTGATATCACAATACTTGTAGATGGTGCAAACAATGTTCTTCTGCGTGTGCAAGGCATTGCAGCTACTACTATAAATTGGGACGGTTACTTAACATTTAGACAGGTGTCATAATGGGATCAAGTTCGATTACTGGTGACGAAACCATACTATTCGCTGACAATATGTCCTTTGATGGAACGCAGCGTGGCGGAAAGATGACCACGAATGGCCAATTGTGGATAGGTTCAACAGCATCGCCTCATGTAAGAAAAGGCACTCTTAGTTCTGCAGATGGTAGTCTTGACATAATTGTAGGTGCAGGAACCATCGACTTAGGAGTTAATGGGACTGTAGTAGGACAGACCATCACAGGTAACTCTGGAGGCGCTCTAAGCCCAACAGCAGGTAATTGGAATATAGTAACAGATGATACCACGGTAAAGTTTGTAGGTGCTACTTCCACACTTACGCAGGATTTTGGAATTACTAACCTACTTCTGGGTTCTGATGGTGCTTCAATTACTGTAGCTACTACGAATGTAGGACTTGGAGAAAATGCTCTATTATCGCTTACAGAGGGTACAGGTAATACGGTAATTGGCCATTCTGCAGGAGATTCAATAACAACTGGATCAAATAATACAGTTATCGGTAAAAATGCCCTTGTAACCGCTACTGGATCTGTACAAAATACCGCGGTTGGAGCCTCCGCTTTACAGGACATGACTACATCTACGGGATCTAATACGGCAATTGGCTATGCCGCTCTAGATAGTATTACAACTGGTACAGAAAACACCGCGTTAGGTGAAGGAGCAGGAGGAGACCTTACAGGATCTGATAGCTCAAATATTGACATAGGTAATGCGGGAGTTGCAGGCGATAATAATAGTATACGAATAGGTACTCAAGGAACAGGCGCAGGCCAGCAAAATCAATGCTACCTTGCGGGAGTGCTAAATACTGTATCCGGTCGTGTGGTAAAGATAACGACTCCAGGAGCTTACCCATATACAACACTTATTTCAGATGAAGTAATCCTAGTAGATACATCATCTGCGAGGACTATTACACCTTTAGCATCACCTGTAACAGGAACGAGATATGTTATAAAAGATAACGTAGGTTCCGCTGCTGCTAACAATATCACCATCACACCTTCGGGTAAGAATATTGACGGAGCCGCTTCAAGCACCATCAATCTCAATTACGGAAGTGCAACAATTGTCTATAACGGCACCCAGTGGAATATAATTTAAAGGTTATACTATGACATACAAGCCGAAATTTCTAACCCCAGCCGAGGCAGGTTTAGGTGCAGCCACAACAGCGACATCAAACACGATTCTGAAAGGAAATGGCACAAACTGGGTAGCTTCAACAGAGACTTATGCCGCTCCTTCGACTAGCGGTAACGTGATGACAAGTGATGGCACCAACTGGACAAGTGCTGCGCCTGCAGCAGGAACATGGGGAGGATATACAGTTACAACGGTATCAAGCTCCCTAACTAGCGCTCAAATAAAAGCATTGCATGGAACTCCCATACAAGTTGCGGCTGCTCCTGGATCAGGCAAAGTAATAGTTCCAATACAAGCAATGGGAAAATTTATATATGGTGGTACGAACGTTTTTGTTGCAGGTGCTGCACAGACAATTGCACTTTCGTGGGGCACCGTAGCTGTTACTTCTTCATTAGCATCAAATGCTATTATAGTAGGTACGACAACGCAACTTACGATCTTAAATGGGCCAGGTGTTTCAGCACAATTATACAGCAGGTTTGATAATACAGCTTTAAATTTATACAATTCAGTAGTTACAGAGATTTCAGGAAATGCCGCAAATGATAATACTCTAAGTTACACCGTGACTTATATCACGATAACCATATAACACTACCCCCACCCGCAGTCATTCTCCCGCTCAAGACCAAACAGCCTAAAAGCATTGCGGGGATCTGGCTTTAACACGCGTTAGTATTTATAGAGTCTAAATAATCTTTCTGCTCAAGATAAAGCTGCATAAGCTCAGTGTACTTAGCAAAAAGATTCTTGCGAACTCTATCCATTTGCTGTTCAAGCATATTTAAACGCTGCTCGAGCATATCTTCTCTGCTTTCTTCGAATAAAATGAGCTGTTTAGATGTCATATTCTGCCTCATGTTTTTTAAATTCATCAACAATTATTTCTATAGCCTTTTTCATTTTTCTATAGATGTGTTCTTGACTCTGTTCAGAGATTTTATAATCTTGTGTCATATCCACTTTTTCAAATATGACGCCATCACTAATCATTCCCAGCATATTAACTGATGTTATAAGAATTGAATACTGAACATTCAGGGGTATAAGAGCGGTAGGTATTTTTTCCATAACAAATTCAGTTAGTGTTGCTGAAGTACCTAGGAGAGTACAAATTAGCTCACATTTTTGTATATGATCAGGAAAATTCTTATCGATCTTGTCGTATAATTCCTGAATAGAATCAGACATTCGCTGTATCCCTTTTAAGTCTTTCTACGCAAACTCTAAGTATACTAGAATGATTCCATTTACTACCACCACGATTAAGTAAATTTCGATCATTTAAGCTCTTAGCTATGCCGCGTATAGAAATGCCTGAATTTCTGAGTTGAGTCATTTCTTGCAATAATGTTTTTTCAGAATGATTTTCAGATAGATGAATACCATTTTCACAGAGTTGAGAGCCAAAAGGTATATAACCAACACGTTCATTTTTCCTTTTCTTAGCCTGTAAAGCTGCACTTACACGCAGACCTATTATTAAACGCTCATATTCGCTAAATGCGTCGATCATTCTGCGCATAAGCATACCGGTAGGGTCATCGTTCTCTGTGCCCTCTCCGGCCAAGGAAATGATCTTAGCGCCCTTTCGCTTAACAGCGGCCTCGATCATTGCCATAACAAGAGCATCTCTACCAAGGCGATCGCGTTTTGCAACAACTAGCAAGTCGCCTTTAGAGAGGGAATTAATGGCATTAAGCATGCCAGGCCTTTTCTCAAGTGATAGAGAGCCGCTTAATGCTTCATCCCTGAATATCTCTTTCAGATCAGCTTTATTTTGTAGTGCATATTTCTCAATAGCAAAAGTTTGAGCATCTAGCCCGTGCTTAGATTCTGCTTGATATTCTGTGCTTACTCTTATATAGCCTATTATTTTCATGAATCATATGCCTCTGGTAAAGCTACCCAATGAGTAATATCTGACATTTCTACAGAGTAGCGCAAGCCTGCACAACTTCCATTTCTTGGAATATAAAATAAACCACACATCATATTCAATGGGTCGTCGTTTAAATATTGGTAGTAGTGCATTCCATACTTTGTAAGCACTATAACAGATTGCGATTTTTCTGGCTTTTCTTTTTCAAAATCAATCCAAGGAAACCTCATTTTATTTATTAAATAAACTATTTGCTCATGCAATTTTGGAACATTGCATTCCATTGGATCGTATACAAATTCAGTCATTTCTTTCTCCCATAAACCTTAAAAGCACCTTCGCATGTAGTTATATGAAACTCATCACATAAGCGAACTTTTACTAAGAACCACATTAAGATTAGAAATAATCTATTCATTTACTCTTCTCCGAAGAAAAAACATAATCATTATAAATCTTCTGAAAAAAAGGGGCCATCTCATGCTTTTGCTTCGGCCCCTTTACATAACGCCACATTTCCCTATGACAAAATACGCACAGACCACGCCCTTTATGCTTTAATTCGATTGTGCCGCAATATCGACAGCATGTGTAGCGTTTAGACCAGGTCATTAGAAATCAATATCCTCAAGTGAGTTATGGCGGTCTCCATCTGGATTAGTCCGGTGAAGATGAACAGGTTCTTCATACCACTTTTTGAACATATCAAAGGGGCAATAGGTTGGGTCTAAAGATTTTTGATATAGATAGTCTCTTATATTTAAGAGTTTACTATCATGAATTAAAGAATGAGTTTCTAGATTGTGAATCTGGAAACTATGTGTCTGAACATTTTCATCAAGTTGTTGAACTGTTTCCTCGAGTTCCTTACACAAATTAACCACTCTATCTAAAATTACAATAAAGTTTGCTACTGTGTAATTATAATCTTCTTTTAGCTGAGTATATTTGCGTGCAAGTTGTTTCTTGGTGTGCCGCTTTTCATGTTTTCCTTTTTTTACTCCAGCATACAAAGGCGAATCACAAGTCGCCCAAACCAAAAAAAAAGTAAATAATATAACTAAAAGCGAAAAGCTTTTTCTACAAAATTTGGTTGATATTGAGTTCATAGTTTTCCTTGTTTAAATTAATTAAATGAATATCTGATAAAGAACTAACTTCCGTGCTTTCACGCTTTTTGGAATTTGATTTTATAAAGACTGATCCTCTAAGTTTACCACTTAAATATTTTACATTACCTGCTTGATGATATTTTGGTATCTCTTGTTTATCTTTCACAAGTCCTCCTAATTTTATATTTAATTGCAGTTGCTGTCACGCTACCACCCAGTACCGTTACAGCA
>Ga0137421_1000045_pt1 | contig 26873 bp, 31 predicted proteins | sample EasRivERMZT534_2_FD_104648 | JGI IMG/M metagenome (GOLD analysis project Ga0137421, IMG submission 104648) | Soil microbial communities from meander-bound floodplain in the East River, Colorado, USA - East River MetaG ERMZT534_2 | ecosystem: Environmental > Terrestrial > Soil > Floodplain ...
CGGCTTCCTCAAGGTCCATGCACTCAGAGCAGAGGACGGAGAACGCCTGTTCCTCGGAGTCCCCGACATAAACCTTGTCCCTCTGACCCTTCATTTCCGCGCAGGATCCGCACATCAGGTGTTCATCTTCCGAGAGGATCAATTCGATTCTCATGGCCTACTCCTTCCCTTCGGGGATATGGATCTCGGGGCCCAGGACGGTGAGTTGTACGGAGAAGAACGCGCCCGCCGCCTCTCGCCATCCACGGCGGGCCTTCTTATAGGCGCCGTTGAGTGCCTGTGCGGCCGCGGCCTTCACCGAGCCCGCCTTGACCATGTGGGTATCGGTGAGGGAGTAGCCGGTTCCCTTGACTTGCCAGGTCGTCTTGACGACGTAGGTTTTCATCCCCTCACCCCCGCGTCCTTGCGCCACGTCTGCCACAACTGGTGGAAGGAGTAGGAGATCCACTCGAGGGTGAAGTTATCCGCGGGTTGGAGGTTGTGGTCGTCCCGGTACTGACGGAGGGCTCCCGGGACGTCTCCGCAGAACTCGCGGGCGGTTGCCATCGCCTCGGCGGCTCCTTCGATATGTTCCTGCGACCAACGCGCGCTCATATTCGGGCTCCTTCTCCCGCGTCGATGCGCCGGGATTCGGCGTCGATGCGGTTCAGGCGTTCGCAGCACGAATCGCAGCGGCAGTTCCACAACTCGCGCCATTCGGTCGTGTCGTAGGAGTCCTGGGAGAGGGCTCCCGGGATGGCCATGAGGAAGTAGATCCCGGAGTACAGGACGGCGGCGGCCAGGAGGATCTTGAGGGCTCTCATCGCGTCACCTTCCCGAACAGGGACCAGAGGATCCAGAGGACGCCGAGGCCGTAGAGGACGAATTGCACGTTCTCCTGGGGGCTCATAAGACCTCCCAGGTCCCGGCATGGGACAGGAACTCGATGATGGTGCAACCGGCGTTCGGGGCGCCGAAGTCGTCCAGGGGCTCGAATCCCACGCGGGACGCCTTCCCCTCGTAGTAGAGAACCTTGTCGTCGTCGCTCATCCGGAAGGGGAGCCCGCAAGGGATGGCGGGATCGCAGTTGTGCGGGCCCATGAGCCCCACGGCGTTGTCGTTGGTTCCGGGCTTGGTTCCGGGCTCGGCCAGGTGATCCACGAGGATGATCCAACGGTAGTGGGACGACGGTTTGCGGGCTTCCTGCCGGTCGATCTCGGCATCGGGGGAGCAGAAGTAGCAGAGCAGGATCCCGTCCGGGTTGCCGTCCTGGCGGTACGGCTCGACGTGACGGAGGGCTCCGCACTTCTCGCATCGTTGGTTGATGAGGCCGGGACTCGTCGCGGTTGACTTGACCTTGCTTGGCATAGGGTCCTCCCTACGGGGATTTGGTATGTCTGGAAAAAGAATACCCCGGGAGGGAATACTATGTCAAGAGAAAATATAGCAGGGGAGAAAATAGTCTACGGAGGCAATCTCAAGGTTGTACTGGACCGGGGATGACGCGGGGGAGAGGGCGAGGAAAAGCGGGTGCGGCTACTTGTCGAACAAGTCTCCTATGTCGCACCCCCAGGATCTCGGAGATCCGCTCGAGGTACGGCAGGGAAACGCCCACGCGGCCGTTCTCGAGGTTATTGATCCTCGCGGGGCTTGCCTTCGGCAGTTTGCGGGCCAGGGCTGATTGAGACAGACCGGCCGCCTCGCGCCGGATCCGCACGTTGCGGCCGATGCGGGCCCGGAGCGTTTGCTCTGTCATCGTCTCCGCTTTCGCGGCGGGTCCCGGGTTTCCTGGCGGCGCGGGCTCCTTCCTTCTCACCTCCTGGAGGACCTCTGCCATGATTTCCTCCTTGAGTGCCGCAATATCGGATTCCCTGCGATACCCGACCACATTGTCTGTTTTCTTTGTCGGCATAGGGATGACCACTCCTTCCTGGGCGTGGGTATGGTGGAGCGCGAACGTCAACGGATGCCGTATCCGTGCGGCTTTGAGGGACGTAACCTCCGGTACGCGATCCCCTCTTGACAAGTGTTTCTCCTCCCGATATGCTACTAAAAAAAATTCTTTCCGGAGAGAAAATGGTCCATCCCCTCAGGCGGCTGAAAGAAGAACGGAAGTTGAAGTGGCGAGAGATCGCCGCGCTGATCCGTGAGGCAAACGGGACGACGACCCCTTCGAGGCAGACCGTGGTGAGTCTCGCCCAGGGGAGGATTTGTGGTCCCCGACTGGCTGCCAAGATCCATCGCGCCTTCCCCCAGATCGACCGCGAGGAATTGATCTACTTCATTCAACTGTAGTCTATACCTTGCGGGGCTATTGTTTGTCAAGGCATATTTCGGAAGGGGGAGGATAGTGCCGGGAGAAAAAGGATCCTATCGCTCCGTCTATTCTGCCATCTGGGATGATCCAGAGTTTCAATCGTTCGACCCCATGACAATAGCCGTTTTCTTTTGCCTCCGGACGTCCAGGGACTGTAACTTCACCTGCATCTTTCCTCATTACCGAAGCACCCTGTACGAAAGGATCCCGACCGCCGACGCGATCGCCATTGACAGGGGCATGGATGCCCTCATCGAAGCCGGGTGGATCCGGTACGAGCGGCCCGTCTTGTGGATCGTCAAGGGCTTGAAGAACGATCCGGCCTACGTCAAGAACAATTCCAAACAGGCCCTTGGCATCATCAACATCCTCAAATCCCTCCCGAAACTGAAAATCATCGAAGAATTCGCCGCTTACTACGAGATTCCCTTCAAATTCGATGCACCCTCCCATACGGGCATCAATGCGGGCATAGATGAGGGTATCGGGGGGGCATCCAAGCATGGAACTGGAACTGGAACTGGAAAAGGAAAAGGAAAAGATCAAAGACTTACCCCCGCCAAGCCTGTGGATAACTCGACCGGGACAGGCGGGGGAGATGGGGCTCCTACGGGCCCATCTCCCCCTGTCCCTCCTTCAGGGGAAATAGATCCAGAAGTCAAAAATCTTGAGGAAATCATCAAGCGAAGGCGCCAGGAAATGGGAATCAAGTGAAAAACCCTTCACTTCCATGCGCTTGTTGCCATCGAATCGTCGACCTCGATCTCATCGAGCCCACCGGCATCTGTATGGAAAAACTCGTTCAATTCGAGTGCCCCTGTGGCAATACCCGCATGATTCATAAGGATATTGCACACCCCGATGTCATTGAGAAGGCCCACCAGGCCATGAGGGAGAAAGGGAGGACTTTATGCCGGTAGACCGAATGAAAGCGGATTCACGCACGGTAGAGGGGGGTGGTGATGGGCAAAGAACTCCGGTTTGAGATCCCCGCGGGGACTCGTATGGTCAACTGCCGGTCGTGCCAAGCGCCGATCTACTTCATCCCACGGCCGAGACAGCCGGGAAAGAAGATGCCGGTCAACCAGGACGGTGTGAGCCACTTCGCCACTTGCCCAGAGGCCGCATCCTTCCGAAAGGGGAAAACGCCATGAGGTACGTCCTCGCCTACCCCATGTTCGTCGCCCTGTTCCTCATCTTCTGGGTGGAATTCAAGCACAAATGACCGTCGAGGGGATCATCCAGAAGCAGATCCTCGACTACCTCCGGTGGATGCACATCCTCTGTTGGAGAAACAACACGGGCCGGCGCGGGGGAGTGTCCTACGGGAGGATCGGATCCTCGGATATTCTGGGGATCCTGAAGCCGTCAGGCCGGTTCCTGGCCATTGAAGTCAAGAAGCCGGGGGAGAAGCCGACCCAGGAGCAGATCGCCTTCCTCTGGGGCATCGGGGACGCAGGAGGGGTCGCAATCGTCGCCTACTCGGTCGACGACGTGCGGAAGGCCCTCTACCCCTCCCAGGTGTGAGATAGAGCCCTATTCCGTTGCAGAATATATTTTCTCTTGACACAGGTTGTCGCATTACGGCATACTCGCAACAATATGGGGCGCCCGTCGAAAAATGACGAACTCCTGCCTGACGCCATACCCCCCGCCCCATCCCCGAAAGAAGCGATCTTCCTCCGGATGTACATCGAACATGGAGACGTAGCCCAGGCCGCCAGGGAGTCAGGGATCTACAAGCCCAGGGGCGCAGGATACAGATCCCACGCGATAGAAGCGGCGAACAGGGTCCTCACCAGATTCCAACCACAAGTGAAGCAGATGATGGAAGTCCAGGGGCTCTCGTTCCCTCAACTTCTCAAAAGACTCAACGACGGACTCGATGCGGAGTCCTCCTATGCGGTGGGCAGGGGAGAGGATCGACACATCGAGACGTATGCGGACCATCGCTCCCGGTCGAAGTACCTCGAGATGGGATTCAAACTCCTGGGATCCTTCCCTACGACCCCGGCCGTCGTCAAGATCGGGGGAGACGACAACTCCACCAAGATCGCCATTCAGCACTTCGAGGCGGTCAAGAATATGTCGCCCGAGGAACGTGACAGGCGATTCGCCGAGATGATCGAGGCGGCCAAACGCGGGCCCTTGAGGATCGCACGATGACGCCGGAAGAACGCAGGGACCATCGAGATACGCGGCTCAATCTTCTCAACACGTCCGAGCGGGCGAGGAACTTCGAGTTGGTGAAGTGCGCCGAGGATCCCGCCTACTGGCTCTGGAACGATCAGCACTACGTCTGGACCAGGGACGAATACGATCCCGTCAACCCCGTCAAGCCCTTCCCGGACGAGCCCGCACTCCGGGACACCCTCTCCGAGATCCACAACGGCGACCAACAGGTGACGTGCATCGGCAAGTCCCGGCAACTCACCGTGACCTGGCTCGTCGTCGCCTACTTCCTCTGGTGGGCGCGGTTCAAGGCGAATCAACTCCTGTTCATCCAATCGAAGAAGGAAGAAGATGCCGCGAACCTCGTGTTCAACAAGGAGCCCGGAATGGCCCGGGCGTCCTTCATCGAGCAGAACCTCCCCTGGTGGATGAAGCAGCCCGTCTCCGAGTCCTACGGCATCCTCCTGTTCCCCAACGGATCGAAACTCTGGGGCATCCCCCAGGGCGGCGACATCATCCGGTCGTACACGGGCTCCGGGCTGTTCTCCGACGAGGCGGCCTTTCAGCCGTTCGCCCGCGAGGCGTACCGCGCCGCGAAGGCGTGTTGCCGGAAGATCGTCATGGTGTCGTCTGCCGAGGGGGGGTCTTTCTTCGGGCAACTGTCGGGATTCGAGGTAGACCAGATCGGGATGTTCGGAGGGGATGCGTGAGCGAGATCCTCGAAGGCATCGTCATCGGAATCGCCGTAGTGATCTGGATGCAGTTGTTGGTCGACATCGCCTTCCCGGAGATCAAGTGACGAAGGGCATCCAGAAATGGACGACGCCTACCGGCATCCGGACGGTGCGCCTTCACTACTCGGCGTTCTCCAAGCGGGATCCGGATACGATCATCGGCCACGCATGGCGGGATAAGGCCGTCGAGGGGTACATCGGCGGTATGGACAACCCCGCCTGGAAGATGGAGCAGGAGATCGACTTCTCGATCCGCTCCGGAGTGCCGATCTACAAGATCTTCCGCGAGGAACACCACGTCTCGAAGTCCCAGATCACGGCCATCCCGCAGATCCCGATCATCCGAGGGTGGGACTACGGACTCACACCGGCTTGCGCCATCACGCAACTTACCAGACGACCGCACCTGAACATCCTGCCCTGCATCTACACGCCCCAGACGCAGAGCATCGGCATCAAGAGATTCACCGAGAAGGTCATCGAATACTGCAACGTCACCTATCCGGGATTCATGTTCATCGACTACGGGGATCCGGCCGGGGATCAGCGGGCCCAGACCGACGAGCGGACGTGCTTCGAGATTCAGCGGGACTTCAAGGACGCCCAGGGACGGCCCCTCGTACAGGTCGAGGCGGGGGAGATCTCCTGGACCGGCCGCCACAAGTCGATGGAGGACGTCCTCCGAAGGATCGAGGACGACGGAGTGCCTTTCGTGCAGATCGACCCCAGGGAGAGATTCCTGATCGACGCCTTCAAGGGCGGCTACCGGAAGAAGAAACTCGCCAACAAGGAGATTTACCTCGACGAGCCCGAGAAGAACGAATACTCGCACCTGATGAACGCCGTCGAATACCTCGTCTCCCGGATCCAGTACGGGCGTCCAATGGCTCGGAAGAAAGCCGTCGGAGACGATGCAACCGCCAACACCTACGCCACATGAACCGGAGGATGCCGTGAGAAAAGCCCAGTCGTACCTGATCGTCGCCTTTGCCGTGCTGATGCTCGTGACCTCGCCCTTCTGGGCCCCTTGGGTCGACGCCGAGCCCCGATACCCGGGAGCGGAGATCGTCGAGAAGGAGGCCTACTCCAACATCACGGCGAACGCTACCACGCTCGTCAAGTCCGGAGCGGGATCCCTGGCCTGTATCACCGTCAACGGCGGGACGATGGGATCCATCACCGTGTACGACTCCCTGACGGCGGCCGGTACGAAGATCGGACCCGTCGCGTCACCCGTGGCGGGAATGATCCTGCCCTACGGAGTGAGGTTCAACACGGGCCTGACCATCGTGACGGCCGATAACACGAATCTCACGGTTTCGTACTACTGACATGACCCGTCGCAGAAAACTCATCGTCGCCCTTGCGGCCTTCGCCCTCGCGGCCCTCCTGGCCGCCTACGCGGCCGACGCAGCCGGCCCGAAATCGAAAAAAGGGAGCATCGTTACCTGGGGATGGTGGATGGATGGACTCACCTTCTGGGCACCATTTACCGACCCCGCGAATCCTCTGACGCTGAACAAGGGTACGGGGACGCTAACGACTGTGGGCACTCTTGCAACGTCAACGGTTGGTGCCTATGCTCTAACGTGGGGGGCGACATGGACAGAAGGAAACACAAGGTCGATGCGGATGGTTTGTTGGTCTACGGATTGATTGGGAAGGAATATTTCAGGGTCGAGGTTCTTAATAGCATTCCGGGGACGAATTTGGTGTTCGTCCGTGTCTGTGAGGGGGCTTATAACGGAATGCAGGGGCGTATCAAGGCATCCCGGCGTATCAAGGCATCCCGGCTTATCAAGCAGGATGGCTTGTTAGAGAAGTTCCCCAATGGGGGAGAGGTAATGATCTACTTCTACGCGACGCCGACGTTCGTGGCGAACCGACTGCAGAACCTCTCCGCCCGCCCGAACCTCGCCGGGGGCAGCGCGGCGGTACAGGCGGCCCTCCTACAGGCGATCATCGTGGCGACCGACAACGACGTGAACAACGTGGCATACGCAACCCTGATCCCGGACAATGTTCTGGCCGCGGCTCGTACCCACCCGAAATTCTTGGGGAAGGGGCTGAACGAGGTGAAGGCGAATTTCCCGAACGTCTATTCGCATATCGCTCAAAAGTCGGTGCGCCTCGTGGACAATACCGTGGTGCGCCTCGATATGTACCAGGCGACTCCCGCGGGTGGGACCGTGCTTGCTACCGACCTTCCCGTGCAGACGTTCTACGGATATAACCCGATGACGGGGAATCCCGAATGAGGGATTTTTTTTACCCTGCCCTATGCCGTAGGAGGATATACCTTGGAAAAACATGACTTCCTGGCAAGCCGTCCGAAGATCCCGCTCCTGGGTACGCCCTGGCAGCCGAGAATCGAAGATTGCCATCCACACACCATGAAGTTCGTCGGGACGGCCTTCGAGGACAACCGGCACTCCCACCGGATCCTGCACATCGCCCAATGCCAGGATTGCGGGCTTATCCACAAGATCCCAAGGTCGGTCAAGGAAGCGGGAGTGTCAGGCGCGGTCGACGTTGACGATCCCCGCGTGAAACGGACCCTCCTGCTAAACGATACCGTCCGGAAACGGTACTTCACCGAGCGCGACGGCCGCGGGGGTACGAGGGAGGGCACGGAGATCTTCCAGGTGCCGCCGTCTTACGGAGGCCCACGGTGACGAACCAGGAACTCGTCCTGTTCCTCAACGCCTGTATCTCGGAGTGCGAGGATACGTGGCGCGATAAGCGGAAGGTCATGCAGGAGTGCTACGACCGCTACCTGTCGTATCGGGACCACTCCAAGAAGAAGTCCTGGCAGCATAAGATCGTCGTCCCTGCCGTCTACCCCGCGATCAAAGGCGCCTCGGGGCTCATCCGTCGGATCCTGATGAAGTCGGACGAATTCTTCAAGTTCGTGCCGGAACGCAGGGACAACGCACCGCAGAACGCGGCTTCGCCGATGGCGGCTTCACCGATGGCGGCTTCGCCGATGGCGGCTTCACCGATGGCGGCTTCGCCGATGGGCGCTCCCGCGGCTCTCCCCATGCCCGGAGGGATGCCAGGGGCTATGCCGTCAGGAATGCCTCCCGCAGGGATGCCCCCCGCAGGGGCGCCCGTCGAGGACAACATGGACAACATGGCCCGGGCTTTCACGAAGAAGATCCGGTTCCACATCGACGAGTGCGATTTCATCGACAAGTTCGCGGAAGCCGTCGAATCGGCGTTCGTCATGTTCTACGGAGCCCTGAAATTCACCCCCGTCCGTTGCGACGATACGAAGATCGTCTGGGATCTCAACCCCCAGGCCGTCGACAAGGAGACGGGACTCCCCGCCCCACGGTACGAATTCCTGCGGGAGATCAAGGAACGCGGGAAACTCCGGTGCGAAGTCGTCAACCCGCTCCTGATCTATTTCCCCGTGGATCGGTCCTACATCATCGAGGAATCCAGGGTCCAACTGTCCGATCTTCTCTACAACGAGGAAGGCATCAAGTACGAGAAGAAGGAATTAAACCGCCTGAAACGAGAGGATTACGCGAACGCCGATCAGTCCGAGGCCGAACAGGCGCGTCGGATCATGCTCCGGATCTCGGGCGACAAGAAGAACAAGTATCGCAAGGAAGTCGTCCTCCATACGTTCTACGGAACGATCACCGAGGAAGATGGAACGGTCGTAAAGCGGGACGCGCGGTTCATCGTCGCCAACAAGAAGTACGTCATCTTGAAGCCGGAAGCGTCCCCCTACTGGCTCCGGAAACACCCGTTTGTGTTCATCACGCCCTTAAAAACCCTGTTCATGGTCATGGGGAACGGCATGGTGGACGGCATCCGTCCGATCATCAACGCACTCGACAACATCGTGAACATGGCGGGCGACAAGGCCCTGTTCTCCCTCCTGGCGCCTACGGAGATCAACGTCGACGCCTTGAAGGATCCCGAACAGGCCGAGGGTGGACTCACCCCGGGGAAACTCTACAAGACCAAGGGCCCGCTCGGTCAGGCCATGCACCAGATCTCGCAGGGAGACATTCCCCAGGGGTCGTTCGTACTCGCGGAACTGTTCCGGTCGTTCATCCAGAACTACACCGGATGGACGGAATTCATCCAGGGGATGCCGACCGAGAAGGGGAACGTCACCGCCACGGAAGTCACCAGGAAAACCGAGGCGTCCACCATGCAGTTCGAGAATATCGCATCGTCGATCGAGAAGGGCGGGATCATCGAGTCGATCGAAGTCGTCCGGGACTTGACCATCCAGTATTTCATGGATCCCGCGTTTAACCCCGAAACCTACGATATGTTCGAGCAGGAGGGAGTGCCGCTCGACGCCCTGCCGGAAGCCGAGCGGTTCGCGTTCGTCAACAAGCGGTATCCCATCCGGGTCAAGGGCCTCTCGGCCTTCTTCGACGCCGAGCGCAAGCGCAAGGATATGGTCGATCTGTTCGGGCTCCTGTCGAAAGTCCCGGCGATCGCCATGCGACTCAACCTCGAGGAATTCCTCTCCCGAGTCCTCAACACCTACGACGAGACCAATCCCGAGGATCTGATCCTGAAACTGCCCCCGACGCCTCCGGGAGCGCAGATCGACCCGAAAACGGGTCTGCCGATCGCCGCGCCGCCGCAACCGCTCGACGCCGCAACGATGATGAGGATGCTCTCCGGAATGAACCCGCAGCAACCCGGAGTCCCTGCCGGGGCTCCGGTCCAGTAACCCAGGGGAGGGTGCATGGACGAGGAACAGAAATGGGAAGGATCGCCGGAATTCCTGGCGAAAAAGGCAAAGAAGGAAAGGGGAGTGCGCGTGGCGTCGTTCCTGGCGTCGGACGTCTGGAAACTCGACATCAAGCCGTACCTCGAGACGATGAAGCAGAACGCCCTGGCGAGGACCATCCAGGTGATCTCCGATCACGCGGCCCTGGCGGCTTGCGTGTCCTGGGAGCGTTCGGCCGATGCGTTCGAGGCGGCGCTACTCGAGACGGCCAGGGACGCGAACCTCGACCTGTCCGAGCCCACGGAGTCAGAGGAACCCAACATCCAACCGTAGGGATTCGCCCGAAAGGGCCCCCTGCATGGAGGTAGCGCAAATGCTGTTCGACGGAAAACCTCGATTCCACCTGGCCGAGCCGGGTGCCGAGGGCGGTTCAGGAGGGGGAGGCGATCACACGCCCGCCCCCGCGTCAGGACTTCCACCGTTGCCGAGCGCATCAAGCAGGGAGCGGATCTACGACGCCTCCGATGCCGCATCGGCCTCAGAAAAGCCCTCGGCCGAGGGAGAGCCCGCACCGAAGGAGACGCCCCCTGCAAAGGACTCGGCATCTTCCAAGGACGGGAAGGAGCCGGCCAAGGAGGGCGCGGAAGGGAAAGTCACGCCGGATCCGGAAAAGCGGATCAAGGACACCCAGGCCGCGTTCCACAAGACCCGCGAGGAACTGGCAGCGGAGAGGAAAGAGAAAGCGGATCTGAAAGCGAAACTCGAACTGGCGGCCAAGTACGTCGATTTCGACAAACTCGCCGAACACGACAAGACGCAATCGGAAACCGATCTCGATCAACCCCTCACGAAGCGGGACCTCAAGGCGAAAGAGGACGCGGAAGCCAAGGAAAAGGCCGATAGGGCCGCCACGTCCGAGAAGGAGTCGATGGACAGGTTCGTGGAGAAGTTCGTCACGGACAATCCGCACGTCAAGCCCTACATCGACAACGGCGAGGCGAAAGGGGTGTACGAACTGGCGGCGACGAGGATCTGGAACGACAACCCGGAAATCTCCAAGACGGAACTCATGGAGAAGGCCGCGAAGGAAGTTGCAGATCACTTCCGCAAGTCCGACGAGGCAAAGAGGAAAGAGGTAGCCAGGGAACTCACCACCAGACGCGAATCGCTCGATCAGGGACGCACACCCCCGTCCGGGGGACAGCCGGGAGGCGGCGGCGACGAAGGGGATGAAACGGATTCCCCGTCTGCCGAAATCGCACGGCGCCACGCGATCCGCAGTCGGGCTTTTCGCCCAACTCTTTAGAAAGGGAGGTAGCAGAAACAGGAAATGTCGGTCGCCTCGAACTGGGTTAGCCAGGGTTCCTACCTGGCAAACGCCAAACTCAGCCGTACCACCCGCCACGCGGCGCAAGCGGAGATGGTGTTCCGTCAATACGCCGACGTGCAGGAGGAATTCGGCAAAGGCAAGGGCGACACGGTGAACTTCGATAAGTGGGGAAACATCAGCACGGCCGGCGGGACGCTCGTGGAAACCGCCACCATGCCGAGACGGTCCCACACCCCGTATAAGGGCACGTTGACTGTGAACGAATACGGCAACGGGCACGGCTATACGGGGAAACTCGAGGCCCTGTCGCAGTTCGACGAGAGCCAGAAGATCAACCGGATCCTTAAGAACGACATGGTGGAGACGATGGATACCGCCGTCGAGGCGCAGTTCGCCGCGACGAAGATCGTCTACGTCGCGTCCTCGGGCTCCGCGTACAACCTCTACACGGACGCAACGCCCGTGCAGACCTGCTCGGCGTCTTTCGACGACTACCACGCCAAGAACATCGTCGATTACCTCTACGCGACGATGAAGGCGTCGAAGTATTCGGGGGGCTTCTACCACGGGATTCTGTCCACCCAGGCGGCCAGGGGCTTGCACGATAAGTTGCAAGCGTTCTGGATCTACACGAAGTACCCCGTCAACGGTGAGATCGGCGCCTATTACAAGACCCGGTACTCGATGAGCAACAACGCCATCTCCAACGCCCAGGGCATTTCCTCGGCGTTCGGCGAGGCGTACATCTTCGGGTCCGACACGGTGATGGAAGCCATCGTCATTCCGGAGGAAATCCGCTACGAAGTCAAGGACGTCGGCCGCGACAAGATGATCGCGTGGTACGCACTCCTGGGCTTCAAAATCTTCTGGGCGGGTGATCCGGACAACTCGATCGTCAAGTTCGGGGGGGCCTAAGCCATGAGCGACACTCAGGGACGGTCCTACTCCGCTTTCGGGCAGCAGACGTTCGTCGTCATGGGCCGGGATGCGACCCTCGGCGGGACCAACGCCGCGGTCGCCGGCATCACCGGCTGTATCTTCAAGGTCCCCTCCACCTGGAACGGCATCCTGAAGTCCGTCGCCGCCTACATCAAGACGGGCGGGACGGTCGCCTCGGCGGGCGTCGTCGGGCTCATTCAGCGGTCCCTCGCCGGGACGGGGTCCTACGCCTCTATCGGGACGCTCACGTTCCTCGGAACGTATGCCGATGCCACGATTCTCGTCGGTGCGGTCGATTCCTCCGTGGCGGTCCTGGGAGGCGATATTCTGCGCCTCGCGGTCGGCGCGGGAACCGTCGCGCAGACCCTCGTGGTCACGGTCACGGCCTCGTTCCAGGAGGCGTTCATCTCCGCGTAACGCGGAAAACAACACAGCATCCACGGGGCGGGGGAGCGATCCCCCGCCCTTTCCGGAGATTGAATGAAGTCGATGATCCTTCGATACGGGGCCTACGGAGACCTGATCTATATGCTCCCGATCATCGACCGGATGAAGGCCGATGGGAAGGATCTGTACCTACACACCGGCATCCGGGGCATGGATGTGTTCCGGGAGGACACCCGCTTTACCTCGGTTCTCGTTTCCAATCCCGCAACGGCAGAGCAAATGCAGGAGGTAATCGAAAAGGACATTCTCGCCGTCAACCCGGACGAGATCGTGAACCTCTCCGATACGATGGAAACGTCCCTCATACCGACGAGGGACCAGGACTCGTTCCATTGGCCCGTGGAGAAACGCAGGAAATTCACCCGGGGAGAGAGTTTCTACTCGATGGGGCTGCAAGTCGCGGGGTACGACCGCGGGCAGGGATGCGGGACGGTCGTATATGCCGAGGAAGAACTGGCCTGGGCCGATCGGTGGAGAGAGACGCACCGGGACGAATTCATCGTCATGATGACCGTCTCGGGGTCAAATGCACAGAAGCGGTTTCCGTTTGCCAGGGAATTGGGCAGAAATATCCTCGACCGCTACCCGGACGCCATCCTCTACCTCATGGGAGGGGAGAAGGAGAAGGCGAAGAAGTTCTCCTTTGGTGATCACCGGACGTATCCCGTGTTCGATATTGCCTTCCGTCAGGCCCTCCTGATGACGAGGTACGCCGATTACGTTGTGGGCCCGGAAACGGGGCTCATGGTCGCCGCGGGGATGTGGGGCACTCCAAAGACCATGCTCTGCACGTCCTCGTCCGTTTTCCAATGCACGGACGGTCAAAAAAACGACTTCTCCCTGCAAGCGGATATTTCCTGCTCTCCCTGCCTTCGGGCGATCTATCTGCCCGAGGATTGCTACCACCCGCACGTCGCAGAGGATGAAACGGTATGCAACCGCAGATTCACCCAGGAGACGATTCTTGAGTCAATCGACTTGGTTTACCGGACGATGCGATACCGACGGGACGCCGATGAGGAATGTAGGACCCAACCTGTTCGAGTGCCCGGAATGCGGCCTGATAACGTGCGACTCCCCGAAGAACGAGGGGATCTACAACGAGAAGTACCTCGAACACTATAGGGACCTGTCGCAGACGGAACTCGGTAAGAAGATCATGGCGCTTCGGTGGGGATTCCTCCGGAGGCACGTCAACGGCCACAAGACCCTGCTCGACTACGGAACGGGCCCCGGCGCGTTCCTCGCATCGTATTCATCGTCCAATTTTCCACCGTTGGTGATCGACGGGTACGACATAAACCCTCATTCCCCTTTTTACAAGCCGATCAATAAGAAATGGGACGTGGTGACGGCGTTCGACGTGATCGAACACATGGAGAGCCCCCGGGATTGGATCGAATCCATCAATCCCCGGCTCCTTGTAGTTCTCACGCCTTGCATCGACGCACTCCGTCTCGAGCCCTACCGCGGCGGGATCCAGGACTGGAAGCACTATAAGCCGGGGGAGCATTTGCACTACTTCGGCGCGAAGTCCCTGTCGGCCCTGTTCCGGAAGTGCGGGTACACGGTGGAAGGATGGGATTACGCCGAATCCGCGAATCGCAACCCCGAGAACCCCCGGGACCTTATCACGATGGCGGCCTCCCGATGACCTGGAAACCGCTGAAAGACATGACGGAGTACGTCCCGGAAGTGGAGAAGTGCCGGCCGCGGCTGCTCCGCTACTGCAAGGGCCAGGGACTCGATCTGGCTTGCGGAGACAAGAAGATCAAGGAGACGGCGATCGGTTGCGACATCGGGAAGGCCAGGGACTCGGCGGCTGACTTCGCAATCGACCTCGAGGGGGGGTTGACCCTGTTCGCCTCGGATACCTTCGATTTCATCTTCTCGTCGCATTACCTCGAACACGCCAAGGATCCCCCGTACCTGCTCCAAGAGTGGTGGAGGGTGATCCGGCCCGGGGGAAACCTCGTCCTCTACCTACCCCATGCGGATCTGTACCCCAGGGTGGGACAGGAGGGAGCCAATCCGGACCACAAGCACGACTTCACCCCGGAAGGCATCCTCGAGATCGTGCGGGAATTCGCATCGTTCGAGATCCTGCACAACGAAGTCCACGCGGAGGACACCGAGTATTCTTTCGATCTTGTGTTGAAGAAACTCTCCGACGTGCCGGGGATCGCCCTCGACCGGCGCCCCCCGGGCTTGGAACATATGAAGAAAGCCCTCGTCATCCGGTACGGGGGCATCGGAGACGCGATCATAGCGACTCCCGTCCTCAAGGCCCTCAAGGAGGAAGGGTATCACGTCACCTTCAATACCTCGGACAACGGCATGGAGATCTGCAAGTTCAACCCGAACGTCGACCGATTCCTCTATCAGGCGATGGACGAGGTTCCCAACGCAGACCTCGAGGGGTACTGGAAGGGACTGGCGAAGGGCTACGACCGCGTGGTGAACCTCTCCGGGACGATCGAGGAAGCCCTCCTGGCGATCAAGGGACGCAACCCGGAGTACGAATGGACCGACGAGAAGCGGAGGGAGAAGTTCGGGAACATCAACTACTACGACCACGCCTTGAAGATCGCGGGGATCGACCGCCGCAGGGAGAACGGAGAGATCTTCTTCTCCGACGAGGAAGAAGGACTCGCGCGGATCTGGCGAAAGACGTTCGAGGGGCGGTTCATCGTCATCTGGGCCCTGGGGGGCTCCGGACCCCACAAGCGGTTCCCATACGCGGCGATGGCGATGGCTGAATTCGCAAGGATCAACAAGGAAGTCCTGTTCATCACCGTGGGCGGCCACGCGGAGAAACTCCTGGAACTGGCGGCCGACGACGATCCGAACTATATGCACCGCTCGGGACGGTGGGGAATCCGCAACACGGCGATCGCGGTCAAGTACGCGGATCTGGTGATCGGCCCGGAAACCGGGGCCTTGAACATGGCGGGATGCTTCGATACACCGAAGATCTGTATGCTGTCGCACTCGTCCTGGGCGAATCTCTGCAAATACTGGAAAAACGACTACTCCGTACAGTCCAGGCAGAAATGCTCACCCTGCCACAAGATGATCTTCTCCCTCAAAGAGTGCCCCGTGAACGAGAAATTCAAGGTCTGCGCTTGCGCGGCGGAATTCGATCCGACGGACCTCATGCCACGAATGAAGGAGGTTTTCAGAAAATGGCGACGCCACAATTCAACCCGGATCGACCTTCCGGGATCGGTGTTGACGGCGAACAAAGATGGATCACTCAAGGCCCCTGGAAGTTTGATCCATTAACCAAGGAACTGCTCCCGGGGCAGTTCCAGACCGAGGTTCCCGCGGAGGCCCGGGCAGCGCCCCCGGTATCGGAAACCGCGGCGGGTGCGGAACTCCCTTCCGAGCCCATGACCCGGAGCCCGTTCCCGGCAGGGAAGAAGATCGGCGGCAAGAAACGCACCGCGGAGGGATGAAATGCCTCTGATGCACACGACGTCCGGATTTTACGAAGGCAACACCCTTACGGAACTCGAGAACGGCGTCCTGTCGAAACTCGGGGAGGCGGCTGCGGCCTTCGGCCGGTACACCCAGGTCGAGATCCGCAGGGAACTGAACACCGCGCAGAGGGATTTCGCCTTCCAGACCCGATGCCTTCGGAGCCCCGGCATCATCATCCTGCAAGCGAACAAGAGTACCTATCTTCTGCCGAGCGGATTCCTGGATTTCGTCAATTCCCGGTGGCCGGCGTTCTTCCGGTCGGCAGACGGATCCGGATACACCCGCCTTGCCAGGACGACCAGGAGACGGCTCGACGAATACTCGAAGGTGTGGCGGGACGAGGTTGGATCTCCGAAGTCCATCTTCAAGGCGTCGGCCTACGGCAATAAGAGGACGATCGGGGTCTACCCCATCCCGGACGCGGCCGGCACGGACTACACCGCGGGGTCGGACGCGGGGATCACGGTATCGGTGGACGCCGCAACGGTGACTTCGGAGTACGGAGTCATTACCTCCTGGACGGATACGGATCTCAAGGAGCGGTTCTTCTTCGGCTCGGAAGTCGGAGTCCTCGCGGATATTACCGTGCCGAACGGCAACATCTTCTTCGAGTACGTCCGTTACCCCTTCACCCTCTCGGTGGAAGGCCAGTACCCGGAGATTCCCGCGTATCTACACGAAGCCCTCGAGTGGCGGGCGGCGGCGATCCTGCTCGGCACGGAACACGACGGCCGGCTCGATCTCGGTAAATCGGCCGTCTACATGGCGATGTACGACGGCCTGGTAACACGGGGAAAAGCCGAGGAATCGGGTGCCGGCTTCTTCCCCGAGACGCTTGAGATCGACTCCGACTACCTCGAGGAACTGTAAATGCAGGAACGCAGACCTCCGGCTCCGACGTCCCGCAAGGGGATCCGATCCCTACCGGAGATCTCCTTCCACCGGGGGATGAACTCCCTGAAAGCGAACCGGCTCCTGCTCGAGCAGGGGGAGTGCGCGACCCTCCTGAACCCGGATTTCGATGTGTTCGGGGGCATGGGGATCGGAAAGACGATCCACACGGTCAAATCCGGATTCGGGTCGATCCATTCCCTGTACGCCTCCGGGGGGATCCTCTGGATCGGGCACGGGACGTCCCTATCCTACTACGACACTTCCAACGGAGTCTCCGCATTGGTCACAACCGGCCTCTCCGGGGATCCCCTGTCGATGGATGTAGTCGGCAATTTCCTGTACCTCTCCAACGGAACGGACAAGAAGAAGGTCTACATCCCGCTATCCTCCGTATCGGAGTGGGGGATCGCGGCGCCATCCACCGCGCCAACCGTCGCCGTGGGAGCGGCCGGGAATCCGGACGGGACGTATTCCTGCTACTACTCCTACGTTGCGAAGTACACAGACGGCACGGAGTACGAAACGGACCTGTCGCCCGTGGCAACCGTCGCCCCGGTGACACAGAAGATCACCTGGACCCTCCCGGGATCGGCATCGGATTCACAGATCACCCACCTTCGCCTATACCGGGACAAGTCCGGACTGTCTCAATCGCTTGACTCCCTCCGGACGAACGTGGAAGCGGAGGAACAGGCGAAAATAACCGCGATGGCGGCCCTGACGGCGGGGATCTTCCGGGGACACATGGGAGGATCGTTCGGAGCCCTCGGCGCGGCGTATAAAACCGTCGTTAACCGAATGTCCAACAAGAAAGTCGTGCAGGACTCCATAGAAGATCAGGACGTGATCGTGGGGCCGTTCGAGGTTGCCGAAGTGACGATCGCCACGACCTCCTACACCGATGACGTAACCGATGCGGTCCTTCAAGAGAATCTGCCGTCGCTCCGGGAGCGGTATCTCCCGGTGAACTCGTACAAGAATTTCATCCACCGGATGAAACGGATATTCGGTATCGGAGTCACCGATTACCCCAGGTTCCTCTGGTACGGCAACCCCTACGAACCTCAAGCCCTTGAGACGTCCTGGGACGGGTACAACACGACGATCTTCGAGGACGACGACAACAACTCCCTGCACGAACTCGGCGGCCATATCTACATCGGCGCGAAATCCGGATTCAAGCGGCTCCGGGGATCCACTCCGGGGGATTTCTCGCTCGACGATACCCCGTCGACGGTGGGCCCGGAATCCCACGATTCCTGCCAGGTAACGCCGATCGGGATCATGTTCCCGCGCAGGGATGGGATGTACCTGTTCAGCGGGTATACCTCGGGCTTGATCGCCCCGCAGATCAAGAACCTCCTGGCGAACGTGAACTGGTCGGCTTTCTCCGTCGCCCGCTCCGTATGGGATGGACGATTCTACCGGATGTTCTACCCCTCCGGAGACGCCACGGCGAACGACCGGGAACTCGTCATGGACTTCATCGGGGGCTTGAAGGACGTTCGGTGCGGCGAGGGGAATCGGGCAATCTCCGCGGCCGTGTTCGATAAAACTACGCAGACGGTCTATTACGGAACGACGGCGGGAGTCCTTGGAGTGGCGACCGAGAGCGGATCCCGGTCGTTCGAGATCACGACGAAGGAGTACGTCTCGGCCGATCTCCTGTCCTCCGGGTCGATCGGGATGCTCCACTTCGACGTGGACACCAAGGGAGACGATCTCACGGTGACGCCGATCTACGATGGCGTCGATCAGACGCCGATCACCTTGAACAGCGACGGAAGGTTGAAATCCCAGGAATCCCTCCCGAAAGGGAACTTCTACCGGCTCGGATTCCGGATCTCCGCGACGACCTCAAAGAACATGGTTCTCTACGAACCGTGGCTGTTGGAGTAGCGATGCCTCTCGGCGTACAGATCGACTTGACGGCAACCGACGCGATGGAACAGATCCGTCACAACATCGAACTGCTGTGGAAAGAACAGGAACGCCTCTCCGGAGCGACGGGGGCCGTGAAGTTCAACTCGCCCGTGGATTTCCGGTTCAAAAAGACGATCGGAGGTATCTCCGCACTCCCGAAAGCCCACGATGCCTACCACCAGGACGGGGGAGACGACGAGATCGACGTGACGGGGCTTTCCGGGCTCCTGGCCGATCCGCAGACGGCGAAGGCGAAGGGCGCGGATACGGAAATGCAGTTCAACGATGGGAGTCTGCTCGGGGGCGCGCCGAACGTCCGGTACGACAAGGCCACGGATACGCTACGACTCGGGGGAGAATCCGATTACACGGAGATCGAGGCAGACGGGACGATCAAGTGCGCGGGGGATGCGACCACTTTCAACGACATAAATATCTCCGGGCTCGCTCTGGGTACGGGACCCGCGGCCCCCTCCATCATCTCCCTCAACTCCACCGGGGTTCTGGCGTATGCCTTCATCGGGACAGGGGTTCTCGCCGATGAATTGCATGGGTCCATCGAGGCCCTTCACGACTACCTCGAGGGATCGGACATCGTGCCGCACGTCCATTGGTGCCCTACCACCAACGACGCCGGGGACGTGAAATGGCAACTCGAGTACATCTGGATCAGCAGGACGGGAACGATCACGGGCTCCACGACGATCGACGTGACTACGGCGGCGGGGGGTACGGCGTGGGTGTTGAAGCGGTCGGATTTTCCCGCCGTTAGCGGAGCCAATCGGCAGATCGGGGATCGGTTCATGTTCCGGATCTTCCGGGATCCGGCTGATTTAGCCGATACCTACGGATTCGATGCGGCGATCCTGGATGTTGGGATCCACTACCAGAAAGACACGATGGGGTCCCGGGGGGTTACGACGAAATGACGATCTCCGTCAATCCGCATCCCCAGATCATGTGCGACACGATCGCGGAGAGGGATTCCATCCCGCCGAGGACTGGTATCCGGGTGTTCTGCCGGGAGACGGATTCCAACTTCATCTTCGATGGGACGTGGAAGGCGGTATCCGGTGGAGCCCAGGGACCGCCAGGCGAGCGGAACGACCTCCCGGACGATTACCTTCGGAACGGGATTCAAGCCGGTGGGAACCCTGGCGACGGGAACAACCTCGAATCGGGTGTTCGTGGTGAATTTCATCTCGAACGGAACGAACCTCTACGAGGCCGGCAGGACAGCGGCGATGGCGGCGTGATGATCTCCATTCGGAAGGCAGACCCGCAGAAGGATTTGAAGGTGATCGCCCCGATGGTCAACGCCTTCGCGGAGGAAATCGGACTGGACGACGACGGCTCCGTGTCCTTGATCGCAACGATCCCGGGCACGGTGTCGTTTATCGCCTACAAGGGGAACGATCCCGTAGGCGTTCTCGGGATGGTCGAGGCCAAGGAGGCCTTCTGGGGGCAATACATCTGGGTGGATCCGGAATATCGCGGCGGGGTCGTCGCGGGATTCCTCCACAAGGCGGCGTTCCTCTACTGCGAGGGCAAGCCGGCGCGGATCGTCGCTTCGGAGGAACGGAAGAAACTGTACGAGAAGATCGGGTACTCGATTACCCACTACGTCATGGAGAGGGCGACATGAACAAGAAAACGCTGCTTGCGATGATCTCCCGGGGGTATGGAATCGTCATCACCACCGGAGGGCTCCCGTTCCTCACGTTCAACGGAGGGGTCGTCGGAGGGGATCCGGTAACGGCCGTGGTGGGTGGCGGGGCCCTGCTCGGCAGCGCGATCCTGGGGAACAAGGCGTCCAAAAAGGCCGCCAAGTCCGTCGCCGACCAGAACGCCGCGAACACCGCTCTCCATACCATGACGGACGCCGAGAAACAGGCGTTCCTCGCGGAGGGATTCAACAAGATCAACCAGGGATTCGCGGGGTCGACCGAACTTGCTTCAAGGACTCTCGCCGCACGGGGGATGGGGGGGAACGCCGTGGCGGCGCCCCTGGCGAACATCGGCAGGAGCAGGGCTCAGTCGATCGGGGATCTGTATTCGAACCTCGTAAAGACGGCCATGAACATGAAGGCGGGTACGCCGTCGATGCAAGCGATACCGCCTACGCAATCCGTAGCGCAAGGATTATTCGGGCCGATCTTCTCGGGGGCTTCGAGCGCACTCGCCCCGCAACTCGGCGGTCAGTTCGCAAAACTGTTTTAAGGAGAGATCGACATGGACTTCGCCACGGGATTTATGAAGGGTTTCGAGGAAGAACGGCAGTTCAAGAAATCCGAGGAAACGCGCAAGGCCAAGGCGAAGGCCCTGCAAGACGTCCTGAAAAACATCTCCATGCTCATGGAGCCCCAAGCGCAGACGTCGACCTCCTTCCCCGATATTCCCGCACCGGCCCCCGGGGGGATGCCTCCGGTGACGCTCGGTACTCCCGCTCCCGCCGCCCCGTCGATCGGCGCCCCCCCACTCCCAGGGGCCGCTCCCCCCGCCGCGGCGCCGTCGTTCTTCCAACCGCCTCCGGCCGTCCCGGTAACGACGACGAACATGGTCACGCCGGATCGGCAGGAAGTCCTGCGCGGAGCCCTGAAAGCCCTCGGCGGTTCGGAGTACGCACCGGAGACGGCCAAGGACGTACACGCTCTCATGCCGGATTGGTTCAAACCGGATCAGAAAAAGGTCGTAGGTGGGAAGTTGATCGACGAGTCCGGGAAGGTCGTCGCGGAAGGCCATGAGAAGCCGTCCTTCGGCGTTAGCGAGAACGGATGGCTCACCACCGTACACACGGACGGCACCATTCAGGAACATCCCGGCATCAAGCCGATGCAGACGACCGTTCAGGAAATGAGGGGAAAGACCGCGGAAGCGGTCGCCGGCATCCGGAAGTTGCAGGGAGACGCCGCGAACGAGGCACGGATCAAGGCCGCGAAGATCGTCGCCCAGGGGGGGGTCGACCGCGTAGCGGCCGCGGCGAAGTACGCCAAGGACCTTACACGGTACAAACTCGACCGGAAAGACGCCCAGGACCCGAAAACTGTCGCCGCGTACTACGTCAAACTCCTTCAGGAATATCAGGCGGGGGATGCCGACGAGGACGACATCACGATGATGGAGTACATCCGTCCGATCGTCGAGAAGCAGGGACTCCTGGGGATGCTCATGCAGGGCGGCGGGGAGATGCCCGCACCGGCCTCCGTGCCGTGGAAGAAGGGCGAAGCCCCGGACGAGAAACCCGCTCCCGAGCCGAAAAAGGGATGGTACGACAAACTGTTCGGCGGGAAGCCGGAAGCGGATAGCGATGCCGTGCCCGTACCGGAACCGATCAGGAAGGGGGCTCCGGAACTTCCGGCGAAGAAGGGACCGGGAGCGCCGAAGGTATCGGGCGGCGGCGGGTTCTCCATCGACGGAACGAAAGTCCTGGCGCCGGAAGGACATACGGACACGGATATTAAGATGGTCATGGATTCCATGCAGAAGAAGATGAAGGAGGGACACTCCAAGGCGAAATTGCTCGGAATTTTGAAAGACAAGGGATGGTCGGTGCAGTAAATGGCCGTCGATCCGTTCGCAGACCTCGCACCACCGAAACCCGCAAGGGATCCGTTTGCGGATCTCGGGCCGCCTGAATCGGTCAAGGACCCGTTCGCGGATCTCGGGCCCCCGCCGGCCCTGGCGACCGGAGTGGTGGGGGATTACGTCGATCCCTCCGGTATGGGCGTACCGAATAACCCCTTCGCCATGCTCAAGGGAGCCGGCGCGGCGTTCGTCGACCTGTCCAAGGGAGTCACCCAGGGCCTCGCGGGAGGACTTGCGGCCTCTCTCGCCGCGCCCTCCGCAATCATCGGCGGGCAGCCGGAACTGATCCCCCAGGCGTTCCATGACGTAGCAGGGGCTTTCCCGATGGAGCCCGTGTGGAACAAGGTTCTTACCCCCGAGGCGAACCTATACCGGGAGCAGATCGGAGCGCCGATCGCGGAACTCGGGACCCTCCCCACGGCGGGCGAGGAACTCGGGAACATCGTCCTGGAAAAGACCGGATCCCCGGAACTGGCCGCCCTGGCCGCGACTCTCCTGCAAGGCGCCCCCCTGGGCTTGACCGGGAAACTCGGATCGGAACTGGTCAAGGGCGGGAAGGCGGCCGGAAAGGCGATCGTCGAGGACATCCCGCAGGAAATCCTCTACAAGGCGGCTAAAAAGACCACCTACACCCGGGCCGACCTCATCAAGACGATGGCGAACGATCCGAGCGGAGCCCCCCCGGATCTGCTCGAGCGGATCAAAACCGATACCGCCTTCCGGGAAAAGATCGGGAAACTCATCCGGAAAGGGGATATTTCCGTCGAGGAACTGCACCCGAACTGGCTCGGGCAGATCCTCGGCAAGGAGCCGATCACTTCCGAGACGGCCGTTACCCCCGAAACACCCCCGGAAAAGGGCCCCGTCGCCTCTCTGACGGAGGCGGCCCCCGGGACGACCCCTATGTCGTCTGAAGGCACAATCGCCCCGGAGACGCCCCCTGGCGCCCCCGTGGCCCCCGGTCCCGAGCAGATGCCAGTCTCGGCCGAGCCGTTGGACTCCCGGGCCTTCAAGGACTACTCGACCGCCCTCTCCCAGAGGACCGCATGGCAGCGGGAGGGGTTTGACGTCAAGGTGGAGGAAGCGACCGTCCCGGGGCTCCCGCATACCGTCACGAAATACCCGAAGGGATCCCTGCCGGCAGAAACGCCGACCGTCACCGATCCTTTCGTCGATCTGGCCCCCGTATCCGCTCCCCAGGGGATCCCTCCTTCCCCGGTTGTGGAAACGCCCGTGCTGCAAACGGTGGAAACGCCGTCGACCGCCCCTTCCCCCGGTCCCGCGGCGGGGCCAGAACCTTCTTTCCCCGGCACGGAACGCCGTGCGGCGCCGGCAACGGAGGCCGAGGGGCCCCGTCAGCGCCGCGCGGATACGGAACGCCGAGCGAAAGTGCAGGAGATGATCGACCGCGGAGACGTGGAGGGCGTCCACGCGGCCATATACACCGATCCGCTTACCGGCATCAAGAACCGCCGTGCATGGGACGAAGCCGACAAAACCGACGCACGATTCGTGACTCTCGACCTCGAGGGAATGAAGGCCGTCAACGATGCGCCTGAATTCGGCCACGCGGTAGGCGATATTCTCTTGAAGAACGCCGCAGACGCCCTTGTGGAGGCGGGACTCGACCCGTACCGCACCGGGGGGGATGAATTCTCCCTCCTGTTCGACAAGGATACCGAGTCGACCACCCTGAACCGCCTCGGAGAGGCAAAGAGAATCTTCGGGGAGAAGGAAATCGCCTTTGAGGCGCAGGATGGTACTAAAATCGTCCTCAAAGACGCCAAATTCAATTTCGGGGTGGGAACAAGTGAACAAGAAGCCGATTTCTACGCCAACGAAGCCAAGCGAATCTCCGTCGAAGCAGGGCTCCGGGCCCGTCGTGGTGAACTCCCTGCCTGGGCTCGTCGAGGAATTGCGGAAGCACGGATGGCTAAAGCCCCCGAAACCGGACAACTCCCCCGTGCCGAAGGGGATCAGGAGGTAGCAGATGGATCACGAACACCACAAGCCGAGGAAATCGTCCCGGCCGCCATCCAGAAAGACGCTCTCCATGCCCCCGAGCGAAATGCCCCCGTCGATGCGGGAAATGAACCCGCTCAAGGAAAGGCAGCAGAAGCGGGTCCGGGTGGAGGAAAGACTCCGCAAGCGGTAGTTCCTCCCGAGATCGCCAAGTCCGACGCCCTCACCCCGTCCGACCCTGTTCCGGAACTCGCCAAGGGGGAACGGATCACCCGCGGGAACGTAACCGCATGGGTGGAACAGGTCATCGTCAACAAGTTCCCGGCCTGGGTTGCAAAGCATAAGACGGAGGGCTCGGATGTTGTCCTGACGGAAGGTGGGGCAGGAGCGGGCCTCTGGACGAAGGGACAGGCGATCGAACGGGCCGCCCGGAACTTGCGGGAGGGGCGAATCATCGGGGATCGAATCGGTGATAAGGGAACCGCCCCCGTGCCGGCCGCGATCGCCAAAGAGGAAAAGCCCCCCACCCGTCCATTCGTCTACAAGCCCTACGCGGTGGGGGATTTCGTCGACGTCCTCGCCGGCAGGGGTACTGGCGATTGGGTGAAGGGAACGGTGAACGAGGTAATCAACCGGGAGGGAACGACTCCGGATTACCTGGTCTACATCCCCTCGCAGAACAAGAAGATGACGTTCCGCGGCCCGGAAATCCGGAAATCGGACCTTGCCAAGGACATGACGATCGACGTCACGCCGGAAGTCCCCGCCTTGGTGCCGGCCGCGATCGCAAAGACCGAGGAAGATGAACGAGTAACGTCTACGAATGGGAAGGGAGTCAGCGATCCGGAGAAAAGAGACAAACTTCTCGAAAAGATCGGATTGAAGGTCGGAGAAGTAATCGAATTCAAGTGGAACGCCGACCAACCTGATTGGGGGACCACGACCGTTGTAGGAGTCTCCGATACCAAGGATGGCCCTGTTCCGATCACCAGGCCAAAGACGCGACACGCCCTTGCCCCCAATGATGTGTTGTGGGATCCGTCCACCTGGCGAAAGATTGAGAAGAAGAAAAAGGTAACGGCGATCGCCAAGCCCCCCGAAGAAGTCACCCACCCGCTACCGACACCCCCTCCCGGCGATCGGTGGATCGCAGACCGCGGCGCCATCCCCGGGGAACCGTCGCACTTCCTCGACGGCGAGACGGCCGAAGATGCGAAGGGGATCCTCATCGAGCGGGTTTCCGAGCAGGGTACGTCCTCCTGGGACGGGTACATCATGGTGGACGGAAAACCCCTCCCCGTCGCCGACCGGATGACGTTCAAGGAAGCCGCGAAAAAGGTTGAGGAAAAGGTTGACAAGAGTACAATAAAAGTAGGGGAAGGAGAAGCCGATGGGTTGGAAGGTGGACCTCCTGGAGAACCTGGAACTCTGCCGGCCGGAACTCCTGGCGCAGATGAAGGCGCAGGGGACGTTGGAGAAGTACCTCGAGAGCCGGGAGGACCAGGCGATCGAGATGTTCAAGCGCCTGAAAAAGGACGGACTCCACGACGACCAGGCCGAAGAACTGGTAATAAACGACCTGTTTCTGAGGGAGAAGGAGGAACCGGAGGACCTGTAGAGCCGGAAGTCCTCGACGAAGTAGCCCCCGCCGTAGCGGAAGCCAACGAAGAATTCGGAATCACCCCCGGCAAAACCGATTACGTCTTAACCCCCGAGGACGTGGATTTCAAGGGCCGCGGCGCGGTCACACGCTCCCGCGACAATATCGCCGCGATCAAACTCGCTCAACTGCTCGAGAAGGAAGGACGCCTCGCTACCCCCGAGGAACAGAAAACCCTCGTCCGGTATTCCGGGTGGGGCGGGCTCTCCAACGCTTTCCGCGGGCATTGGGGCGGCGGCGAGAACAAGACGTGGAACGACATTCACACCGAACTTGAGGATATTCTCCCGCGGGACATTTACCTCGCATCCCGCGATTCGGTCTTAAACGCGCACTACACGTCCCTCGAAGTGGTCGACGCCATGTGGGCGGCCGTCCGTGCGGCCGGCTTCAAGGGCGGCCGCGTCCTCGAGCCCGGGGCGGGGATCGGCAACTTCCTCATGCGAACGCCGGCAGACCTCCGCGGGAAGGTCCGGTTCACGGCCGTCGAACTCGACGTGATGACGGGCGCCATCCTGAAACAACTGAACCAGTCCCACGACGTTCGGGTGCAGGGATACCAGGAATCGGCCCTCTCGGATAACTTCTACGACCTGGCGATCTCCAACGTGCCTTTCGTGGAGACGCCGATCCTCTCCGATGCGCGGTTCACCCGTCAGCGGTTCGTCCTCCATGACTACTACTTCGCCAAGACCCTGGACAAGGTTCGTCCGGGGGGATTGATCGCCTTCATCACGTCC
>Ga0137421_1000047_pt1 | contig 24417 bp, 41 predicted proteins | sample EasRivERMZT534_2_FD_104648 | JGI IMG/M metagenome (GOLD analysis project Ga0137421, IMG submission 104648) | Soil microbial communities from meander-bound floodplain in the East River, Colorado, USA - East River MetaG ERMZT534_2 | ecosystem: Environmental > Terrestrial > Soil > Floodplain ...
CAATCGATCGAGCAGGAAGTACTCATCGAAGATGTTGTCTTCGGGCTTGGTCCCGACGATCGCCTCCCAGGACGATGCGACGGTCTGCCCGAACTGCGGATCTGGCATTGGTCTAATTCCTCAGCGGGTCACGAAAAGTGCGCCAGTGCTTCAGCAAAGCCATCCGCCGTAGGTGTGAATACCTTCGGGGTAGCCGTGCTGGCACTGGACGGATTCGTGGTCCCCGCCACAGCGCGTTGTGTAATGGCGGCAACGGCCTTGGTGGTGCCCTGTTCAGTGAGTGCCGATGTTTTGGCGGTCAGGAGCGTGGTATAGGCTGCGTACACGGCTGCCTGCATCTCTTCACCCGTCGCCGTGGGAGGGAGCGACGTGAGCGCCTTCCCCAGTTCCGGCTTGAGTTCGTCGAAATACGGCAACTTTGACAAGGGCGCGATGACGGTCGCGGCCCATTGCGTACTCTGCTGACGGAGTTCGTTCTGGCGTTCGATCGCTTGCAGCTTCTCCGCTGTATTGGCGAGCGGCTTAAACTTCTCCATCAACCGTGACTCCAACTCGGGCGCGAGTTGGTTGCGCAGCCATGCCTCCCGCTTCCGCTGCCCGTCTGCGGTGTACACCGGCACTTGCGTGCCGTCCGCTAACTGGATCGCGGCATCGGGTTGGGGTTCCGGGTCAACGGCCTGTGCTTGTGCCTCCGCACCGACAAACGCACGAAGCGTCTGGGCTAGTGCAGGGTTGCTTTGGGCTACAGTCCTGATGTGCGCCTGCGCGGCGGGATCACCCGACATCGCCTGCTGCCACAACTTGAGTCCGGCACGTTCCTCCGAGGTCATCGACTGGAAGTCGCGTACCTCGGCGTATTGGGCTTCGATCTCCTGTCGGACACGCGCCGCCGTTTCCTCAGCGGTCGTCTTCCGCGCATTCTCCAGGATGTCTTGCCACCGCCACGCTGGCGGCTCACCTTTGGGCTTCTCCTCCGTCGTCGCTAGGACCGGCGCCGGGATCTCTGTCGCGGGCTGCACTATCGCGGCAGCAGTCGCCTCTCCCTCAACAGGAGCCGTAGACGTCGATACAGGTTCCGGGGTGGACGCAGGCGAGGCGTCCGCAGCACTGGCCGTTTCAAGGGCCTCACTAAACGCTGCTGTCATGTCGCCACTACCGTTCATGTCGTTGTCTCTCTGCCGTCTCTCTCGCTGGACGGCCCGCGAATAACACAAGGACAAACAAAAAGGGCGGCTGCTCCCATGACATCGCGTCATGACGAACAGACCGCCCTGGATCTGATTGCCCTTGTTGTTTGTGCGCCCGTGGGCTACGGGTGTTCGGCTGGCCGGCCTAGCACAAACTGAAAATCGGTCTTACCTCATTCCCACGGTGGATACGGTTCGGTGCCGCTGGTATCCTCAGCGCCTTGGTCGTACGGCTTGTCCACTTCCACTTCAGTCAACCAAAAGCGTTGCACCGGAGGCCCTCCATATACGTAGACATCTCGCTGGAGACGCTCGATTTCGGTCGCCGCAAGTTCACGTGTCGTCCACAGCGACATCAACTCCGAGGGTTCATGGGATCCGCCGCCATCAAGCCAGATGGCAAATACCTTCATACGATCTTCCGACACGTAATGGTCCCGGTCGCCGAGGCTTCCAACCCCGACCCATACACCGCATACGTGAACGTGTTCGCGTCCGCCCTCGAGTCCACGCGGAAATCGCCATTGAAATACGCCTGGTCTGCACCCGCAATCCGTACCAGGTTCCCGATGATCAGCCCGTGCGCCGTAGCCGTGGCCGTGGCGACGTTTGTCGCCCAAGCAATCGTGGCGCTGACGGCTGTGCCAAGTTCGCTCGTCACAATCGGCTGTACGATCGGTTTGGCCCCAACCTGGGCATTCTCCCGGCCTGCCGGTGAACCGACTGCACGATTGTCTCGGCCTCGGACGGTGCGTTGGACAACGTAGCTCATAGACTCTCCCCGTTGAACGTCAGATACCGGCACCTACATTCAAGGGCGATATGTGACCTGGTAATTTCTCCGCGCATCCCGTCCGGCGTTCGATGATCCTCAAAGCAGGCATCGCACCGAATCAGCATCCGAAAACGCCGCTTCCTGAGCGCCTTCGCCGCGGCCCGAATCATCCTCGCGTCTTCGGCAGACAAGACTTCCGTGGGCCTGTTTAGGAGCGCCCCATCGGAATCCCTGAGTGTCATCACCCCAGCTTCGATCACAGCGCAGCCACCCCGTGAATGTCGTAGCCTTTGCCGACCCAGGGGTAGTTCACCATGTAGACATCCGTCCGACCGCTGACCATGACCCACCCGCATTGGAATGGCGTGATGTCAGACGTGACAGCCCCGACGCACCCTACCGATGCCCCCTTGACTCGAGTTGCGCGGTATTGCTCGTCGATGGCGACAAACTCTCCAACGCGCAAGTCCTCTGCGGCCTGCACGTACATGTACTCATAGCCATCTATGCCACGCGCTACTCTGGTCCCAATGGGGACATCCTGTTTCGCTTCAGCCTGTGTCGGTGCATGTTGAAGCCACATCGGGGCCGTAGCCGCAGCCGCCACCGCCCCTGCCGTACGCGTCAGAAATGAGCGTCTATTCACAGATCCACCACCATGTCATCACCCATTGTCGTCCACGGCCCATCCGTCACCGTGCGTGTCGTCCACGTCAACGTCTCGCATGTCACCGTGGGGTCATTCTTCGCCGCAGATTGCCGGGACACCAGAATCCGGCCATTCTCCAAGGTCTGCGGGTCCATCGTCGCCCAGTTACTCAAGTGCTTCGACCCAGGCACATAATGGGGCCGCAGCTCCATGCCATCCGCGGCCAGGGCCTTCTCATACTCGGACTGGCTGTAGAACTTCCTGGGTTCTCTCCAGGCGTTCTCTATCACGAAGCCTCCCGGGACATCGTCACGCTGGATGTTGACCCGAGCCGAGCCATGCGGGCAGAACGGCCAGTCACCAACGGACAACGGCGCAGCGCACTTGCTACAGGTCACTGAATCCCAACCCCCTGCACGCCGCCCGTCTTCTCAGAGCTGTGCTGGTTAATCTTCTCGGTCACATTCGCGGACCCACCATGCCCCTGCTTGCCGCCCCCAATGATCTTGGCTTCGGCCTCTGCCTGTTCCAGCGCCACCTGTTGCGCCTGGCCCGCAATCAGGGCATCGATCGCGCCCTTGGAAATCACGATGCCGTTCTGCGCCAGGATCTCCACGCACGCCTGCGACTGCGCCCCAACGAAATCCTCGCCCTTCATCGCAAACGAGAACTTCATCGGGTCTGGTCCCGCTTCCGGTGCCTGCGGCAGAACCAACTTCGCCGGGTCATGGCCGAGCGACCGCGCCAACCCAGCCAAGAGTTCAGCCGCGTTCACCTGGGGGTCTTTCCTCAGCAGGTTGTACTCATCCAACTTCTGCGCCCGGAACTGCGCCGCGTCCACATGCACACCCGAATCCGGCAGCATCTTGTAGAGGTAGCGCCCCCCAATGGCCCTGAACGCCTCATAGATCTGTGCGCCATGCTGCCCGAGAATCTGCACTAGGTCATCCGCGGTAATCGTCCAGCCCACGACACAGTCAAACTTCTGCGCGGCCTTGATGTAGTACTCGCGCAGCCGATCCTTCTCCGTATCCGCTCGTGAGTTGGAATTGCCCTGCGTAATCCTGGCTTCCGTCGCCGTGGTGCGCTTGTTCTTGGACAACTGGCCCGACTGGTTGTCGGCCGTGCCCAAGGCCCCCTGCCAGTCCCGCTCCGCGTAGTCCTGGGCCGTGTAGTTGTCCCGTGGCTCCTGCCCAGGCGTCACCGACACAATCGGCGGTGGGTTCCCATTCGCCAGGCGACCCGTGTTCACCATCACGGTCTTTTCGCCGGCCTTGATCTTCTCCAGTTCCTCCGGTGGGAAGCCTTCCGGGTCGATCAGGTTGAACGTCTGCCGGCCAATACGGTTCCGCATCTGACTCGTGCGGAACTTGTTCACCTCATTGACGAGCTGTTCCCCCACCACGAGATCCGCGTCGATATAGGCCGAATCGGACATATCGCGCAGTGTCCCCACATGGATCGGGTTGCCCTGCATCGATATGGGTAGGAGCCTACCCGTATTGGGGTCGATGGCCTGGAACGGACTATCGACGTGCTTCGCCGGCACGTCATGGCCCTTCACCAACACCAGCAGCCGGTACAGCTCCGGGTTGATGATCGTCTCGTCAAAGTCTTCCGCCCGGTACCAGATGGTTGTGTACTCCACCACCCGCTCACCGTCTGCCGGTGACTCCCCCTCCGCCTGGAACACGTTCTCATCCCGCGAGGTCGTGGTATCAAACTCCGGTGGCAGCGTAAACACCCGCTTGGCCTTCGACAGCGGCATCGTGCCGTCCACGGCCAACCACGGCGCCCGGTCAAACTTCGTGCTGCGGAAGTCATCCGGGACAATCAACTTCTTGGGCGACACCCGCGAGAAGAACGGTTTGCCCCAGATCGCGACGTTCGTCCCCGTCACCGGGTCCACCGCCGTCCGCGCATCAAACCCGACTTCGACAATCAGCCAGCCCGAGGCGGCAATACAGTCAAACAATGTCTCGTGGATCGCGCCCTTCGCATCCGCCCCATCCGGCCCTAACAGCTGATTCAACACCTTCTGCCGCTGCGGCATGATGGCCGTGACCGGCACTTCCGGCGTCGTCGGGTCGATCGGGTGGAGTTGAATCTCCGGGGTCTGGTAGAACAGCTGCGACTTCTTCGTCTCGGTATGCCGGAAATCCAGCAGCGCATTCACGTCGTAGTTCTGCGCCTTGGACCGCCGGTACCGCTCCAACGCCGCGTCCCACCGCGGCTCATTATGCTTCCGCCGACGTCGCCCGCGCTCGAGCCGGCCTTCCCAGGCCTTGAGGTCTTCGTCAGTCAGTTCGCGAGGGGCGCCGGGTTCCCAGATCACCGCTTCACCGCCTCGGCCGCAAGCCTCATCCCGGCGGCGTGACCGCGGGCATAGCCCATCGCTTCACCCTTACGAAAGGCATGGTCGTACGTGTCTCGTATCACGTCATGCGGCCCACCACGCAACCACATATACAGGGAACAGGACCATCCGGCGATCCAATTCAACGGAATGGGCAGGCAGTACCATCTGTGCGAATAGGGCATCGCCCACGCGATCCCGAGCCAGCGAGGGATGGCCTCGCCTTCCGCAATCGATCGCGCACTGATATAGCGCCCACACCGGAGTTCCCAGATCATACTGGCCCCCAGAAGTGCGCCGCATGGAACACACCGCAGAGACAAGCCGTGGGCGATGTTTGCGCCTCAGTCGTCGGAGATCCAGGAGGGAAATGAATCTGACACCGGCAGGAGACGCACACCAGTTGTCGAGCACTCATCACCATCGGCTTCTCGGCTCGCACCGCTGGAGCCACCGCGACCGTTGCCGCGCCGACCAACCCCATGCGCGAGAGAAACCTGCGACGGTTCACGCTAACACCCCGCTCCCCCGCTGCGCCCGCTCATGCTGCTGACGCAACCAGGGCAGGCTATTGGGCACCAACTCTTTCTTCTCCACGAACACCGTCGGCCGCGGCCGGCTCATCGCCCCATACCGCAACGCATCCACCGCGTGATCATCCTTGGACGAATCCAGGTCATCAGGGTCGTTCTTGTCCTGCACCATCGCCGGCAACGTGCGAATCAGATACCGGCAGCCAGGGTCGACAGTCAGCCAGGGCCCCTCACAGTCTGGATGCGTTCTCAAGAGTTCATGTACGCGCATCCACCCGAGAAATCGGTCATTGTCAGACTTCCGCACGGGTAGCTTCAGGCGCATCAACGTCTCAGCGATCGACTCGCCACGGCCGGCCCCGGTCTTTTGCCACATAGCGGGGTCGCAGGCGATGTAGCGGAGCTTCTCGAGCCCGAGTTGCTTCGTGGTGTCATGTATCTGCTTGCCTACCTGTTCTGCCGTCTGACCCTGGAACTTGTACTCACGAACGATGTGCAACCGACCATCGGGGAGACAGAGCCACCAGAGATGCACGCCTGGGCTGTTCCATCCCCAGTCACAGGACCCGAAAGCCTCAAGGTCACGCGCACTCACGGAACCGCCCATGATTCGCGAGATACTCCGCGGCTCTGAACAGCAACACTGGGTCATCGCTAAACATGCCAAGCCCGGCATTGCACTTATGGCAGAGCAGCGCCCTGACATCGCCAGTGCCGTGGTCATGGTCCACGCGCAACGTCGCCATGTTCCCCTTGCCTGCCGGCACTCGTTCACAGAGTGCGCATCTCCCGCCTTGGTCCTTTACCATCTGAAGGTACTGTTCACGGGATAGGCAATATCGATCCGCCCGGTGCTCCTCCGACTTCGTCCCTGGGTTATCGCGCCGCCATGCCGCCACCTTCGCGTTTAATCGCCCACGGTTCTTCGCGTACCACGCACGGTGATACAGGCGCAGCTTCTCTCTGTTCGCTTCACGGTACCGAGCTGCGCCAGCCTTGGTTCTCGCCACTAGAGAGCCAACTCCCGCACATGCCACGGCTTGCCGTCGTTCATCGCCCGCCACTCTCCGAAGAACTGTCCTTCAAAGGCTGTCCAATCCCCTTCCAACAACTGCCGTCGCCGCATCTCTGGCAGGTTCTCGAGCGTCTCCCGGTAATCCGGGTCGATATACGGGTTGTCGTCCAACCGCGCTTCGATGAAATGCCAGTGCGCCGGGTTATACTTCGGATACTTCTCCCGATCCGGGGCCTGGTCGATAAAGAAGTCCTTCACCCACAACGCCCCACGCCCACCAGGGTTACTCGCCGTCCACACCTTCGCCCCACCACTCGCCAGCACTTCCGCCTTCGACGTCCGCGCCCGCGTCATAATCTCCAACGCCGGCCCCTCGTCAAACGTCACCAACTCGTCAAACACGATCCGGTCATACTCCGTGCTCAAGTAGTTCTGCGCGTCTGACTCCGTCTCGCAATGCCCCGCCTGAATCAACGACCCGTTCGGGAACCGCATCAGCTTCTTCCCGTCCAGATACTCCGCCCCCAACCGCGGCGCATCCTTCAGAAACTCCCGGAGATGCGTATCCTCCAACTGCTTGTAGGTACGACGTAGCAGCAGACACGTCAAGTCCCGCACATTCAGACAGTCCCGATACAACGCCTCCCGTAACTGCCGACTCTTCCCAGGACCAGCCGCGCCCCCGTTCAACGTGTGCTTCCATCCCGCCTGCGCCTCATGCGCCTCCACCTGCTTCGGCGTCGGCACATACCGCCACGTCCGCTTCTTACTCTTCTTCTCCATCAACGCCGAGGCCCACGCCGACTGCCGCCGCCGACACGCCAATGACCCGCTGCACCAGTAGGCTCCTTCAGCCAGGACCAGCGGGGCCCGGCACCAACAACAGGTCGCGGTCATCGCATGGCATGGCCGACACACCACCCGCCACAGGCCGAACATGGCGCATACGTGGCCGTAATCACCTGCTGCTCATGGTCCCAGTCCATCGCCTGCACATACCCAATGTTGACCTTACCCAAATCTGGGTCGGTCGTATACGCTATAGGGCCAAGGCCATCGCCCCTAGGGTCCCCTGCCTGGTCCCGCGCCGAGCAGCCCCCCTCCCCCTCCCCCCGTGCTTGGCCTGGTTTCGCTCGAGTATCCATAACCTGTGTTATGCGACCCAAGATCTCCACTTAGTGAGGTTATCCACAGCCTAAGCCCTACTCATGATCAGGCGAAAGCGAAGGGGATATGGCGAAGGTCTGTATCTCAATAACCGGTGGGTCGAGTGGCCTATCAGCCTGGCCCATGACCACGACCACGTTGTTCCCAGCCCCAGCCTGATCCTCACGCACGACATCCAGCTTCCCAAGGGCCTTGAGTGCGACTGTGCTGTCTTTGGTGTTAACGACGGTCTGAGCCAGTTTCAGGGCTCCACCCTCGAGCCGCTTGCGGGCTAGCTCACGGCTATCCATGAACTTGGCAAGCGTGTCACTGACGGTTGAGAGGCTACAGCCCACGAGCGAGGCTGTTTCGGTTTGTGTCTTCCCCAACGCAGCCATGTTCAGAATTAAGGCTATGTCGTCTTTGGTTAGACGTTTGTAATCAATGGGCCGTGACCGTGTCAGGGCTTGTGTTGAGCCTGGACTATCGGTTGAGTCTAGGCCACTCATGGTTTGTGTTTATAGCAGCAGAACGGGATGCTGGGCTGGCCCTTGCGAGCTGGAGTTCGGTAAAGCGCGATAGAGCCACATTGGTGGCAGACAATCTGTAACTTGGCAGCGTGGTCAAGCTCGGCCTTACGTTCGGCCGTGAGTGGCTTGGACCAGAATGCTGGCCTGTACGTTGTTGTGCAGAATCGCATGCTCTCAAAGGATTGTGGACCCCAGATGAGAGCCTGTCACTACGGCATATCGCAGCATATCGCAACATTCTCCCTGTAGCTAGATTAATGTGTCCTCTAAAGGCTGCATTATCCGTGTGTAGGACGACTTATTTATGTGATAGGTAGACTTCTCGTGATGTGCCTTTGTGCTTGAGCGATAATCATTAGGATATCTGTGAGGTTATCATCTGGCATGGCTCATGCTCTAGTGAGAGGCATGTCTATCAACAGAGTTTACCCGGCACAGATGCAACCGACTCGACATGAAAAGCTTGAATGGTCGCGTATGGCCCAATCGGCCTATAACAGCGATCGGAACGACTGGGGCCATCGCTACTCGGCGTACGCCTCCATCCGTGACACGTCAACCATTCCACTGATCGTGTTCGATACACTCCAGCAGCACTATCGTCAGTGGCTCATCGGTGGATGGGCCGCAGTAGAAGCAGGAACCAACTAACCCAGCATCACGCTAACCTGAAAGGTTGTAAGCAGATGACTAAGACACTCACAGCTGGAGACTATATCCAAGACACGATCGGTCATTGGTACCGCGTGCTAGAGATTCAGGCGCAAGGGTATCGACTCAAGGTGGATCAGGTATACGTCTCACACAACTCCGATAACGGCGCGACCAAGTTTAACTCGTACGGTTATCGGCCGATCGTTATGGGTCGGTCGGACTTCAAAGACTAACATCACGCTAACCCGAAATCCGCCTCGTGGCATCTATTATCCTCGCGTGGGGATTGGCCTCGGCCGCCTCTGCCCCGCTCAATAACTTGGCCGAACAGATCGCACGGGTGAACCGATGACACGCCCAGTCAACGCCACGGAACGGCTAGCCTTACGTCAGGCCTTCATACCCAAGGATTACAGCCCATACCTTGAGCATGAGAACAGCTCAGCCCTGTATGTCAGGGACTACACGTTCCCCACTGGATCAACCAAGTACTACGCAATAGCCTTCTGGGGCACCTCGGCTAAGCCCCTCTGGCATCACAGCTTCAAGACCATTGAGCAGCGCGATCGCATGATCGGAGAGTTCAGGGATCGCGTGAACCATTCAGTTGAGTACAAAGCTAAGCAGAAGGCCAGTGAACTTGCCGGCGTCTGCACGCTCAAGGTCGGTGACATCGTCAACACATCCTGGGGATACGACCAGACAAACGTCGACTTCTTCGTGGTTACCCGTGTATCGGCCAAGATGGTCTGGGTAAGGCCCATTGCCTCCGATTATGAGGCGACCGGGCATATGTGCGGCCGAGCTTGGCCTGTCGTGCCAGTTCGCATGGTAGGCGAGGAAACCAAGCACGTCTGCCGCGGCTCGTCATTCTCTATCGATGGTCACGGCGCCTCGTTGACCACGGGCGACAAGTACACCAGTAGCTACGCATAAGGAGCATCCAATGTCTGCCATGTCTTATAAACTCTCAGATTGGGACAAAGCCCACAGGGCCGGACGGCGTGTGTTCTTTGAGTCGTCCACGCTCACGATCCGCCAATGCCCCGAGAATCACATGCTGGCCTATCGACAGGCCTATGCCCCGTATAGGTGGATACCTGCCCCAGACAAGGCGAGCACCATCAACGCGCATTCCCTCGGGTTTGTGCTGGACCAGAATCAGGGCCTAGCTGGTGATGCTATGGCCGATGCCGTGGAACTTGGGTTCTGGGGTGAACTGGGCCATAAGACCAGTTCTCAGGAACTCACAGGCTGCACACATGAACCCGCGCCAGAGTTCACAATCTGCGCGTCATGTTATACACGCATGGTGCTGGATCGGGTGGAATAGGATGGCCGCCTACATTCTCCGCAACATCGATCCAGCCCTGTGGTCCCGTGTCAAGGCCATGTCCGAGGCTGAGGGTATCCCGCTCAGGGCCGTGATACTCAAGCTGTTGGAGCTGTACGGGTTAGGTGAGGTCGTGATCAGGGCAGACAGGAAGGGGAATTGAGTATGACATCCAGGGCCGATCGTGTCGCCGTGTTACAGGCCGAGTTAGATGCCGCAAGCAACGCCCTTGCCATGCTGTACAAATCGCCAGAATTGGAGGCTGCCAATCATCGGTATCTGGTCGCGTTTGAGATGCTGCGGGCCTTTAATGAGGCGCAACGTCACTTCAAGGGCAGCGTTGCTCCATTCGCAGACTTGGCCCCATCGCCATCCCGCGACAGGGCCCTTGACAGATGGCGCAAAGTCACGAATGGAGATTGCTAGTATCTTGGGGAGTGGGCTGGGCAATGTGCCACCAGCCCTTTTCCCCGATCTTGATGGCCTGGACGTCACCCTTGGCGATCCACCGCTTGACCGTTTCCGGGTGTACGCCGAGGGCCTGGGCGTATTCCTTGACCGATAGCCAGGTCATTTATCCAGCCTATCCGCCCAGAGGTGGACCTGCTCCAGATCCTTGGCGTGGTACACCTTGAAGGCCCGCATCTCTTGAGCCAGGGCCTTGTTCTCTGCCCGCAGTTCGGCTAGCTGCTTGAGCACGTAATTGAGTACCACGATCTCGCTCAATGCTTGGCTTCCTTGGCGCGTTGCGCGAGACGTTGCCGGAGCAGATCCCGGCCTTCTCGGGCCAGTTCTCGAGTCTCCCTGACAGCCTTGAATTGGGCGGTCTGCTCCTGTTCCGCCGCAATCAGTTGGAGTAAGCAGGCCGAGATGGCGATCTGGCCGGCCTCAACGCTGAGAATGAACCAGACCAGCGCCACTAAGATCAGAGCTAACAACACCGCCACCAATATCATCATGCCGTTGCGTCCTCGATTAGCTTCCGAAGCCTAGCCGTATATTCCCCGGTACACTGCTCGCGCAGATACTTCACAATCAGTGCTCCCACGTCAGGGTGGATTGAGCCGTAGAACGTTCGCAGAAACACGCTAATCCGTGTGTTGATGTCGAGTATGGTGTTGCCGACAATAGCACCAATATCAGCCCAGACATTCTCTTCCCACGCCAGGTCGGACCATGTCCCACTCGCCCAGACGCTACCGACTGGCCCGGCCGGCACCTATGGACCCCACGGTGTTCCAGCACCATCACCAAGCACGGTCACGTCGTTGATACGCTGCACATTGGCATCGACCACGTTCGCCACCGTAAAGGTCAGGCTATCGGTCTTGGCCTTGATCGCGGCCACTTCGGTATCCACGGCCGCAAGGATGTCTGCGATCTCGGTATCCAGGAAGTTATCGACATCAGACACGGCCGCTAGGACTGCATCGTCAGCCCCAGCGAGAGCCGTAGCAAGTTCCGCATTCGTAGGCAGGTCATCCACGCTGGTTTGGAGGGTGGTTACCGCCGTGGCTGTGGCGAGCCCTGCCTGGAGCTCCGTGGTGACATCCGGGTCCAACTTGGCCGCGGTTATGGCATTCGCCGCAAAGGATGAGGCCGTAATGCCCCCGGCGCCTACTGAACCCACCGCACCAGTGACACTCCCGACTGCCCCTGTCACGCTGCCCACGGCGCCAGTCACTGACCCGACCGCACCAGTGACAGACCCCACGGACCCGGAGAGGTTCCCCGTGATGCTGCCAATAATATCCATCGTCTGATTGGGTAGGTTGATGTTGGTCAGGCCAGCCCCGGCCGCACCAATCTCAGCCGTATCAACCAGAATATCGTTGATCTTGGTGACAATCTGGGCATCGGCATCTAATCCGCCGGCATCGCTGATAATGAGCCCACCGGCCGCATCCGCCGCAGCAGCGGGAAGCGCCGTACCAGCCAGGCCTCGAGTCGCGCTGATGAGCCGGACATGCAAGGTTTCCGTGAATGCCGTCGCCACCTTCACGGTGAGATAGACGTTATCCACGCCAGACGCGAAGGCCGCATCAGGCCAGTCCACGCGGTACACCCCGGGCTGGTCCGTGCCATCAATTTCAAAGGCCGTATTATCTGAGTGGGCTGAGTTCGCCGCGCCAAGGGCCGTGGCGTCTACCTTCGCGGCCGGCGTCTCACCAGATCGCGTGTATTGCAGATCGATATTGGTAATCGTGAGGCCGGTGGCGTCTAGCCCTGTCGCCGACAGCCGTAAGTGAAAATACGTGGTGACGTCGGTCGCGCCAATGGTGACAATCTGCACTTAGTTCATGCCTCCCGACATCGGTCGCATCCCGCCATAGAGCCCGCGAGGCCGCGGGAATGGCACAAACCCGCTCGCCGCTGATTCACCAACGAGAGAGAGACTGCGGATCGTGCAGGCCCCAGACGTGTTCGGGGTTGTAATATGTACACAGTACCGACTACTGCCAGCCGTGAGCGCATCCGAGTTTGAGAGATCTTGCTTAACGCCTGTTTCGGCCGCATCAAATAACACGTCGAGTGCCCCATCAACGCCGCCTATTCGTGACTCAATATGCGGGCCTATCCCCGTTAACGTATTCGCCGACACATCCACCGTCAGATGCTTCAGTGAACAGGTGATCCGAGACAGGAGTTGACAATCAGACTCCGTTCCTGACGCGGAGTTCAGCTTGCCGAAATGGTTAAACTCATTGACATTAAACGCAGGCGAATACGCGCTACTCAGGCCTGTCCCTATTAAGGGGAATGCCCCGCTTGCCGATGTCACCGTGAGCGCCCGTTGCTGAACCGTGATCGTCTCGGTCCCCGTGCTGGTGGTGATCGCTAAACAATACTCATCATCTAACGCCAGCGTGTCAGAATTGGACGTGTCTTCTTTGATCCCTGTTTCCACGTTGCCGTACGTGACGGACACCGCACCATCGGCGGTATTCTTCCTGGTCTTGATCGTGGTGTTCGTGGTGCGTGCATTCGCCGAGACATACACAAAAAGGTTCTTGCCGACAAAGGCTTGCGTGGCGCTCCACTGCGCCGCGGCTTCGGTGGTCGTAGCGTTATACGACACCAAGCCCGTGTACCTGGTCGTGCTCGCCTGGGAATACCCTAATGCCTCTGGCTGTGACAGCACCGTCGCCGTCCCACTGGTGGCCGTGAACACGACCGCGAGAAGAGACGCCGTCAGCGTGTTCGTGCCGGCCTCTGTGGGGATGGCGAGCTGATGGCAGACTTCGTCACCAGCGGAGACAGACACCGTGTGCGTGATGTCCTCAAACTCCCCAGTCGCATCAGAGGTAATGTTCAGGGTCAGCGCAGAATCCGCACCATTCACCCGAAACATAAGCACGGTGGTGACCGTGCAGGTATTTGTCAGTACCCGGAAAAAGAGATTAGAGAAGACGCCCGCTTCCCGAATCGTGATCTGCCGATCGGCTTCCGTCGCAGACTCAGACGTGGTATCGACAGCCCCCGAGATGGCGAAATAACGGGTCGTGTTGTCGCTCTGCGACATCTGCCCATAGGCGAGGATCTGGGCAGCGCTCATCTAATCGCCTCACGCTGGATCGGAGGCTTGCGCGGGTTCGGCTCTATGGCAGCCGTCGCCAGAACAACCCCGATCACCCCAGTCTCTTGGATCGCCTGTTCCGCTCGTGCTCGTCCCTGCCCTACCAGCCCCTCTACGTGAATCTCTAGCGTACGGCTGGCCCCGACACCCACAAAGCGCCATGTCGGCTCCACACCGAAGTCCGCCTGTAGGCGATTGCGGGCCAGGTTCTTACGCCGGTTCTCCCCTTGTGGACCGCTGACAGCCACCCCAATCTCGGCATCGGTCAGTAAGACATGGGCCTCACATGCGGCTTCGACATGGTGTAGCGTGATACCAGAGTCAGGTATCTCCCGATCGTGCTCCTGGATAATGACGCAGTCACAGGTATCAGGCCGATAGCGCATCAGAGACACAGCCATGCTAGGACGGCTGCTCCCAGAGGCTCGAATCGCCTTCGCTGATGGTGGCCCCGTGCAACATCACCAGATTACGCATGTAGACCACGAGCGGACCAGCCAGGCCAGGATTCGGCGAGATGTTGTTCGTAGACGTGTCAAACGACACACGGAACTGGCCGATATGGGAATAGGGCAACCCGGTCGCCTTGTCGATCAATCGCTTGAAGGGCACCCGATAGAGCACCCGCGCCCGGGCATTGTCTTCGTCGGCCATCCAGAGCGACACCCGGTCATACGTCCCAGACGGCAAGCCATCCCCAGTGAACGTGGCCCAGTCCGTGAATGTGGAGCCGTCCTGGTTCGGGACAATCTCGAGCCAATACCGAGTCCAGACCGAATGATGGGTTTTGTGCGTTCCGGTCAATGCCGCCGAGGGTCCGGTCGGCTGGAACGGGTCCACGAGATCCACGCCAGCCGCAAACGGCAACACCGTGCCTTCGCTGTCGTCATGATGCCTGGAGACTTCGTCAGCACCAGCGAAGTCAAGCCCGCCGCCGACATACCGCTCGTGCAGAAGCGAATAGATCTTCGCCGCCGTATTCGGGCCATTCCCACAAAACAGCAGGAACATCTTAAACGCAAACCCAAGCCCGATGGTGTTCTCGTACAATTCCGGCCCGTGCCACATATCCCACGTCAAAAACAGCGTGGACGATGAGGCCGGGATGCCAACCCGAATCGCCTGTTTCGCGTGAACGCCTTCGTCGCCGCTATCCCCTAGTGCGAGGAAGGCATATTGCGGATAGTCGCTGAACGTATTCCGCGGCGGCTTGAACAGTTTGGCACCGTCCTGTGGCGTGTCGTAGTCATCCGTATCGGGGTCGTACGTCCAGAACACAGACGGATCGACGTTGACCAGGCTGTCGAGCTGCGCTTGGCTTCGGAGGGACAGCGACTTGATGCACTCAGACCGAGCCGTCATCGAATCGAAATAGGCGTGGTCACCGCCCTCTGGGTCAGGACGTGTCACGACCGCAAACGTCACGCTATCGCTGCCTGTCGCGCCAGCCGCATCCCTCACGGTCATGGTGAATGTGCGTGAGGCGCTGGCCGTACTATAGGTGTGCGTGTACGTCGCAGGAGGCGACCCGGCAATCGTCCCAGACGATGTCCCGTCACCGTGGGTGATGCTGTAGCTGGCAATCCCGTCGTCAGGGTCGCTCGCCGTCAACGTAAACACGAAATCCCCTGTATAGAACCCTGACAAGATCGCCACGTCTGCCGTTGGAGACTGATTCGGTGCCACCTGGGACTGAATAATGACGGATCGGGTCGCGACCCCACTCAGCGGTGGCACCTCGTCGTCCGTGACCGTCAAGGTCGCCGTGTACGTGCCAGCCGCGGCGTAGGTGTGCGTCAATGTGTCTGGCACCAGCGTGCCGGTTTGCGGGGTCGTGCCGTCACCCGGGTCAAACACATACGTTAGATCGGCGATGACGCTGTCCACGTCAGTTGTGCCCACCGTAGACCAGACATACGGCTGGCCCCGGAATTGTCCAGAGACATACGACAGCACCGCAATCGGTGACACGTTTTCCGGCTCTGGGTCAGGTGGTGGGTCTTCTGGATCTGGGGGATCTTCGGGATCGGGCTCAACCACTAATGTGAGGGTGGCGACCGCGCTATTTTCAGCCCCCACGTTGTCACGTACCGTTAACGTAATGGCGTAAGTATCAGCAGCGTCGTAGGCATGGGTGTACGTGTCCTGGGTCGCGACGTACGTCGTTGTTTCACCGTCGCCCCAGTTAATGTCCCCTACTACCGTCGAGCCTTCAGGGTCGCGTGTCCCCTCTGTGGAGACAATGACGTCATCCGACACATACCTGGACGAGACAACGAACAATACCGCGATGGGTACCTGGTTTGGCTTGTTCGCGTTCGGGTTCCGAGGCTTGCGCCCACTGCGTACGTTTGTCGCTTTACCCAATCATCGCCTCATACCGCGCCCGTGCGGGCAAGTTGTAGATCTTGATTGTGGACTCAGGCTCCACCCACGGCCACACCATGTCACCAAAGAAAGCCGGCTTGGCCGTGAGATAGAGCGAATCAGGGATGGTCTGTGGTGGGCGATCCCAGTGAACCGCGTTCATCAGGTAATCCCAGTTCCCATCGCGCAGGACGGTCGATAGCACCTTCGGATCTGGTGCCTGCTCCCAATGTGACGGCGCATATCCAAGTTTCCAAATCGATGCCGGAGCGCCCCAGTCGTAGGACCACCCGGCCATCTGGTTGGCTTCGCCCAGGACGTTCCCGATGAACGAGTGCCACCAGGAGCCAAACATCAAGCCAGCACAGCGCGGGTTCTGTGTGTTCGAATAGTCCCGCCGCTTACCGACCAGGTGGTTACGGAAGATGGTCATGGCGAATGACGACCCGTGGGTGTCATCGCTGTCGTAGTTGCAGGACTGATTGCCCTCAAACAGCACATGGTGACTGCCGACCATATGACTCGCGTTGATCCCGACTTCCACCCACTCAGGCTGATTGCCGATAAAGGCGTTGTCCATGTAGTTGTACCCAACCACAGACCCGGCCCCAGCGGACTCCACGACCATGACCTTGTTCGCGCCTACAACAATGTTGTTTTCGATCAGGATCTCGGAGCTGCCCCACGCCAGTTCGATCCCGTATCCACCTCCACCGGGATACGGCCACACCGCGTCATGGATGTACGAGTCGCGCACCTCACAGCGGAAGGAGCCGTTGATGCTAAATCCCTTCCCGAGCCATGCCGTGTTCTCCACGTTCTTGGCCCAGCAGTAGGCCGCAGAATTGAACCTGACATTGCCGTCTGACCCACCGGAGACGGTCAGATCTTCAAGGCCCGCACCCTTGACGTGCGGCTCCATCCAGCGCGTGAGTTGGGCAGACTTCAAGGCCGTGTAGTCCGCGTGCAACGGCGTCGTGAACCAGACCACATGGCCTTCGATGGACTCAATCTCTTTGATCTCGTTCACTGGCCGGCCGGAACGGCTAAACCATGTCAAGGATGCCGGAAATGGGTCATCGGCTGGGTCTGGTGGGCTGTGCTTGGCGAACACCACCTGATCGCTGGCCCAAATCGTGGTGGCGGTTGGTGCCCCGTTACGATCAGGTAGGGCCTTCCATTCGGCTGGACCATCGTAGTCATCGCGATCAATGAACACGAACTGTCCGGCCGCGAGGCCGGTCGCGTTCTCAACCACGACAAACCTGTCTCCGCTTAGGCCTTCGCAGTTCACCGATGTCGTCTGTAACGTCGGCCATCGGCTCGGCCCGATGATCACGACTGGCTCAGCCTCTTCAGGCTGGTAACTGTTCGGCTTGGCCCCGTTGGTCTTGACAAGGAAGGTCTTACCTGCGCCAGCCCCGCGCAGTGTTACGCCTTTATGGAGCAGGATGTGATCATTACAAAGGAACGTCCCAGACCCGAGTAGGACCGTCTGTCCAGGCGGGCACGCATTGATAGCAACCTGTATCAATGCAGAGCCCTCAATCTCCAAACCAGAGCTAAGCAGTAGCGAGGAAACAACGGGCCTGTCCGGTATTCCCGTCCTCACCCCAGGTGCCCAGGTCGTGCGGCACTCGGCCGGCACAAGGCCGGTATCAGGCGGGATGGGTGGCTCTATCGGAGGGATTGGCGGGTCAATGGGCGGCTCAGGTATATTCTCGAGCGCCGTCACACGCTCGCTGAGGTTGGCATACGCAAAGGCCAGCACATCCACCCGGGAGGCCAAGAGATCGACCCGTGCCGTGGTGTCGGCCTGCTGGTGTTGCAGGACCGCCACATCCGCCTGGAGCTGCTTGATGTCGCCGTTGTTATTCGGTGGCGGCATTTAATACGTCACGCTCGCCTGATTCGTACAGACCGCCGTTGATTGCGCACACTGTTGATACGTGTACGATCCTGCGCCTGGGACCGTGTCAGCGGCAGACCCATCATTGGTCATCGTCGCGATCTTCACTCCATTGCGATACAGGTCCACATTGGCTGAGGTCAACCCACTCCAGACCAACTTCGTGCTTCTGACCCCGCTATCGAACGTACGTGCCGTCGCAGTCAACGTGGCCGTCGGTGGCGGTGGTGGGGGGGGCTCTCCGTCAGGCGGATACAGGAACTCAATCCCAGCGATGTCGTCCGCCGCAAGGGACCGCATCGCCTTGGAGCAGTAGGTATAGGCAGACCACATCGTTGCGGACTTGATCGTGGAATGCGACAGCCCCGCATAGTGCCCAAACTCATGCGTGAGCACATCCTGGACATAGACCTTCAACGAGCAGGGCGTTGTGGTGGTCGCCAGGAAGGTATAGGCCCCATCCCACACGATGATGTCGCAGTCGGTTTTCGTGTTCCCGGTCCACCAGCAGAACGTACTGGCGACAGCATCCTCGTTCGTAGGCGATGGCGTGTTCCTGAATAAGACGATGTTTGTATAGTCCAACGCCTGCACGCTCTGGGCGGTGCGGCCCACGAACGTCATCGCGAAACTCGCATCGCTCTGGTCTGTCCAGGCACCGGCCGCGGCGATCGATTCCTGTTCTACGGTGTCAGCCGGTATGCCATCGGCGTTATCAGTGTTCAGAACCCAGAGAGAGTCACTGGGCCATGTACGCCCTGCCGTGCTGAAGTCTTCCTCTACGATCTTCACGCGCCAGCCACTCCGACCACTGGTGACCTCAACCAATGACCCAACTTCAGGCACCAACTCGTCTGACACGACCAATGTCACTCCGTCGCGTGTCCCGCCCTCCACTTGAGCCGAAACACGGCCACTCGGTAGGTCCACCTCGAGATCGGTGACGATCCGCTGGTCGCCATAGTCATTGGTGGCCCAACGAGATTGAGACTGCACAACCCGCCCGCGCTGGATGTCCTGGGAAGACACCGAAGGCACGAGCAGGCACACGGCCAGCGATATAGCACCAGCCGTGCGCACCGATCGAAGGTGGCGTTGCACCATAGATTGTATGGACGGAGAAAGCTGACGCTAGAATGGGCCAGGTGTGCCTAATTGAGTCTCTATATGTCGTGTGTGGTGGAAATAGTTTGGACTTCTGGACGCTCGAGTGTGAAGAATAGCTGCTTACAGGTATCGCACTGGCGCTTACGTCGGTAGCCTCTGCCGTCCGGCCGGCCATCCTTCACGATGCTGCGCCAGCTCCCACATTTCGGACATTGGCACTTGGGGATCTCTGGAGCTGTGCCGCGTTTCATTGCTCCCCTGTCTGTTCGGCGGGCAGGAGGGTGGCTAAGGTGTCGGCCCACTTGAACAGAAACTCGGCGCGCAGTTCCTCGACCACCTGTCGGATCGTGGCCTCCTGTGCCTGCAAGCGATCTTCTAGGTCGTGATTGCGCTCCAGATAGGCGAGGACGTTATGTTGCGCAGTGTCGTATTGCTGTTCGGCCTGCACGAGCGCCGCCGACAGATCGCGGATGAGTTCGGCCGTCCCCCCGAGCGCCCCACAATTACAGGCTTCGACTACAGGGTTGGTTCGCTCATCCCACGGCACGAGAGATCGACAGTAACCCTTATGTGTCCCCCCGAGCGCAGAGAGGGTGTCGGCTAACCCGCAAGTGCAGGCCGATTTGAACTCATGACCAAACGATTTCGCATGGAGTGGCGTGTCAGAATCGTAGTGGTTGCATTCAGAACAGAAGTCAATCCCGCAACCGTCCTTGTGACTCGTAAACCCCACCAGCGCCGTGATCGCCGCCGCGTCCCTCGTCATCGGCCCGACTCCTGAATCTGCTGTTGATGCGCCACCCAGCACTGGCATCGTTTCAGCTTTTGCACCGGCACTTGTCCCCATGTCCCGATCTCCCATACCTCAACCCACCCATCCTCGTCACAATAGCCACAGGACACAAACTTGGGGCCGATGATAGGAGTGGGCTTCTTACGCCTCATGGCCTTGGCCTCACATCGTTTGCCCAACATAGCCGGCGCACGAACTGGTCATCGAGTGGCCCAGGCGCTACGTCATAGTGAATGCCGAGACGACAAAAAATGCGTTGGATCGGAGTCGGAGTCGGTTTCCACGACTCACCAACGTAGTCAGGATACGGGTCGTACCTGCCAGTCCACCGATCGCCATGTGCCCCTACTCCGTTCATGGCTTTTCAAGCAGATCGCAAACATCCTTGATACAGACCTCTAACTGGAACGATACGCTTGATATATGGGCCGCGAGTTGTGTGTGCATGGTCCGGCCCTCCACTAACTCAAAGTGATCATCTAGGTCTCGTTCCCGCGCTTGCCATTTCTTTACTAATTGCTCCAAATCGGCTCTACTAATTGGCTTCTCGTTCATACCTTCTCCCGCTCCGCTCGAGCCTCAGCCAAGACCCGCCTGGTACAGTCCTGCATGTTCTGACATGGCGGGAAGTGCCCATACTGGTCCGGCTTCTCAGTGAATGTCTCCACCTTGCGCATCGGCTTGGCCCGATTTAGCCAGTTCACCAGGAACCGTTTCATGCCGGTGGCCTTCTTCCTGTTCCGCGGATTGGCGTCACACCAGGCCCAGGCCTTGCGACACTCACTCACCACGTCCACGTCCGGGTAGATGATCTGCCATTGCGCCAACTGCTCGTCCGATAGATCCCAGGTGCCACGTTCACAGGGGAAGTCCACGCCGAAACCTCAACGCAAAGAACAGATCTATCCTTAAAGACACGTCCCCCGTCCCCGCCTTCCCCGCCCCGATCCGCCCTCCGGCAGTCCATATCTCTATGTCCTGTAGCCCTTCGTGGTCGGCCCCGAGATCTCGCCCGGGTCACAGCCGTTGAAGTTCTGCCGTATGGTTCGGTCGTTCGCGTCTCAGTCGGTCGTGCTCAGCTCAGACACACTGTTTCGCACTCGCGTGTGCGCCCTTCCGGCCCGATCGTGGCCCCCCATGTGTCTCAACTGCCTACGCTAGTTCAGACGGCTAACCCGTCATTCAGCGCAGGATTACCAAATAAATCGAGTGCGCCTTGCTGTAAACGCTTCGCGATTCGCTCGCAGTACTGCTCTTGCGCCTCCACCCCGACAGCCTTTCGGCCAAGTCGCTTCGCACATACTAGCGTCGTACCTGACCCTGCATAGAAATCAGCCACGAGATCGCCTGGGTTACTGAACAACGTGATCCATTGGTTCAGCAGCCATTCGGGCTTCTGCGTCGGGTGCCATCGCTGCTCGTTCGTGTTCTCACAAGTGAACCCGTTGATCACTGGACCATCCCAGACATTCGGGCAGTAGCCGCCAGCGTTAAATGTCCACCCGCCACCCTTCGTCTGCCAGACAGCCATCTCCATTGCGCGGACGATCTGCTTCCGAAAGTTAGGGGCCGGATTTGACTTACGCCAGAACAGCAGCGCCCGGTGGTCTAGGCCGGTCTGTAGGTAGGCAGAGAACAGGAACTCAGACGTGAAGCTCACCAGCGCCCCAGAGGGCCGCAGAACTCCAGCCACGGCCTGACAGAATGGTTCCGGTTGCCAGTCGTGATCCCAGTCGCCAAAGTCCCGAACGATCTCGCGCATCGTGCCATCCTTGCGAGGCACCTTCCCGATGGTCGTATTCGCCCGCCCGCCCACAGCCCGAGCCGAGACGTTGTACGGAGGGTCCGTGAGAATCAACGACACGCCAGTCACCAGAGGCCAGACGTCGGCGCAGTCGCCCAGATACAGCGTGACAGCCTCATCCTGGTAGTACGGCGTCACTGCTTCCCCCTGCACGCGATACACACCGGCTGCGGCTTGGTCATGTCAAATGGCTTCTTGCACTCTGCGCAGATGACGCGGGTGGCGTTGGCCTGGGTGTCGTCGTAACTCATTCTTGGACCTTCCCCACGAGATCGATAAAGTCGCCATAGGCCAACACCACTAAGCCCTCGGTATCGCGCTGGCGTGGCTTCTTGAGGATGAGGATGCCCGTCTTACCCTTGGGTAGTGCCGTGCCTCTGATGCCGTCCAGCCATGCCCATAACCAGGCCGGGAGAGACTTGCGCAGCTTGACCTGGACGCAGAACAGGCCAGATTCTACGTCGGCCCCATCGCGATCGATGCCGGTCACGGGGATGCGCTTGCCATTGAGATCGGCTGCGCAGCGACGTTCACTGGCCTTCCATGTGGCGCGTGCGGTCATGGCCTGACCAGCGATTCCAGTAACTTGGCCTGCACCATGCCGAGCGTCGTAATGTGTGCGGAATTGCGCCTCTCGTCGCACCACACATGCAGTGAGACAATGACCACCCTCAGCCGTTCTATCTCGGCCATCGCCTCGTCATAGGTCATGGGCTTCACTTGATCCTCTGGAAGCGCATGCCACCGAGCGGCACGAGCACAGGGTTGGTCCTCTTCAGCTCCACAATCCGAACAGCGGCCATTGAGTGGATCAGGGCCGAACTCGCGCTCGTCTGGGCCGTTGTAATATTTCGCATCCATCACTTCACGCGAATCGGCGGTCTGGGCTCCTCAGCACGCACGGGATTGTGCGACCAGCGCGTAGCCATCGACCCGCACTGACCCAGACCGCCGAATGTCAAAATCTGTGTTGTCCCGAATCTCCACCAGCTCGGGACCACACTGGTTAGAAATGCGTCCATGTAAGGAGTCGGCCACCATAGGCGCACTTGGAGTTCAAAATCCCACCACCATCTCTGCCTGCCGCTGGATCACCCCTAGACGCCGTGCCAGCTCAACCGTGGTTTCCACATCCGCCTGGACATGGCTGACCACGGCTTCCCAGTCGCCAGCCGCGACCAGGGCCGGAATGTCCTTGCCGTTGATCGTGTCGTTGACGGGGATGCCAAACCGCTTAGCGAAGGCCTTGAGTGACCGGCGCATGGCCCCCTGGTCGTAGGTGCCTTCATTGAACGTGAGCAGGCTATAGAGATCCTCGATGCCGCGGCGGGTGTACTTGCCCAGGTCCAGGTCAGGGTGTGGCACGCGCAGGTACCGGCTGCGCTGGATCATGTATTTCAGGTCAAAGGCCTTGATATTGAACCCGACGATGGTTCTGTGCCGTGCTATGTGCCAGGCATAGTTCAGGCCCTCATGTTCTTCGGCTTCATTCCTGATAGGCCGATAATCTGACGCGTCCTCCGTCCACAGCCCAATCGCCACGATGCGCCCGACATTCCAGTCCAGGCCGAGCTTGTCCAGCCGTGCCTCTGTCTTGGCTTCAATGTCGGCCTTGACCTTCTCTGGATCTTTCAGCCGTGAGTCGGGCTGGACCGGCTCGAGATAATCCTCGGCATTTGGCAGACCGCAAGTCTCGATGTCGATGACGATTGGGCTGGTGTCCATGACCTAGAAATCGATGTCGTCTGCGACGATTGGATCTGGCGCAGATGCCACCGGAGCGGCTACCGTGGCTGTCTTTGTCTTCTTGGCCCGCACCCTGATCCCACCCACGAGCTTGCCACCGTACGACACATTCGGGTCCGTGTACAGGACAATCTGTTTACCGCGCCATTCATCGGTGTTATCCGACCCGAAGATCTTTTCGCAGAGCTGGATGTTGGTGCTGTTCAGGACCAACGGCTTGTCAATCTCCGCGAACGTTAGACACCACTTCATCTCGTGGTCTACGCCCTCCTTGGCGACGTTCATCTGGATACAGTCTTCAATGGTGCCCAACGCACCCGCACCCACATCGGACTGTTTCAGGAACTTGCTCTCTCTCATGTCACTGGTTCTCGGCATCTGTGCTCCTACTCTGAAATCTTGCGTTGTTGGATATACACCCGCATGGCCTGTCTGAGCGTGCGCTTGGCCTTGGCGGGTTGTGGCTGTTGGGTCACGCGATAGGCAGGAGGCATCGACCAGGCCTGGGCCATCGCCACCGCGAGCTGTTCCTGGGTCCAATCATCGATCGGCTCGAACCAATTACGCAGCATCGTCATAGTCCTTTGCGGTCATCGTGGCGTCATGGTCCTGCTGGCGATGGACAATGGACGTGTTGTGCCCAGCCTCCACACAGCACCAGACGAACAGCACAATCGCGACCACTGCCGCCCAGAGCATGTAGATGTCTTCAGAGTTCATGCGGCCCTCGGTACAAGATCAAGCCACTGACAACCCGGCGCGTTCATGTCGATGAGAATCTCCACGACCCACTCGGCATATTCCGCGAGTGCGCGGTCACGCGCACGAGCGGCGTAGTCGGCGGAGGCGGCGGCGGAGGCGGCGGCGGCGCCGGCGGAGGCGTCGCCGTCGGCGGCGGAGGCGGCTGCGTCGGCGGCGGCGCCGCCGTCGGCGGCG
>Ga0137421_1000050_pt1 | contig 23004 bp, 35 predicted proteins | sample EasRivERMZT534_2_FD_104648 | JGI IMG/M metagenome (GOLD analysis project Ga0137421, IMG submission 104648) | Soil microbial communities from meander-bound floodplain in the East River, Colorado, USA - East River MetaG ERMZT534_2 | ecosystem: Environmental > Terrestrial > Soil > Floodplain ...
CGCAAGAATTCACCGTCGCGCTGTAGACGTTCTCCATTCGGAGCACGAGCGGCGTTTCGTCGGGCCACAGCTCCAACCGCGCGACATCGTTCTTCGGCCAGGCGACGTGCTGCGCCAGCTGCTCGACGAACAGGTCCGCCGTCCGTCGATGCTCGCACGGGATCAGATAATCCACCGTGTCGCCCACGGTGTAGATGCCCAGCTGCAAGGTGCACACGTCAGTCGCCCTCCTCTTCATGTTCGATCTCGGGCTCGCCGCCCGGCTCGTAATCCTTCGGCACGCGGAACGTCACGCCGAACGTCCGCGAGCGATCGTCCTGCGACTGCCAACAGGACTTCACGTCATCCCACTGCTGATAACCCCATTCGATCAACTCCGAGATCGATTCGCGCGACGTCTTTATCCGGATGACGATGCCGCGCGCGCTGAGCATGTCGAGCTCGACGCCGACGCCCTCCTTCTCGAGGCGCATCTTCATCACGCGCCACCGCGACACGAGCTGCTTCTTCGTCATTCGTCGTATTCCTCCTGTCGCCGAGCGGCGGCCTTCTGTCGCTGCGCGGACGGATGCGCGTTCGGCTCCGGGGCGTGATCATTCGACAACATCAGTCGCAGCGTCGGCGGGATCTCGGTGAACGCGACCGTGCGAATCCCGTTCTTCCCGCGCCGGATGCCGGACGTCCCCGCGAGCCGCGGCGCCTTGTACGCCGGATTCAGACACGGTCCGCAGAACGGCGTCGCGACGTCCCGCGCGGGCTTGCCGCCGGTCTTCAGCCCGCGATCAGGTTCGACGCACACGGGCAGGTCGATCACGCCGCCCAGCATCTTGCAGCACGAGCACGTGCCGAGCTTCGCGCCGTGTCCCTCGCGCAGCCGTGGACCGGACACGGGACAGCCACAGATTCGATTCGTCATCACCTCACCTCCGTAAAACGTTTCCACGCCAAACTCCGACACGTGCACGCGTTCGGATGATGTCCGTATTTAAACATGTGAAAAACGTTCGGATGCATGGTCCAAACTAATCGTCCGAATCGTTTTTCAACCTGTCCGATCGATCGTGAATTCTTGTCGTGCGACCATTCCAGACGCGCGAACATCCGTTGCAACTTCTTCACGACAGCCCCAGCTTCTCGGCGTCGTACCACGACGTCGTCGTCGACGTACACTTCACGTAGATCGGCAGCTTCAGGTACGGCGTGCCGTCGGGCTTCTCGAACCGTTCGAGGATCGGCTTCACCTCGCGCGCGAGCGTCTCCGCCTGCTCGATCGACACCTCGATCTTCACGTCGTCGTGCACCTTCAGGATCAGCTCGCCCCCGCGCGCCTTCGCGGCCTGACGCGCCTCGACGCTGCGGTGCTTGAGCAGGTCGACCGCGCCGCCCTGACAGATCGCGTTCAGCGCCTGATACGGCTCGAGGCCGCGGTCGCCCTTCTTGTCGCGCGTCTGTCCCCACCGGCGGCGGAACTTCGTGATCCGGCGACGACGACCGAGGATCGTCCGCACGAAACCCTTCCGCGTGAGCGCCTGTCCGACGCCCTGCTGCAGGTCCTTCAGCGGCATCGTGGCGTAATACTTCGCCAGCGCCGCCTTGGCCCGTTCCTCCGTGATGCCGACGCCGTTCGTCGCCATGTACTTGACGAGCTTGTTCTCGCCCATGTTAAAGATGATGCCAAAGTTCGCGCTCTTCGCGTCGTCCCGCTCGATCATCCCCTCGAGGATTTCCTTCGCGGTCCATTCGTGCATGTCCAGCGTCGCGTCCTCGCGATACGCCTTGAGCAGCCGCTCGTCGTTCAGGTAGTGCGCGAACAGCCGATACTCGATCTGCGAATAATCGAACGACAGGATCGCGTGACCTTCGCGCGCGATGAAGAATTTCCCGCAACCCGGCGCGATCCATTGGGCGCCGAGCTCGTTCTGATGATAACGTTCCGTGTCGAGCATTGGAATCAGCTGACATCCCGCCGGGAAATCCCACCGCTCCTCGTGGGAGATGTTCTGGAGGTTCGGCGCCTCGGACGACTCGCGTCCCGTGCGCGCCTCGACCTGCTTGATCGTCGTGTGGATCTCGCCCTTGACCTGCACCTCGAGGTAGTTCTGCGCGAACGCCTTGATGTCCGCGAGCCGGCGGGCCTGTCGCATCCGGAACATCAGCTCCGCGTGCTGCGGATAGTGTCGCGCGTACGTCTGCAGCACGGCGCCGTCGAAGACGGGGTTCAGCGTGTCCTCGCCGGTCTTCTTGTTCTTGCCGGGCTTCTGCACGAGGATCGGCAGCCCGAGCCGCGTGATGAACATTTCCGCGATGTCCTTCGGCGACTCGTAATTCACGGACGCGCCGACGAGCTGTTCGATCCGCCTCGCCGCGATGATCTCGTCGCGCCCCAGCTCCGACAGCGATCGCTGCAGCAGCTCGACGTCGACGCGGTGTCCGCGCAGCTCCATGTGGATCAGGTCGCGGCAGACCTTCATCTCGAGCCGCGCGAGATCCTCGACCTCCTCGCGCGCGAGGAGCGCCCGCTGGGCGGCGGACAGCTTGATCGCCCGCTCGACGTCGCCGCATCCGTGCCGGGCCATCAGGTCGGCGGGGATGTACGACCAATCTTGATAATCCTGGTTCCCGACGATGTGCGGCTCGAGCTCGTCGTGCTTCGTCTCCTCCATCCCGAGGTGCAGGAACGACTGGTGCTGCATGTTCACCGGCACGCGCTCGTCGATCAGCGTCGCCGCGATGATCGGGTCGTACATCGGCACGTCGTCGTACGAGCTCGCCGCGATCCCCTCTTGATCCAGGGTCTTCGCGTCGAACTTGATGTTGCCGTTCGTCAACAGTCGCGCGGCGCGCATCTGATCGCCGAGCCACGCGAACGCGTTCGCCGGGTCGAGGTTGAAGCGCGACGAACCCGGCGCCTTGTGCCGCACGGGCAGATACCAGCACTTGCGCGCCTCGACCGACGCGACGCTGACGCCGAACACCGCGTTGTGAAACGCCGACAGCGCCGCCTTCTTCAGATGCGCGCGCGGCATCGTCTCGACGTCGACCGCGAGGGAGTGCCCCCGCAGGTCGGGGAACGACTCACCCGGCGTGATCATCTCGTATTCGAAATCGAGCTTCTGCCAGTTCGAATCGATCAGGTGAAGAACGTCTTTCATTTATGTTCCGCGATCAGTTCATCGACGACGAGCATCAGATCGTCGTATCGATTCGTCGTGTAGAAGGTTCCCGACCAGCCGCTCATGCTGTTGATGCTGTAGCCGAGTTGCTCCACGAGCGCGCGCACGCGTCGATCCGTGGGGCAGAAATTCGGATGCTTGAACACGCCAAGCGCGAAGGCGAGCGGTCAACAGGTTTTCGTCTGCTCGTCGAAGTTGAACGTATCGAGACACAGTTCGTCCGGTTGCGCGTCACGAAGACGCAACAATTCGTCGAGCTTCAGTTGACGCAGTCCGTATTTCAGACGATGACGACGTTCGTCCATTACAACACATGCTCCACGAGAGAACGCAGCTTCGCGCCCCACGTTTCCAGCTGCTTCGCCGCGAACCGACCCAGGAATTGCGGATGCGGGAATTGAACGAACGACGGGACGTTCATCGCCTGTAACCGTTCGCTCGCCTCGCGACCGAGCGCGACGATCTCCCAGGCGCCGACCGCGACCATCCCCGCGCGATCCAGCAGCGGCCACCCCGTCTCGGTGTACGCGTTCACGACGTACAGCTTCGATTCGGGGATCTTCGCGTGTTCCAGCAACGTCGACAACGTCTTCGACGCGCCGTTCCGGTTGGAGAACGGGAGCGTCGATCCGCGTTCGCCGTTGTAACGATCGCCGACAAATAAAATCTTCGGATACGGATCGCCCCAACCGTGAACGCGGCACGCGAGATCCGCGCAGCGACGCTGCCGCGCGTCCCATTCGTCGAGCGTCTCGTCCAACAGATCGCGCGTCGGGCAATCGTACATCGCGGTGCAGAACATCCCGCCCAACGACAGAACGTGACGCTCGTGCAACCGGTCGACGTGCGGGATGATCTCCCGCTGCTCGCCCCAGGGATGCACGACGACGTCGGTGCCGGGCAGACGATCGAACATCTTCCGCGCGCGCATCCGCGACCGCAGGGCGTCGATCCACGCGCGCGCGAGCTTCTGATCGTAGGACGTGACGAAGAGCCGAGATCCTTCCATGTTCTTATTCCGTCCGCTTGTAGACCACCACGGTGATCAGCTCCGTCTCCGCGAAACCGGGATACGCGCGTCGCATCGATTCGAGCAGGCCGGTGTAGATTCGCGACGACAGTTCGTGTTCCATCGCGAGCAGACGAGCGGGCATCTCGCCGAACTGTCCGACCCACACGTATTGAATCACGCCCGCGCCGACGATCGTGTGATTCTCCGGCTCGCGCGTGCACACGCACAACTCGATCGGACCGCGTCGATCGGCCCATTTCGTGCCCTTCCGCACGGTCGAACCCAACTCGCCGACGTTGATTTCGCACGCGTGCAACATGTGCATCACGGGCGGGATTTCCTTCTTGATCGTTTCCTGTTCCATCAGCGCACCTCCACCTTCGTGAGACCTTCGCGGACCTTCTTCGTGAACATCGACAACGCGACGTCCTGCGCGTTGCCGACGGACGTCTCGAGCATCCCCTCGAGCGTCTTGCAAAGCGGTTCGAACTGCACGCCGCTCACGCCGAACATCTCGAGCGCGTGAAACGCCGCTCGTGCATCGCCGCGCGCGTACGGGTTCTTCGCCACGGCGACCACCCACGCGTCGTCCCACAGTTCGTACGTGTCCGGCGCGGGATCCCCCGCGTCGTGCGACAACCCGACCGGCCCGCCGGGGTAGATCCGTTTCCATTCCTCGGCCCGCCAGAAGACGATCGGCGGGATCTTGCCGAGCGTCGCCTCGTAGTACGCGAGCTGGAACGTGTACGCGCAACGCGTCGCGAGCCAATCGTGTCGCGCGAGCGGCGGTGGATCCTCGCCGACGATCGACAGATATCGAGCCTCGAGGATCTCTCGCGGTTCGCGTTTCACGTGATTGTAATAATCGAACACCGGTTGCGTCGTGAATCCCGCCGGTTCCATCGACACCTTCTGCTTGGCGAATTCGCCCGCGGCGGCGTCCTTCTTCAGCTGTTTCTCGGCCTGCTTCATCGCGGCCTGGAGCGCGTCGAGGCTCATACGCCGCATCGCTCCGCGGCGTCGCGCAACAACGACAGACACGCCTTCTTCAATCGTTGAACCTCCGCCTCGAGCCGAATCACCCGCTCCTCGAGCGTCTTCTTCTGCGCGTGCTCGCCGAACGCGTCCTGACACGAGCGACAGTCGTACTCCGACTCGCCGCCTTCGTGCTTGTGAGGCATCATCATGTTTCGTCCCTCTATTGCGGATAGATCTCGAATTTGCGCGCGATCTCGGGATCGCCGTCCGTCCCGACGTAGTCGAACGCCCACGTGGCGCGTTCCGTGCTGCCGATCTTGACCTTCATCGACGGCGACGGCTTCGCCTTGCCCTTCTTCCGGGCGAGCTTCCACGTCGGACGACGACTGTAATACGCGTACACCGCGGGATGCGCGAAGATCGAACGCACGCGCCAGCCTTGACACTTCCACAGCGACGCCACGTACTCGTTGAACGTCCCGCCGAGCCCGATACCCTGGAAGTCCGGCAGACACACCAGTCGGGAGATGTGTCGGATGCCACCCTCCCAACCGGGGACGGGAAAGAACGTGTTCGCGGTGAACACCGCCGGACGGCCGGTGACCAGCCCGACCATGCAATGCGACCCGCCGGGCAGTTTTGCGGTCAGATAATGATGGGGACTGAAAATTTTCCACATAGACGCGGCACATTGCCGGACATCGACGACGATCTGCGGGCGTCGTTGAAGAGACCTCCGCTCGAAGCGCGCTTCGTCGACGTAGTAGATCCAATCCGGCTGCAACCAGTCGATCACGTCGTAATGACACGAGAGCAGGATCACCCGCTTCGATCGCTTGCGCACCTCGCGCGCGAACGCGCATGAGCCGATCTGCGCGACCGTGCGGTCGACGACGGACGTAAACTCGTCGATCACGACGAGCTCGCGCGGGTCGACGATCGAGCGCGCGAGCGACGCGCGGAACTGCTCGCCGTTGGACAACGTGTGAAACGGACGAAGCCACGACGGCGGCGAGCTGAAGCCGACGTTCGTCAGCAGCTGCGCGACGTCGTTTACGTCCAGGTCCTCGGCGAACCCGTCGACGACCGCGCCCTCCTTCGGCCACTCGTAACCGTCCGCGAAATAATCGCCCCAGAGTTCGCGGGCCATGCGGGTCTTGCCGCTGCCGGAGGGACCGACGATCAGCCCGACGTTCCAGTCCCAGTAATCCTCCGGCAGGCTCGCCTCCCAATCACGTTCGACCTTGTCGACCATCGGGAGGTCGAAGATCTCGCGCAGCTTGGCGACGCGCGGAGTCAGCGCGACCTTGGACTCCACGTGGATCTTAATATTCACGCGACAATTCCCTCGGCGTCTCGCGCCCTTCCTCGATATCCCGCAGCACGAGCCGCAGCAGCTCGATGAAGGCGCCGTTCTTGTAATAGCTGAATCCCTTCCGCGTGAGCGCGTTCGCCCGCACGAGCGCGGACAAGAACTTGCGCGCATCCTCCTTCTCGAGTTCCGTCCAGTCGATCACGTCGGTCAGCCGGATCTCGTTCGACCGCGACAGTCCGAGCAGCGCTTCGCGACAAAACGGCAGTCCCAGGAGGAGCTTGCGCACGAACGACACGTCGGTCAGCACTTCTTCGACCGATCGAACCTTGCTGAACTCGTCGTAACCCATGAACCGCGACGCGTACAGATGATCGAGGAACCGCGCCGCGTACTCGACGTGGCACGGACGGACTACCAGCCGTGATCGTACGGATTCCGAATGTAATCCGGGACCCTGCGTTTCAGCCGTTCCTTCTCCTGCTTCTTCCACTGAGAACGTACGGCCGGCGAGGGCCGCGGCGAGGCGGAGGAGCTTGAGCCGGTGGTCCGCGCTCTCGACCAAGGGGACGCTCGACGAGTACGCTTTGCCTTGACGGGTTGCATGTTCGAGGGCAAGCTCGAACGCAGCAGGGTCGATACGGACAGCGTCAGCTCCACGCGACCAGCACCATAGGATGAGCCGACGACATAGTTCACTCGTGTGTCGCAATCCCCCAGCGGCACCACTTCGCTCAGACGTGGCAATATCGGCCGCAGAGACTTCGTTAGAAGCGACGACCAGAGCAGCGTCAAAGCGGCGGACGTCCTCGAGCGAGCCGAAGAGTTCTTTGATGGTCTGCACGCCATAGTTGTACGTCTCCACTTTCCGATCGGAACGCGGATTCGAGATCCACAGCAGCCGCGTGCGCGCCCACGCGCGCCGACGCTCGATCTTCTGCACCTCGGCGAGACCCGACGACCGCATCGACGTGAGCGCCTGGAGCACCTCCGGCGCGCAGCCCTTCACCTCGTCGAGGATCACCATGCGGCGATCGTTGAGCGGGATCGCGCCCCACGTCACCCACCAGCGGCCGCCGTTGTCCTGCAATCCGCCTTTCAATCCCGCGACGCTCGCGCCCTTCATGTCTACCCACTCGCCGAGCCCGTAGTGGGATAGAAGCCGCATGAAAGTCTCGCTCTTACCCTGCCCAGAGTCGCCGATAACGAGCGCGTCGAGCCATCCCTTCTTGTATTCTCCGTTGATCGGCAGATGAAGGACGGAGTGCCAGACCAGGTCCATAAGGAGATGCATCGAGCGACGGTGATAGACGCGTGTGACGTTCCCCTCGAGGTCTGAATAGAGATCGTCCAGTTTAGCATCCAGAGCATCGACGCTCCATTCGCTCGGCTGGAACACGCGAAGCGCATCGAGCTCCTCCGACGACGGATTGAACGTGCTGAGCGAGTCGACGTTCGGCGTCGCCTCGGACAGGATCAACGTGCTGTGCTGATCCTCGGGATTCGCAACCACGCGGCCGTGCGCCTCATAGGGCGCGTTCGTCTCGAGCCCGTGGCCGACGAAGAACGCCTTGACGACGACCTGCTCGCCGCCGGTCTGCGTGCCGCCGACGTCGCCGCCCGTGCCGAGCTGCGGCACGAGCCGGATCTCCTCGACGTTCTGCGACGACATCGCGATCAGCTCGTGCGCGCGACACCCGCCGGGACCTTGCGGGATCCCGATCAGCGAACGCAAACGCTCCTGTTGACGGCCGCGCGTGACCTCGAGCACCTCGAGCACTTCCTCGCGGTCTGACCGCACGGTCCAGACCTGCTCGCCCGGCGACATCGACACGGGACACGCCGCACACGGGTCGATGGAGCCGCGCTTGCAACGCACGCCGACCTCGCGCGGCACGACGTACGGCGCGATGTCCTTCGCTGACACGATGACCGGCGTCGTCACCTTCTTGTGATAGAACTCCGCGCGCGACGCCGCGCCCAGGAGCACGGGATACTCGTTCTGATCCGCGAACGCGGGGTCCTCGAGCTCCTCGTCGGGCACGAACCGCGTCGTCGACTCGATCAACGCGCGCGCATCCTCCGGCGTCGCACCTGTCAGATACCAGTCTTCGATCCCGCCCTTCGGGTACAGCGCAACGTCGAGCGGCAGCACGATGTTCTTCACGATCGCGTCGTGCCGAGCGAGATCCGCCGCGCGCAGCTTGGCCGCAGACTGTCCCGCCTTGTCGACGTCGTACCAGAGATTCACCCGCTTGCCGGCGAAACGCGCGGACCATTCCTGCTTCCACGTGTGGGCGCCGCCGGTCTCGGTGACCGCGTTGAAGCCGCGCGCGCGATGCGCGTACATCTTGATCTCGCCTTCGACGAGGTCGATCTCCTCCGCCTCGAGCGCCTGCTCGGGGTAGAGCCGCGCCTCGCCGTGCCCCGACAGGGAGACGTACTTCTCCTTCTTCGGGTGCATCTTGAACAGATCGTACTTCTTGACGTTGACGTAACGGTTGCGCGCGTCGCGGATCGGGATCGTCACGCGCTGCGACTCGCCGTCCCAGCCGACGCGCCACTCGCTGAGCAGCTCGGGCCACAGCCCCTTCTTCGTCCAGAGCTCCTGCAGCAGCTCGGCGGACTGCATCAGGATCGAGTGCCAGCCCTCGATCAGCGCAGGCGCGACGATCTTCGACGACTCGACGCCGAACAGCGCCGACAGCTGCTCGACCGCCTTGTGTCGCGCGACGTTCTTGTGCCGCGCCCAGAGGTCGACCGCCGACCCGTCCGCGCCGCACGCGAGGCAGCGAAACGCGTTCTTCTTGACGTTGTAGTCGAGCGACGGCGTTGCATCGGAATGAAAACAACAGAGCACCCGCACCTCGCCCGACGCATCGGGGTTCGGCGCGTCCGGGTAGACGCTCTTGACGAACGCCAACCCGTCAAGACGTTGGAGCAGATCGCCCGTGTCGTGCATCTAAATTTTTCGCGTGTCTCTCCACGCCTGTCAAGACTAGTCGATCTGCGGTTAATTCCGCCGTAACTGGTTCACAGCCAGCTGAGGCCCGCCCACCCGTCTTTCAGTGTCGGGGCTAGCTGGATCCTAGATCGCGATGTTTAGACGCCCTCGGGAACCTTGACCGTCGCTTCGGTCACTTCGATGTCCGGCGCGCCGTCGTCCTCGAGCGCAACCTGGAGCTTGCGCTGCTCGAACATCGCGGAGAACTCGGCGTTTGCCTGCTTCGCGGCGTGATAGTCCGCCTCGCTCAGCTCCTCGGGCGGCGCGAAGTCGACGTCGAAGTTGTAGAACGCGCCGCGCTTGTTCGTCTCGAGCACGGTCTTCAGCAGATACGTGGCGCAGTACACGGGGTACTTGCCCTTCGACGCGGCGTTCGCCAACTGGAGCCAGTACGCGCCCTTTTTGTACTTCGACTTCGAGAAGGGGATCGCCACGGGCACGTACGTCACGTGTCCCGTTTCGTCCTGATCCTTGAACAGCGCGAGCCACACGAGCGACTCGAAACACCGCTCGGGCTGCTGCTGCGCAGTCGGCTGGGGATTCAGCCGATACTCGCGCAGCTGACGCGCGGCCATCTTCGCGTTCGCGCCCGCGGCGTCGAAGCTGCTGTCGATCAACCCGCCGCCGGCGTCGCGGTGGTTCCACCGATCCCAGGACTTGTAGTAGTAGAACGGCAGCACGGGCACCGCCATGCCGCGACCGAAGAACGCGGCGTCGCGGTTCGTCGTCAGGTAGACGTCGCCCGCGATCATCTTGCCCTCGACGACCTGCGGCGACTGCGCCTGGGCGACGCTGAGCATCGGCAGACGGAACGCCTCGCTGCCGGCGTTCTCGAACCCGGCGGGCACCTGTCCCTCGGGCGCGGCCTCGACGAACGACGGGAGCGCGGGCGCGGCGGACCGCGACGTCGCCAGCGACCGCGCGGGGGCGGCGGGGGCGGGGATCACGGCCTGCGTCGGCGCGGGAGCGGGACGCGTCGGGATCACGGGCGTCGAGACCGAGGCGACCGGCGTCTGCACGACGGGCGCGGGCATCGGCGGCCTCGGCATCGCGGGGATCGTCGACGCGATGACGGGGGGTTTCGGGGCGGTCGGAACGATCGCGACGGTCGCCGCGCCGCCCTGCGTGGCGGGATTCTTATGGATGATCACGGGCTCCTCCTCAGAAAACAAACATTCAAGATGACAAACGAACGACGAGCTATCGACGGATCATTTTTTCTTCTCCTCCGGACGGAACGGCGCCGCCTCGATGAATCGCAACTTGTCCAGGTCGAACGCGTTGCGGAAGGTCGCCAGGTGGATCGTCGCGCGCACGATCGCATCGCCCTCCGACTTCGCGTGCAACACGATTCGCAGATCGACGATCGGATCCGCCGCGCTCGGCTGGTAACGGTAGACGACGATGAACTTCGAATCGGTGATCCGCGTCGGCTCCTGCTGCGTCGGCGCTTCCGGGCCGTCTTCCTGAACGTAATGCGCGGCGTAGTTCGGAAACGTCGCGACGAGCAACGCAAACAACGCTGCGAGGGTCAGCCAATACGAACGCGACATGTGGATCTCCTTACCTCGCCTTTATCTTGATCGACTTCTTCGGCGTCGCCGTCACGTGCGGCGGCCGGGGCTGCTTGTTCTCAGCGCGATCGAGCAGGATCGCCTGCATGTTCTTGAACCCGATGTACTCCTTCCCGACGAGCTCCGCGTAGCCGTTCTGCTTCGCCCACGCGATCAGCTCGTCGTATTCGGGGGTATCATCCTTCGGCTGCTTCGGGATCATGTCGCCGATCGCTTCGAACACCTTCCCGAACGCAATCATGCCCATGCTGCCGCGATTCGTGATCGTGTTCCACGAGCGCTCCTCGTTCAACGTCGCGGCGACGCGGCACTTCTTGACGAGCTCGTTCAGCGTGTCCTCGATTTGATCGCACGCGAGCGCATGAAACGCGAGCTCCTCGTCGGAGATCGGGATGCCGTCATGCGTGAGACCCATCGTGGTCTCGCCGACGTGTCGCGTCGTGATCTCCAGCGCGGGCCACAGCTTCTCGAACGTCGCGTGAAGATATCGCATCGCCTCGAGCAGCTGCGCGCCCATCGGGAAGCGTTCGCCCTCGACGTCGAACAGGTTGATCGGTTCGATCATGTCGTCGTCTCCTCTTGCTCTTCCTGTTGGGGATCGCGCAGCCACGAGTACAGATCCAGAGGCAGATACGAATCCTCGCCGGTACATTCGTTCCCCATCAGTGACGACGGCGCAGTGTCGCGCAGAAGTTCGGCGCGCAGATCTTCGAGATCGTTCGCGACGATCGAATACGCCGCGGCGAGTTCCTTCGGCGTCACCACGGGATGGCGCGCGACGAGCGGCGCGCACAACGCGGCGTGTCGCTGCGCGCCCATCTTCACGAGCTCGTCGATCTTCGCGCGCCACGCGCCGCCCGCGTTTTCCTTTTCGATTCGCGCGCGATACGTCAATCCCGCGACGCCGAGTCCCGCCGCCCAGTCGTCGACGGACAGCCGAAGCTCCAATCGCCATCGCTCCAACTGCCGACCGAGCGGCCCGACCACGTCGATCACGGATCGCGGTCGACCCATCGTCGACGCGCGTCGTTCGACGACCTCGCGTGCGCGTCGGAACCGCTGCATCTCGCCAGATTTCTGAAGCAATGGGATTCCATTGTCCGTGCGTAGATTCAGAATCCGGCGCGCGAGTTGCACGAGCTCCTCGCGATCCTGTTCGCCGAGCTTCAACATCCGGCGATACGCGACGCCGAGCTCTTCGCCGCGAAGCCCGATCCACGCCGCGAATTCCGCGTGCGACCACGCCCCGAGCAACGCTCGACCGTGCGCGCGAGCGAGTTCGACGATCCATCCCTCGATCGACAGCGTCGCGTAGAACGATCGCAGCGACTCGGCGTTGTTCGCGGACGTCGCGGATCCCAGGACGAACGCGCGCACGCGAGCGGGCAGCTGGTCCATTGAATTAGTCGCCTCCGTATTCCTTGTCGGTCGTCGCCTTGATCGGACCGTGCCAACGGATGCCGCACAGCAGATGTCCCGCCATCCACTTCTCGGCGCGCGCGCGGAGCTGCGCCTGAATCAGGTGCGCGCACGGATGCGACGTCTTTTCGCCCCGTCGCAGGTCGAGCAGATAACTCGCGATCTCGAGCAGCGTCACCGTGTGATGTTCGCGCAACGCCTTGATGTCCGAAACGTCGTACGCAACCGCGACGACCGCCGTCTTGCCGGGGAGCTCGTCGGACTCCACCGCCCCGCCGATCAGCACCCGCGCGCGCAGCGGCCCGTCGAGAATGCCGAGCGCCCCGAGGTTCATCGCCTGTTTGGCGCTGAGGTTCGACGCGCAAACCTCGAGCAGCGGCTTGTCGAATTCGCTATCCGTCGCCCACTTCGCCTCGATCAGCGCCGCCTTCCGTTCCATCGCGACGATCAGGTCCGGCAGCCCCGGCTGAAACGGACCGCCGTGCAGCTTGTAGCACCACGCCAGCGCCTTGTCCTCCTCCAGTTGCTCCTTGAGCTCGTGAACGAGGGAGTCTTCGCTGTTCGCCACGTCGTTATTCCCCGCCCCAGGAACAGGGATCGCCGCGCCGCGCGTTCGTCGTTCGCACGGGTGCCGCGGAGGGGGACGGCGTGAGATCGAGATCTTCGACGTCCTCCGTCATCTCGTCCCCGTCGCCCATGCAGCGGGGCGCGCAGACGACGCAAGGCCGTCCGTCGTTCAGATCCGCGCAGGTCGTCTCCGCCCCGGAATCCGATTCCGTGTAGACCTCCGCGTCGCTCTCGACGGGTACGCGTGGACCGGTCGGCCAGCAGCAGACGAGCAGCACGAGCGCGCCGATAACCGCAAACGAAACCATGATCGATTCGGGACTCACAACCGCACCTCGCTGTTGATCGTTTCGGAACGTTCGTTGAACTTGTGACGCACCGCCTCGCCGAGGTCGATGTTGAGCTTCTGCGCGAGCAGATCGCAATAGATCACGACGTCCGCCAGCTCGTCGGCGATCTCGCGCGACGGGATGTCCTGACCGCGCTTCAGCTTCTTGCACTTGTTCGCGAGCTCGCCCGCCTCGCCGCACACGGCGCCTGCCCATTCCAGGGGCGACCAGTCTTTGAACGAATCCTGTCCCTCCGGGTACGCGCGTTGAAAATCGGACATCCGCTTCAGATTCGCAACGCTCAGATCGTGGAAGCTCGTCACGCGGGGATCCTCCGAAATATTCGCGAACATGTTCATCTTCGAACGACGATGAACGTCGACGCGCGTTACCCTTAGCGAAAACAAAACGCCGGACGCCCGGTGTTTACTTCCAGGCGCCCGGCGTCGGGGAGGAGAGGGGTTTCTAAAAAAGGCGGCATGGTTCAGGATCTTGCGACCCAGCTTCGATGTCTCTTACACCACGTAGCATCCCGGCCTTCATCTTGCGAATTCAGCGTCGTCTTCCCGTGGGTTCCCTTAGACGTTAGACGACGGTCCCGCGAATATGTTTCGAAGATTCAACGCCGTCATGAATCGTTTCGTGGATTTTTTCAACGCGAAGAAGCGGGCGCGCTGTTCGCGGGTCTGTTCGCGCGCGCGGCGCAGCTGTTCGCGGTTGCTCGCGCGACACGCGGCGAGCTTCAAGCGCAAACTCTTCTTGTCCTCGCGTCGCGCCTTCTTCGTCGCGAGGATCGCCGCCCGCAACCGCCCGACGAGCGTCGACAGACGATCGTCCTTCCGTGGGCGTCGCGTCTTCTTCTTCGTTCTCTTCATCCCTGCACCTCGATCAGTTCGACCTGAATCCCGTGGATGATGACGCCGTTGTGAAACGCGTACTCTGGATATTCCAGCTTGACGTCGTCGGCGTCGTAGATCACGCTGATCAGCCGCGCCGTGAAATGCACGTTGACGCAACAATCCGTCGCCTGCACGCGATACGTCTTGCCGATTTCCGCTTTCATCTCGCTCCTCCGATCCCGTCCGCGCGGTCGACCCGCACGTCGGGCGACTCGCAGTCCTTCGCGGGGCAGCGTCGCGGGACGAACGTCCGCACGTGCTTCCGTTCGCAGTCCAGACACTCGATCAGGTACACGGCGCCGCTGTAGCGAAGCATCAGCTCCGGGGAGTCGTGGAACCGCTCCGGCGGCAGGCCGAGCTTCTTCATCCACCACGCCCAGCTGTAGCCGTGACCCTCGCTCTTGCCCCACCCGCAGACGTACTTCGTGCCCGTGATCGCGTCGTCGAGCAGGTGCGCGAGTTCGTGGCCCAGCGTGTTCCGCTGGTGCTCGTCGGTCGCGTGGACGTTGATCGCGAGGACGGATCCCCGCTGCTGACCGCCGAGCGTGCCGAGGTCCTCGAACACGGGTCGCGCGCGGTTGATCACCTCCGCGACGCGGGGATCCAGCCCGACGACGCGCGCGGCGTACGTCGCGAGCTCCAGACGTAGGTCGATCATCGCTCCTCCCATTTCGTCTTCTTGTACCCCTTGAGTCGACGCGCGCGGAACTCCTGCTCCGCGACGTGCAGGGCACGGGCGAGTTTGACGTCAATGGTCTCCATCAACACCACCTTGGTGTAGGTGTCGATCTGCACGCTGGACATCAGTTTGTTCAACGTTCGCGCGTCGCGAAGCGAAGCGATGATCTGCCAAAGTTCCATGTCGTTCAGCATTGTCTCCTCCCTACCCTAATTCATGCAAAGCGCGAGTCCCTCAAACCACGCGTTGCCCGGATCCAGCAGGACCCACCAACGGACCCGGGCGTATTCGCAATCAAACCATTTCATCCGTTCTCCTCCTGCTATCTCGCACGCAGCCCGGCGAGCTGCGTCTTCAACGCCGCGATCACGTTCGCCGGATCGGTGAGCATCTCCGACAGCTCCCGCTTCGCCTGGATCCGCTCCCACATGATTTGATCGATCGTGTTCGGGATGATGTAATCGTTGTACAGCACGCTGGCGTTCACGCCGATGCGATGCGTCCGATCCTCGGACTGTTGTCGATACATCAACGGCCACTCGTTCGACAAGTGATTCACGTCCGATGAACCGATCAACTCGTTCAGTCCGAACCCGCCAGACTGCGGTTGAATGACGAGCATCCGACAGGGAACGCGATGTCCGGGCAACACGTGTCCCTTCTCGTGGGCGATCAGTCGCTGTTCCCGCACTTTGTCCTGCACGCCGCCGTAGATCGCTTCGCAGCCGTACTTCTGTTGGAAACGCGCGACGACGTTCTCGATCTCCGGACGGAAGCGCGACCAGACGACGATCCGCTGCTCCGGCTGCAGCGAGTCGAGATGCTCCTCCAGCGCGTCGAGCTTCGGCTGCTCCTCGAAGCTGTGAACGCTCTTGTCCTCCATCGTAATGAAGCCGGACGTGATCTGCGCGAGCCGCAGCCACTGCACGAGGACGATCGTCGCAAACGACACCTTGTCTTTGTCGAAGTCGCCCATCATCATTTTGATTTGATGATCCCGCGCCTCGGCGGTCGTCAGCGTCTTGCCCGCCGCGACGTGTTCGAGGTCGATGATCATCTTCTCGGCCATCTGCTCATACGCCGCCTTCTGCTCGCCCTGGAGCTCCGGCTCGATCGTGGCGTAGATCTTCTCCGGCAGCTTGACGCACTGCGAGCGCTTGATCACGAACGAGTTCTTGCTGAGACGTTCCTGCAGCTCCGGCAGCTTCTCCTTCTTGTATCCAGAATGCCCGCCCATGTAGTTCCGCTCGCCGTAATACTGCTCAAACAGGTAGAACGACGTGTAGCCGAGCAGCCCCGGCTTCAGGAAGTGATACTGTCCGTACAGGTCGAGGATGTTTTTGCTGATCGGCGTGCCGTTCAGGATGGAGCGCGACCGCGCGCCGCCGCCGACGCGATAGACGCACTTCGCCCGCGCCGTCTCGCAGTTCTTGATCGCGATGGACTCGTCGCACGTCATCCGGTCCCAGACCGGGCGGTCGTCGGCGCTCTTGAGGAAATCCTCGAGCACCTCGAGGCCGTCGTAGTTGATCACCGCGACGAGGATCGGCGTCTGCTTGTCCGACAGCAGCGTCGCGAGCAGCCCCGCGCGCTCGAGCTTCGACTGCGCCCGGACGGTCGTCCCGTCCTCGCGGACGTACGTGCCGGACAGACGTTCCACGTTGACGTCCAGGGTCGCCCACTTCGCGAGCTCCCGCGTCCACGTCCGACACACGGTCTTCGGCGCGACGATGAGCCAACGGAACTGCGGCGCCCACTCGTCGGTCGCCTCGTCCTGCCACGGGAGGTTGGGGTCCTCCGTCCCGTCGCCGCCGTGCGCCTGGATCCACTCCAGACGCGCCCGGCGCGCGCGGTCGCACACGATGTCGATCTCGACGCGGGTCTTCCCCGTGCCGGGATCCATGATGAACGCGAAGAACTCCGCGAAGCGGCCCGAGTCGAACGCCACGGCCTGGTGCGGGTACGGCGGCAGCCCCTCGACGTGATAGTATCCCTCGAGCGCCGGCGCGACGCCGTTCGCCAGAAACTGCGCGCGCACGGACAGATGCTGCTGCGACGCCTGGACCTGCGAAAAGTAAACGTCGAGCATCAGCCGCGCGCCAGCGGTCAGCTGATACTCGCCCTCCCGCCACGACGTCAACAGATGATCGACGTTTAGCGGCGTGATCGCGACGATGTACTCGTCGGTGCGCTCGACGTACTTCTTCTGGGGGAACCGACGACACTTCTCGACGTCCGCCGACGTCGCGCCGTCGTGATCCTGTCCCTCGCTGATCCAGCGATTCAGCCGGAGCAGCTTGACGGAAAGACAGTCTTCGTTCTCCTTGCCGCGTTCCGACGCGTCGATCAGGAGCTTTCCCACGATCGGCGGGGCGACGATCTTCAACCGTTGCGCGGCCTCCGCCTCGATCCGTTCGACGTCCGCGCGATCCATCGTCGCAAACGACGCGACGTTGACGGCCCGCAACGCGAACTCGTTCAGCTCGAGACCGTCGAATCTATCGTTATCCATGCCCATGATCTTCTCCTCCCGTCGCGACGAGCTCCTCGCCGTCCGGACCGTCGATCCACGTCCAGAGATGCGGCGATTGACACGGGAGACATTTCAATCCGCGCACGGCGTACGCCGCGAACAGCAACCGGTGCGCATGATGCGTCCGTCGACAAGACGGACACGTGATCGACACAAGTTCCCCGAACGGGTTCGTGATCATCCGATTCTCCTCCCGATTTTACCCTGTTTGATCTCTGGAACGTCACCTCGCCATCTTGGCGCGATGCTGTTGGGACGCCTGTTTCTTGCGGTCATTCCGCATCGACGCGCAGAGCAGCCCGATCTCGTGTGCGACGTCGGCGGCCTTCTGTCGCACGACGAGCTGGGGATCCGTCTCGATCTCGACGAGCTTCGCCTGCGCCGTCGGCACAACCTCGAGCGTCAATTCGACGATGCGCGGCTCGATCTCCGACAGCTCCGCCTGGAGCTTCAGAATCGTCTCCCTCAAGTATTCCCTCCGGAGCTGTCGATCGATCAGCTCGGTGCCCCTCGTCTCCAGTTCCCGCCGTTCATCCTCGCCGAGCCGCTTGCGGGGTTTCTTCCCGCGCGGATCGGGATACAGGAACCGATTCCCGTCGTCGTCGCGCTTCCATTTCCAGAGATGCGGCGCCTGACACGGGAGACAGAGAATCCCCCGTCGCTGATAGATTTCGAACAGGTGCGGGTTCACGTGATCCAACGTCTGACATTTCTTGCACGTGAACGGCACGAGCGCGTAGCCGAGCTCGTCGACGCCCGCCGGCGCGGGCTGGCGCTCCTCCGGTCCGTCGATCCCCGGCTCGGGACCCTCGCCGATCTCGTCGATCCCGTTCTTTCCGACGCCCTCGCCCATGTCCTCCTGGGGCATCGTCTTCGGCGTCTTTGACGGATCCGCGTCGACGTGACGCCCGGCCGACGTCGTTCCCTCGAACGGCGAGATCGGATTCTCGACGTCGTCTCCGTCGACACCGTTCCCGATCGCGCCCATGACGCGTTTCGTGAAGTCGCTCATCGCTGCTCCTCCCAACCTAGCCCATCCCACGTTCCCACATGACACAACGCGCGGGGAGAGCGACGACGAACGTCAATCCGTCGTCGCTCTTGACCTCGCCTTGCGCGAGAAAAACGCGGGGCTAGCTGGCGGCCTCGGTCTCGGCCATCTGCTTGAAGACCTTCACCATGGCGTCGATCTTCTCCTGGGGCGTGCCCATGTCGCGCTGCGTCTGGATCCACGTCTCGATCAGCTTGTCGGCCTTCTTGGCCTTCTTCACGAGGACGTCGGCGTCCTTGTTCACCTTCTTCTGTTCCCAGAGCGCGACGCGCTCGGTCCACTTCACGACGTTCTGCTTCGCGAGCCCGATCTTGTAGTCGCAGAACTCCTCATGGGTCGCGAAGTCCTTCCGCGTCATGCGGGGCTGCTTCGCGTCGGCGTCGTCCTCCGACTCCTCCGTCGTCCCGGCGACTTCCGCGGCGGGAGCGACCACGGGGGCGGCGGGCGCGGGCGCCTTGCCCATCGGCGTGATGACGGTCGCGATCGGGCGCGCGGGGATCTTGACGGCGGATTTCGCGGCGGTGATGGCCATGGAATGCCTCCTCTGATATCAGAAACCGTTCCCAACCCGCCCGGAACACCCGCGCGGGACGTTGCAACCGACGTTATTTGATCCGGCAGACCTCCTCAATTTTCAAGACGGCGTCGAGCGCCGCGTACACCGAAACGCGCAGCTCTTCGCTGCTCAGCGGGCGGCCGCTGCGTCGCTGAACGTGCGACGCGAGTTCGTCCGCGACGAGCGCCACGGCGGAATATCGCGCGTCGTCGTCCTGATCCATCGTCAGCAACCGCGCGTGATCGCGGAGCAGATTCAGCTCCGATTGATTCAGCATCCTTTGTCCTCCCTGTCCGCCGCGTCGTTCCTCCCGACGTACAACGCGGGCTCGATGCCCGCCGCGCGCAGCGCGTTGCCCCGCCGGGCGAGCTGACAGTCGAGGACGTCGCGCTCCGCGATCATCGCGGCGAGCGCGTCGACGTAACGCGGCATCGACAACGCGCGGTCCGGATCGATGATGCGGAGGTCGCTCTGCCCGACGATGAAATCGTGCTGCGCCTGCGCGAGCACGTGGACGTTCTCCATGATCGCGAGATATTCGCGCGCCTGGGCGCTGGCCCGCGCGTGGTACGACGCGCGACAGGACGTCCGGATCGCGCGCTTCGGTAGCGTCGTGCTCAGGTGGGTCATGTTCTCCTCCCATCATCCAATGAAAGAACGGGTCGACACAAGAACGCGCACGCCCGTGGATGGAACGTGCGCGCGTGTTGTGCGGACGCGTCGGAGTTCGTTACTCCGCCTTCTTCCCTCCGCCGTTCGCGGCCTTCGGGGCGGACTTCGTCGACGCCGCGCGCGGGGCGCGGGGCTTCTTCGACGTGATCGGCGCACGGCCCAGGAGCTTGCGCGCCTCGTTCATGAGGTTCCGCGCGTGCTTGTGCTTGAGCGTGACGATCTTGTCGCCGATCTTCTCCTGCTGACGCTCGAGCTGCCGAAGCTTCTTGTCCAGATTCTTCGCCATGAATCCTCCCATCTTGAAACGTGATGCGCGGGGAACGCCGCGCGCGTTGCGTAGTTAGTTCTTCTTCGCCCGTTTCTTCGCGTCGTCGTACAGCTTGATCGCCGCTTCCAGATCCTTGAGCGCGCGCTTGAGATTGCGCAACGTCGCGCGTGGCGTCACCTGATTGATCAGGACGCCGCGAAGATCTTGACCGATCGCGACGACCGCGTCGGCGTGCTGTCGCGCGCGGTTCCATTTCAGGTTCACGTCGTAGTCCATTTCTCCTCCCTATCGATATTTCGGATTCGTTATCTCCGATTCCGTGAGTTCACGCACGTACGCGAGCTTCAACGCGATCTCTGCGACGGTGTCCTCGTGGATCGTCCGACAATCCATGTCGTCTTCGTCGTGATCGATCAGCTGCACGAGATGACGGATCTTCCGTCGATTGATCTCGCGCGTGATCGTCGACGACAGTTGTTCGCCCTCGATCAGATTCTCGCCGTGGGGATCCTGGTGTTTGTTCGTCATGTTCTCCTCCCTGTTCGTTTCCAATTTTCAATCAAAGGTCTCTACCCGTAAGGGCGGGGCGAACGTCGGGCGACGTCGGGCCCCGCCGGAATGGGGAGAGAGTGGGTAGCCTATTTTTGGGTCGCGACGATCTCGCGCAACATCTGCGTCGTCTTGCCGCACGCGTCAAGCTCCGCGCACATCTGACGGAAATCCCGTGCGTTCCCCTCGATGAATCGAAGGGGCGTCGAGAAATGCGGCTCGAGCAAGCGTCCGTCGACGATCTTCTGCTCGATTGATTCCTTGATCTTCCCCTGGAGCTCCGTCGCGTCGCGCAGGATGGACTCGACCTTGCGCTGCATCTCCGTCAGCAGACAGCCGACGTTATGTTCCTGATTCCGCGTCAGATATCCGATCGTCGCGAGCACGTCGTTCATAATCTCCTCCCGTGTTTCCTGTTCGTCCTTCATCCATCGAACCAACGCGGGCGCCGCGTGCGCGGAAGTGAGGCGCACGGGCGACCGTATCGATTTGATCGGGGTGGGGTTGCGCATCGTAGGGGTTAGTTGCGATTTTCCCTGATCGGCTTCATGATCACGTGTTTCAGGACGGACATCACGACGTTCATCTGCGCGACGAATCCTTCGAACGTCCCGTCGAACGGGATGTCGCATCCGTAATCCGTCATCAGATCCTCGCCGGTGTCCGAATCCACCGCCATGATGCTGATCACGTGCGACGCGGTCTCGGACTGTTCAAAGTCCGGAGTGCAATAGATCAACGTGGATCCGTTCGTGATGAAGATCGACCCGGCATGCGATTCCTGTCCCATGCGCCAGCCGTCCGGCGTGTGAAATTCCTTCAAGATTCTCGCGCAAAGATCGCCGTCCCAATTCGCCATGTTCATCTCCTCCCCATGTAATAGTAGAAGAATCAACCGCGTGCGCCCGCGTCGCGTTCGGACGTGGAATCCGTCGGCGTACTTCGGTGGGCGCGCGCGGATGATTCATGCAGATCGCTCGACAGAGCGTTGAGGACGCGTATCAGCACGTGCGCGAAAAGGTCGCACAATCCCGTCGCACTTCCCGCGTTATAGCGTCGCGGTTACGCTGTACATCCATGCGTCTATTAACGTGTGGTCCTGCTTGGCGTTCTCAACCCTCTGTTGAATGATCTGCACGTTGACCCGTCTTCATCGCGGTGGCGCAGGGGCTCAATCTGTCCGGCCCGACGTTCGTTCGCGCGCGTTCGTATCCTTCCTCATTCGCGCAATCGGCATCCGGCGATCTGGTCGCATCCTGCGTGTTTAGCGGATCGTCTTTCCGCCCGGTATGAAGGTTCGGGGTGCCCGGGGATGGGCGTGTCGTAGTCAGGGTCGGCTTTTTGGAGCCTCAGTCCATGCGGCGCATATCCCCAGCGCGCGCGTGACCCAGACCGTTTCTCAAAGATCGGAACGGGGCCCTTGCCCAAACTTCCCCGCGGTTTCCTCGCGGCGTTCCTCGCGTCGCGCGCCCCGCGCGCGTCGTACATCGTTCGTATCTGACAGATTATAGACGCAGGAGGACGCAAAAGCGAACAGGAAAAGCGAATTCGCGCCCGATAATTTTGTGCATATCGCGCGTTCAAGTTTCCCCATTATGCGTTGCGTTATGCATAACGCGGATTCTTATCCCATGCGCTATGGAGCGACGCGCGGATCCTCGACCGTGAATTGGAACGGCGCCATGCCGCGCCCCAGGTCGTACGCGAGCACGCGTTCCTGCACGTCGCGCGGCAGCCAGGCGAGAACCTCGCTGTCGCCGACCGCGATGTACGGGCGAAACGTTCGCGTCTCAACGCCGAACGCGCGTCGCGCGGCTCGATTCACGGGACAGGACTCGGCGTTGCACCGCGATCCCTGCGCCCCGCCGCCCGCGTCGGCGCCGTCGATGTCAGTCTGCGTCACCGTGATCGTCACGACGCGTCGGGGCGTGAGCAGGTGATTGTTCATCGCGTTCTCCGTGGACGTTGATTCGCTCGCTGTTCTTTCGACGTCGCCCAACGACAATTGCCCGGTTCGTAATTTCCATCGTTGTTGATTCGATCGATGGAATGCTTATCCGGCGGATCGCCCATGTCCACATAGAAATTCTCGAACGTCTTCCAACGTTCGCAAACCGTGATGCCTCGCGCCCCGTAATCACGATAGCTGCCGCTGGTCTTGACGTAACAACGCCCGAGCATTCCGGCCCAGATGTTCCAGACTCGCGTGCCGGTCTTTCCGTGCGTGATCGGCCCGTGTCGGCCGACGAGACATCCGCAGCTCTTGTAACGATGACGCAATTTTACGGTCGTCGCGAGAATATGACCGCCGCAATCGCAGACACATTCCCACACGCGATTTCCGCGTTCGTCAGTATACGCCAGTCCAGTGACGAGCAGCTTCGTGAAGCGTTGACCGATCAGATTCGCGCCGTTGTGAATCATGCGCG
>Ga0137421_1000052_pt1 | contig 21197 bp, 26 predicted proteins | sample EasRivERMZT534_2_FD_104648 | JGI IMG/M metagenome (GOLD analysis project Ga0137421, IMG submission 104648) | Soil microbial communities from meander-bound floodplain in the East River, Colorado, USA - East River MetaG ERMZT534_2 | ecosystem: Environmental > Terrestrial > Soil > Floodplain ...
GCGCAGGCCGATCTCTACAGCATTGTCGGGATGGATCAGCGCATGGGGCAGCAGACAGGTGAAATCCGCTCCGGCAAAGGCTTGCAGCAGAAATATGCTGAAGCAAGCAAGCCGGTTGCGACTCTCTTCGACAACATCCGGCGCACACGGAAGATCTTTGCGCGTGTAGCCCTCGACTTCGTGCAGAAATACTACACGGGTGAGAAAATCTTCCTAATCACGGATGACGAGAACGCCGCCAAGCAGGTGGGCATCAACGCCAACCAGATGGCGCAGATCAAAAACGGGCTCTACGACGCAGTGGTGACAGAGTTCGAGGACGATCCAAGCACGCAGGACGAGCATTTCCGCATTCTGATGGAAACTCTCCCGCAGCTCTTGCAGTTCCCGGCTCCCTACACCGCCGAATTGCTCAAAGCTTCGCGTATCCGCAACAAAGAGGGGCTTCTCAAGGTGCTCAGCGAGCCGCAAGGCCCGCCGCCTGTACAGCCTAAGCTCAATTTGCAGGCCAATCTCGATATGCTTGAGCCTGTAGAGCGTGCCGGCGTGTGGCAACTCGCTGGCAAGCCTGAAATTGCCGATGCCGTCATGCAAATCAATCCCCAAACAGTGCAGGCGGCGAAGTCCGCCACTGAATTGGCGAAAGAGCAGATGAAGAGCAGCGGCCAGGGTGAGCAACAGCGTGTGCAGCTCGAAATGGAGCAGGCACAGATGGATGCTCAGCTGAAGCAAGAAGAGCACCGCATGAAAATGGAGGAGATGGCAGCGAAGCATCAGCTAGAGATGGAGAAGATCCAGATGGAGATGCAGAAGATGCAGCTTCAGATGGTAGTCGCGCAGAACACACCACAAAAAACGGAAAAGGCAGGGAAATGAAAAAGCACGTAGCAGTATTGTTTTTCATTGGATGGTTTTTCTCTATGCGGGCGAGCGTTGGACCTGGAATCAAGGCCACCACCACGGTGGGACCCTTCAGGAACCAAATGAGCTGCTCCGCTTATCGAGAAGAGATCGTTGAGAGCCTGAAAGCCGCTGGCTTCCAGGGCGTCATTGACGACTGCGTTGAGCGGAAGGGTGCCTAATGTGGAATTTACTGATCGGCCCAATCGCTGAAGTGGTGAACACCATCCTCAAGCGCATTCTCCCCGCCGAGAAAATGTCGGAAGAGGAGCGAGCCAAGCTTGAGGCCCAAGTTACCCTCGAACTCGCCAAGCAAGATTGGCAAGGCATCCTGGGGCAGCTGGAGATCAACAAAGAGGAAGCCAAGAATCCCAACTGGTTCGTAGCCGGCTGGCGTCCCTTCGTGGGATGGGTGTGCGGTACGGCATTCGCCTACCACTACATCGTGCAACCCCTTGCGGCGTTCATTCTCGTGGCGATCTACCAAAACCCGATTGGGGGCATGCTGCCGGTGTTCGATATGGACAGCCTGCTCACCGTGCTCCTCGGTATGTTGGGGCTAGGCGGGCTTCGCACCTTTGAAAAGTACAAGGAGGTTTCTCGTGGCTAGGGAATTCCGTATCGGCTTTGACAAGATCAGCGATCCTCAGACCATCACCCAGGAGAACGTCAAAGCGTTCAAAGAACAAGATCTCGACATCCACCGGCATGAAGTGGAGAAGTTGGAAGATGACCATGGCAAGCGGGAGCGTGTCTACCGTGTGAAAAACACGCGATACTTCGGCCCGTGGAGCCATCGCGGATAGTCAGAAAAAGATACCAGTTTTTCTGACAGCATGTGACACCATCATCTAACCAAGACCGACCATCCCTCCTGGCCGGAATGCTGGTGAAAACCCGGCTGGTGTCTCCTACCTTATACGTTTAAGTGTATTTTTCCATCTCAGAGTGTCTAGGGGCGCTTCGGCTTCCCCCAAATTTAAGCACCCTGAAGGAGTGTTCATGGCAGTAACAGAAGGCACGAGCGAAAGCTCTGCAACGCCGCTAGATTCATTGTTTAGTCACGACCCGGAGCCCGAGGAAAGCAGTTCCTCTTCGACTCCCGCGAAAGAGGCTAAGGACGACGAAGGCGACGAAGCTTCTCAGAAATTTCCCGAGTCTTCGCCTGATGAAAAACAGGCCGACAAAGGGGCAAAGCCTGAAAAGCAGGCATCGGACGTGAAAAAGGATTCTGAAAAGACTCCTGACGTGAAAACCGATGCTAAGACGGAAGGAGAGCCCACCCCGGAGCAGAAAGCTGCGAAGGAAGCGGAAGAAGCGAAGAAGAAGTGGGAGAACGACGAAAACCCATTCTTCAAGCGTTACAGGGACACGTCAGCCAGCTGGCAGAAGGAGCACCAAGAAAAGCTTCAGCTCCAGCAAGCCGTGACCCAGATGCAGCAAGAGATGGGCGTCATGCGCAAGATTGCGGATGGCACCTACGATCCTGAAGTGGATGACCCGGCGAAGCATATCACCCCCGAGGCGATAGCGTCCCAGGCCCTCACTGTCGGCAAGGCGTTGTCGTCCAAAGCGGCGATGATCGAGCAGCATGGCAGTGAAGTGGTTGAGCAGAAGTTGGCTCAGTTTCACGAGCACTTCGGCGGCAACCAGATGGTTCAGGCTCTCGTGCTGAATTCCGATTCTCCCGTACACGAAGCTTTCCGTGTGATGGAACGCCTGGAGTTCGAAACCAAGTACGGCAGCTCGCCTGCTGATTGGCATAAGAACATTCGAGCCGAAGCTGAAAAAGAGCTTCGGGAGAAACTCAAGGCTGAAATCACCGAAGATCTCATGGGCAGGGCTGACAAGAAGAACAACACCCCGCGAGGACTCTCTTCCCCTCGTGGGAGCAATGGCCTCAAGGCAGGCAACAAAGTTGCCGGCCCTAAGTCATTGGGCGATATATTCTCTCGATAAAGGAAGGTACTCAAATTGTCTTACATCGAAATCCTCACTGGTAACGGGCTGACCGCTGAACAATGGGAAGATAGCATTTTCAGCGAATACATCGGCATGCTCCAGTGCAAAAAGTTCATGGGCACCGGCACGGACAGCATCATCCAGGTCAAAGAAGACCTGATTAAGAAAGCTGGCGATGCCATCACTATCGGCCTCCGTGGTCGTGTGGTTGGCGGCTTGGTGTCGGGGAACGCGAAAGCCATCGGAAACGAAGGCACGCTGTCCTTCTACAACCAACGTATCGAAATCGACAACATTCGTCGGGCGATCAAGTTTGAAGACATCCCTATGTCTCAGAAGCGCACGATGTTCAACGTCCTTACCGAAGGTAAGAGCGCGTTGGAAGACGAATTCGCGGTCGACTTCGATGACGATATGATCGAAGCGTTGACGGACCACGCCTCTGGCCGCGTTCGTGGGCGCTATCTGTACGGGGCTGCGGATGCCAACTGGAACGCCACGCACGCCACCGCGTTGACGAACATCGACGGCACCAACGACATGCTCACCACGAACATGATCGGCATCGCAAAGCGTAAAGCTTTGATCCCGGTCAATGCCACTGCGAAGATCCGCCCCTCGCGTTTCAAGATGGGCAAAGACTTCGAGCAATGGTTCGTTCTGTGGGCTCACACCTACGCTCTCAGGGATATGGTGAACAACGACGCTGCTTGGCGTAACCGTGAGTTGAACCTCACGCCTGCCGGCACGGGCTCTGTGTTGTTCTCCGGCTCCGCGTTCAAAGGTGCGTGGGAAGGCGTCATGGTTTACGAGAACGAGCGCTTGCCGCTGATCTCGTCCACCGTTCAATGCACCGAGAACTTGCTCTTGGGAGCGCAGGCTGCGGCAGTTTGTTGGGGCCAACGCACCAAGTTCAACGAAGAGGAAGCGGACTTCGGGCATGACATCTCTTACGAGCTGCATGAGATCCGTGGCATCGAGAAGCTGGTGTTCAACCGGAGCACCGAAGAGGATCATGGCGTTGTGCATGTTTTCTCCGCTGCTGTTGCGGACTAACCGTAACTAAGAAAGGAGTTAAAACATGGCTCAAACTGCTCTCTCTCCCACTCGCGTTGAAGCGGTGGGCTCGATGACGAAGCTGGTGGTGGGTGTGGCTGGCGGAAGTGGTACGACCACGACTGTCACTGTGCCTAATGTGACGGGAATCAAAGCGGTGATCGTGAGCGGGGCTACGTCAGCTACTGCGCCCTATTGCGATACGATCTCCGGCAACACCTTCACGGTCACGCATGCTTCGAGCGATCTGTTCACTTACTTCGCTTATTGCGAAGGCGGCATCTAATTTACCTGTAGGGGGAAGCCAGTTTGGGAAGCCTAGTGAGTTGTCCCGGAGCTTCCCCCGACTAACTAAGGAGAATCATAGTGGCAATCGTTAATCTTCGCCCCTTCTACGTGAAGTTGGTGAACACCCGCACAAAGCGCCCCATCGATGACGACACGGGCGTGTTTCAGGTCTACACCGCTGGTGCGGCTACCCGCGCTACGATCTACAACGCGGCTGGCACGCAGCTCACCCAGGAAGTGGTTGGCACTTCGTTCAACTCTCGCACGATGACGGACGGTACGTTGGAGTTCTACACCGACCGTAGCGTTTCGAGCGTTGACGTTACCATCCTCACCGCTGGTGGGCGTTCTTACTTCCTGAAGAGCCTCTCGGCTTCGCAGCATCGCGCTGACGTTGACCCTGAGCAAACCGAGTTCACTCTCGTCGCTGCTTTCAACGACCGGGCGAGCTGCACCACTGTTCGTCCGTTGGGCTTCCGCCTGCGGCGCGGCATGGTGGTCAAAGATGTGTTGGTTAAAGTCACTGCGGCCTTCGCGGGCGCGGCGGCTGCTTCCAACCGGTACAGTGTGGGCCGTTCGGGTGCCGCAACCGGCTTCTTGAACAACATCACGCTCAGCTCCGTTGGCTTCAAGCAGGGCAATCCTGATTTGAGCTTAACCGGTGCGGTGGTTGGTTCTCGTTACGGTGCGAGCTTGGCTGAGTTCCATGCTTCGAGCACTGGCAACGTCGACTACTACATCCGCAAGAGCTACATCGCGGCTACGGCCACGGCGTCGAACAACCTCGTTGTGAAACGTCAAACTGCGGCTACCTTAACCCATTCGTTCACCAACACTGGTGTCAGTGGCGCGGGCAAAGGCTACATCTACTACATGTACACCCTGCTCCCCACCGAATTGGCGAGTCAGTAAACATCATTGGAGGGAAATGATGGATCATCAAACCCAGGCAGAGTTTCTACGCGGGAAGTATGAAGCTTCTCGCGTAGCAGCTCTGGCTGTTACCAGCAAAATCAAGAGCGGGGAATATCCTTTAGAGGATGTTCCCTGCTTTTGCGGTTCGACTGAAGAGGAAGTGCTAAGCGAGCATGAACGCTACGGCATCCCGGCTCGCATTGTGCTTTGCAAAGAGTGTGCGATCATTCGCATCAATCCGCGAATGACCCAGGAGGCTTACACAGCCTTCTACAACGACCATTATCGAAAATTAAATTCCCCTAAGCTCCTCACCACCAACATCACCAATACGGACGAAGAGGAGATGGGCGTCTACAACCGGCAGATGGAAAAGGGCGAAGGCATCATCAAGAAGATGCTGGAGCAAGCCATTCCAGCCCCTAAGCGGGTGTTGGACATTGGCTGTCATGTCGGCGGGATGCTCAAGCCTTTCGAGCAGCGTTTCGGCTCGGAGCTATGGGGTGTGGAGATCGATGAAGCCAGCGCTATTGCAGCGCACGAGAACGGCGTGGCAGTTGTCCCTACAGTGGACGACCTGATCGCCAAAGGGCTGAAATTCGACTTCATTATCATGCAGGACGTGCTGGAGCACTACACGGATCTCAACGATCTGCGTAAGGTAAGAGAGCTGATGACCCCGGAGTCATTCCTCTACATCTACACGCCCGGACTGTTTCGAGCGAACATCCACAGCAACGTGCAGATTGCGCACACCTATTATTTCTGTGCGAACAATCTGCATTGGGCATTGGCAGAGCTAGGCTTCTTCGTCACGTTCATCGATGAGGAATGCTACGCTTTCTGTCAGCGGGCCGAAGGCCGCACCATCAACAACCCCAAGCCAACCGAATGGGTGGAGTATGTGCGAGATGAATGGGACGGAAAAGAGCTGCGCAAGATGCCGCCCTTCAGCGGGGTCTGCAAGTTCACCAAAGAAGAGCTGTACGGGAACATGCGCGACGTGTTCGCAAGGAAGCTCCCCGATCTCTCAGAGATCACCCAGACGCAGCACGGAGGAGTGTGCATTGTCGCTGGCGGACCTTCCATTGATGGAGAAGTGGACACCCTCCGAGAGCTACAAAAGCAGGGTATGCAAGTTATATCCATTCTGCGGATGTATCCTTGGTGTGTCCAGCACGGCATAAAGCCCGACTACGTGGTGAGCCTCGACTGCACCGACGACCAAGTGAACGGCTTCAGTGAGAAGGCTCCCGGCGTCACGTATCTGTTCGCCTCTGTGACGAATCCCTCTTTCCTCGACCAAGTGGTGGGGGAGAAGATTTACATCTTCGATAGCAGGGATGATCGGAAGATCCAAGACCTGCGCAGGGATGCGGGCTACACCCGCTGCTCCGTCGTAAATGGCGGGGGCAGTGTGGCGATTTGCTCCATCTCTCTTGCATTCAACCTTGGCTTCCGCGAGCTGCATATCTTCGGGCTCGACTGCATGATGCCTTCCATTGAGAAGACGCATGCGGACGGCATCGCCGGCAAGAGCATCGACGTGCGCCCGCTGCCTATCGAGATCGCAGGGGAGACAATCCTCACCACCGGAGCCTGGCTGGAATTCACCAACCAAGCCCTGGATCTGATCTCTGTCGCGCAGCAAGAGGGAGCGCTGGACAAGGTGCAATTCCATGGGGAATGCCTTGCGAATAAATTGTGGGATGGAACCTTCTCGGAGGGAGAATGATCTTTCCAAAAGACTCAACATTCATTATCGGTGAGATTGGCGTCAACCATAACGCCAGCATGGACATTGCGAAGGAGCTTATCATCGGGGCGGCTAAGGCCGGCGCGAACGCTGTGAAGTTTCAGAAGCGCACCCCGCACATGAGTCTCCCGCCCGAGAAGTGGGACGTGATACGCGACACCCCTTTCGGGCCAATGAAGAGTATCGAGTATCGGCAGAAGATGGAATTCAGCTGGAGCCAGTTCGAAGAGCTGATGAATTTCGCATGGGAGCGGGGCCTCTATTGCTTCGCTTCGCCGTGGGACATTCAAGCTGCGAATGGCCTTGCGTCCATCGGCAACCCGATCTACAAGGTGGCCTCAGCCACCCTCACGAACATTCCGCTCCTCGAAGCTATTGCCGCGATCAAAGCCCCTGTGATCGTCAGCACTGGCATGAGCGATCTCGACATGGTACGGAAGGCCATCGGCATCTTCCAAAGCCATGGGGTGCCCGAGTTGGGCATCCTGGCATGCACAAGCACCTATCCCGCCCCCGTAGAGAGCCTTAATCTTCGGCGTATCTACACGCTGAAGAACATGTACCCGGAATGCGTTATCGGCTACTCCGGGCATGAAGTGGGGCTCTGGACGACTCTCTGCGCCGTGGCGATGGGCGCTCGCATTGTCGAGCGTCACATCACCCTGGACAGGGCCATGAAGGGCTCAGACCATGCGGCCTCTGTCGAACTGCGCGGCTTCGAGCTGCTGTGTCGTGAGATCCGGCAGTTTGAAGCCGCTCGCGGTGACGGCAAGATTGAGATACAGGAGTGCGAATATGCGGACATTGCCCGTTTACGAGGATCTCCTTTCCCCCTCACGGGTGCGACGAGGCATCAATGAAGACCGTATGCGTAGTGCAGAGCAGGATGGGCAACAGCCGATTACCTGGGAAGAACGGGAGGCTGCTTTGTGGCTATCCGCAAATCTTGCACGTATTAAAGCGCATCTCACGAGCGACGACCTTTTCCTCGATATTGTTGGCGATCCCACACGAAAGCAATGGTGGGATACAGATAGAAGCCGCCAGAAGCCTTGGGATACCCTATCTCGACTATCATGGCGATCCTAACGATCTGGTACATCGCTATGCGTTGGCCGCTGATATCATGGATGCTTCTGTTGTCGTGCGTATCCCTGGGGATAACACTCTGGTGGACCCGGACGAGATCGACCGCATCGTAAACTACTACAACGACAACCCCTGCCCCTGGGACGTGCTCACCACCAACCTGGACAGGAACGTGCTCGATAACGGTTATCCTGCTGGACTCGGAGCAGAAGTTTATGATGCCCGTTATTTCAAAATGCTCGACAAGCAAAAGCTGCCCCCGCACCAGCGGGAGCATCCTCACAAGTGGGCTTTCGAAAACTTCAAGGTGAGAACAATCAGCGCTCCCCCCTACATCTACAACCCAGGGGTGAGCTACTCCATCGACACGGAGGCTGATTGGGAATTCACCAAGGAGATCTACGAGGCTCTCTGGCGCACTAAGCCCGACTTTCGCATCCGCGATATCAATCAGTATGTAGGAGAAAAGCATGGCTAACGACATTACCACAAATCCCTTGGTGCTCGATTCGGCAGCTGCCACGGTGATTGTAAGCAATCTCTTCCGCATCACAGCTATCAAGTGGACTGTGGATAGTGGCGGAGCCGACAACGACACCTGCGTCCTCACCGACAAGAACGGTAAGGTGATCTACGAAGAAATCCTGAACATCGTCACAAGCGGCGAAGTGCAGGCTCCCCCTATGATCTTCCCCGTTCCGCTGAAGTGCAACGGCTTAGTTTGCCTCACGCTCAGCGGAGGCAAGGTGTACGTTTATTGGGACGGTCAGCAGCCCACGGCGTAAGCTATGACCTTTAAGGAACAGGTACAACGGCAGCTAGAGCGTGACGAGAAGCGCTCGGCGTTGCTGTACTACGACTCGCTCAACATTCCGACAATAGGTATCGGTCGCAATCTGAAGCGGGGGCTCTCTGAAGATGAGATCGATTACCTTTTTACCAACGACTACAACTCCCATCTGAAAGAAATGCTCGAAGCGTTTCCTTGGGCGGCAGACTTGGATGAGCCTCGCAAAGCAGCTCTTCTCAATATGTGCTTCAACATGGGCGTGCCTGTAATGAAAACCTTTACCAGCACCCTTGCTGCTCTGAAGGAAGGTCGGTGGGAAGATGCTGCGAGACATGCTCGGAATAGCAAGTGGTACTCTCAGGTGGGCCACAGAGGTCCTCGTGTCGTCAAGCAGTTTGAAACAGGGGAATGGCAGTATTAGGAGAATTAAATGGCAATTAGCACGATCAACATCAGCTCTCCTGCGGGGCTCTACAAGTATCGCAACACGGACCTTGCCGAAGTTAAAGACGGGGTGGACAACTCTTCGGGGATGATCCATAGCATCTCGGTGGACAACACAGCCAACGCTGGCGCAGCCAGCTACCTGAAGCTTTGGGATGCTGCGGCGGGCGCTGTCACGGTGGGCACTACGGCCCCCGACTACACCATTAAGATTCCTGCGGCCACCAAGAGCACCATTGTGTTCCATGATGGGCTCGCCTATGGCTCCGGCCTTGTTGCGGCATGTCTGACCACCGCTGGTACAGCCGGCACCACAGGCCCCACGTCAGACGTGATCGTGGAGATCATCTTCGAGACATAAGGGGGAGCGATGTTCTACCCTCAGCAGCAATACCAGCAGCAGGCTTATGCGCAGCAGAACTACGCTCAGCAGCCTTACACGCAGCAGGCTTACCAGCAGCCGGCTTACCAGCAGCAAGCGTACCAGCAGCAGGCCTATGCGCAGAATCCCTATCAGCAGCAGCAGTACAAGCAGGAGCAGTACCAGCAGCCGGATTACGGGGCAAGCCCCATGAGCCCGACAAGCATGGCTGCGCTGTTCTTCAATCGCACCACACCGACAAGGAGCAGATATGGCAGATGACGCTTCCAGCGAACTAGCAAAGGGTATTCTTCGGAATATCATCCCGCTCGACACACCGGGCATGAACAAGGCCGCGCAGGGCATGAACGACACCGTGATACAGCTATTGCAGCGTCTAGGCCTAGCTAAGCCGCCGCCTCCGCCGCTCAACGCTCCTCTCCCCCGCATGAATCCAGCGACGGGTCAAGTGGAGTTTCCGCCTAACTATCAAGGACCGAGATAATGGCTACAGGGTCAACAGCAGATTTCGCTCTCACACGCAACGAGGTTATCGCGTCGGCCCTGCGCAAGATCAAGGGCTGGCCCGAAGACGGCAACCCTCCGGTTCATAAGCTGCGCGAAGCAGTCCGTGCGCTCAACAACCTACTCCGCTCTGAAGATCTGAAGCAAACTGGCCTGGCGAAGAGCGCCTGGGCTCAGGACACGGCCTATCTGCCCCTGGTGGCAGGCCGCTACATCTTCAGCGCTGACGAGGATCTTCCGCTCATTCAAGAGTTGTTGTCGGCCACTGTGCGCGGCACAGACGGGGATGACAGCGATCTCTTGGATATCATCTCTGCGGAGGAGTATTCTCGCCTGGTGCCGAAGAACGACACAGGCGATCCTCTGAAGCTCTACCTGAAGCGGGCTCGCTTGCTTAGCGATCAGCGGCTTTATCTCTGGCCTGCTCCGTCCAGTGTCACCGCTGGCGATGTTGAGTCACAGAGCGGCCACTTCTACACCTGCATCCTAAAGCACACTGCCTCCTCGGAGAACAAGCCGGGTAGCGGAGCCAGCTGGCGGCTGTTCTGGCTACAGGGCGCTGAAACCACCCAGGGAGATACTTGGGCTACATCCACGGAATACGACAATGGAGACTTACTCGTACTTACTTACAAGCGGCCCTTGTACGATTTCGATAGTCAGTACGACAACCCCGATTTTCCTCTGGGATGGGAAGACTACATCATCTATAGGCTCGCGGTACGTCTTGCTCCCGATTACGATCTCGGCATGGAACAGCGGCAACAACTCAAGCAGGATCTCGCTACCCTTGAAGCTGAGCTAGTGCCGGCAGCTCGTGAGAAAGTGAACACCATGCACAACCATGCGAGGTTTTTCTAATGGCTGATTTGCTTTACACTGCCGTACTGGAGCGTTTCACAGATGAACAGTTCGATGAAGAGTTTGAGTTTAGCGGCTTCATTCCAGAGAGCACTAACGTGCGCGATGCTGTTGTGTCTGCTGTTAATTCCACCGGGGCGAACGTCACGGACGACCGTGTTGTCACCCATTCCGTTAGTGGAACGGTGGTGACAGTGACGCTTCGCGCAGGCTCTACAGAAGGCCCCTACCTGATTAAGGTGGTGGCGACTTCCACTTCCAACGTGCCCTCTGTGCAGACGAAACTCCTGAACGTCACTGCTCCGGGGCTTTATCGATAAGGGGCGTGAACCATGGCTTCGGCAACTGAGCAAGCTGCTCCCATCACTGGCTTTAGGGGGCTCGACAAGTCTCTCCCTGTTCCAAAGCAGGGCTACACCCGCTCGCTCAAGAATGTCCTGATAAACCATCAGAACGTCCGGGGCAGAGGCGGCGTGTCTTACAGCAGCACCTTCGGCGGGGCTATGTCGGAGAGCGCTCTTCATCTCATGCCTCATGTGGCAGACAGCACACTTGCCACCACCCTGCTGCGCATCGGTCCTACGAAAGTGGAGAAGAGCACGAGCGGAGCCTGGTCTGATATCACCGGCACAGCGCTAAACGGTGCAGCTGGCGATAAGCCTCAATGGGCAAACTTCCGAGGCACGCTCTACTTCGTCAACGAAGGCAAGGACAATCCACGGAGCTGGACAGGGAGCGGCAACACAGCTGCAATCGCATCAGGCACCGCTCCGAAAGCCAAGGGCATCATGTCCTATTACGGCTTCCTCTTCTTGCTCAACATCTATGACACGGCTGCGTCAGCTTTCGCTCCGCGCCGTGGGCAGTATTCAGAGACACCTGACACCGATTGGACGCAGTGCGCAGCCAACCTAGTCAACTTCAATGAGACACCGGGGGCTGTGCTCGCCGGCATTCCTTGGGGCGAAGCTGCGATGATAATGAAGGAAGACGGTGTGGTGGCTTTGCGGTGGGTGGGCGGTCAAGTGCGCTTCACACAGCGGCTTGTCCAGGGGGCTCCTGGAACGCTGGCTCCCTACAGCTGCCAGCCTATTGGGGACAAGGGCGTGATCTACTTGGGGGACGACTACCAGCTCGGGCTCGTCAACCCTAACACGTTCGAGCCGCTGCCCCCTAACGTGACGGACATTCTACAGAACGATCTCTACAAGGCGGGCGTAGCCAACTGCCGCACCGCAGTGATGGACGACCGCAATCTCTATTGCTTCTTCTTCCCGCTCGATTCGAGCGGCAATACGGGGCGGATCGATTTCAACTACCAAACCGGCGAGTTCGCTTACAGCACATACAGCACTTCACAGCCGTGGAGCGCTGTGCAGATGGTGCGCTGGACGAAGACAGCGGAACAGTCGTTGATCGGACAGAGCGCTACGATTGCTTACACGATGGATAGCGCCACGGACAAGCTGGACAACATCAGCTCCAGCAGCACTGCCAGCGTAAGCCGCTACTATGACACGGATTGGATACGGCCTTCCGAGATGGCTTCTGCCTTCACGGGAGCCACCTTGGTGTTCGAGTCTAACGCTTACGCCAAGTGTGCGTTGAGCGTGGCAGTCGACCACAAGAACACGTTCCGCTATCGCAAGGTGTACGACCTGAAGCCCAAAGCAGCAGGCGATGAATACACCAACGTGCGCTATGACCTTCCCCCTATCGAATGCGAATGGGTGAACGTCCGTATCGAGTTTCTTCCCAACGTGTCCAGCTCCCCGGTGCTTCGCTCTGGGGCGCTGCATTTCATCCCGAAGAAGGATCACCGCGACGTGCGCCGGTCGGCTAACATGACGGAGGAATAATGCATAGTGTGCTCAAGATTGGCGACAAGAAGATCCTAGTCACGCATCCCGAAGGCACAGAGCTGAAGATGGAGGGCGGCGTGCTCTCAGCAACCAGCTCCTCTCACCGATCCCTGGAAGCACAGCTTAAAGAGCAGATGGGACAGGAAGGTGTGCAGTGGGGGGATGCTATCGCTTGGGCCACCAAGAAGCTTGGCATCGAGGCCTGTGCTCCCTGCAAGGCTCGCCAGAACATCTTGAATCACGCAAAGCAGCTTGGCATTCGGGAAACCATCAAGCAGATCAAGGACACATTCAATGTCGGCAGCTGATTTCACTAACGTCAGGGTGGAGAGCAAGTATTATGATTCGGTCATCATCCGCTACAGCTATGCGGGCGCTGGCACGATCAAGCTATACCGCTCTACGGACGGCAGCTCCTACTCTGCGCTGCAAACCATCCCTGCGGCCTATGGCAGCTACCCGACGCTCACGGATATCACCGTGTCTGCGTCTACGCTTTATTACTACAAGTTCACAGATGACAACGGCAGCACGTTCTCCTCGGTGGCTTCGGTGAAGACCCAAACCCAGTTTCCTCCAATCGACTTGACGCCGAAAGCTTTGACGCTTCCCGTGTTCACAGGGGACAAGGACGTTGACGCTGCGAATCTCGATCTCATGCGGGCTCAGATTGAAGCCTACGTGAATGGCGGCTATGGGGCTTCTCCCCGCAAGACATGCGAAGTCTGCGTTGAAGACGGAGCCCTGGTGCTTGATTGCGCCACGGGCTGTTTTGCGTTTGTCGTGCAGGGCGCTGACATAGCCGATATCAACAGCCTCTCCATCAACTGCGAGAAGTTTGAGATCACCTTTGACGTGCCTGATGGTACGTCCACTGAGGTGTGCGGATGGGACCCAGGGGCAGGGTATCGAGGGGATGAATGCTTCCAGGCTCCGATTGACGGTCCTGTGACGCTGCCGATCACGATGATTCAACAGACGCCTTGCCCAGGAGAGCGCACTTATTATGTGTCCGCTCCTTGCAAGGGGGACTACGTTTACGAATGCTATGACCGAGACAGCCGCTTCCATTCAGCGAATCGGAATCTCTCTGTGACGGACTGTACGTGCGCCGCGATCTTCGATGGCAACACGGCAATGTCGTCCAACGGCTTCACTTGGGTCATGCGCTCCGGCTGGAATACAGGCTGGTCGACGCTCGATCATCAGGGTGCAGCTGGCATGTCCATGTACTTCGCCCGCGTCAATTCCAGCTGCGCTGGTGCGCCGGGGGCTGCTAACATTCTCCAGTATAGCATCGGTGGGTTTGGTGCAAACGCCATGTCCTACTCGGTGGAAGGCAAGCCGCTGTTTGGGTTTGCGGTGAACGTGCCGGCAACGGCTACTCTCCGCTCCTTCACAGGGCATGTTCTGCTGTTCGACTATATCAACAGCCGCTTTACGTGGGGGAGCTATACCAACGCTGATCTACACGCGGGGACCATGCCCACCGTGATTAGCACGCTCGCAATGAGCGCAATCACGCCAACGCAGATCTCGCTGATTATCGACGCCACTGGCGGCAACGTCTACAGCTTGTACGATGTTACGTTCGACAACGACACCCAGAGCGAAACCATAGCCCACAGCTCGATTAGCTTAGCATCTGAGCCCTTGGGGTTTGGTGTGTTTTGGGTGGCTAACAATAACACAGGAGATCACACCGCCCGCCTCTCAACGGGAAAAGAACAAGTAATGCTCTGGTGGGGGTAGAATGAAACCAACACAAAAGTATGCGTGGGATCTAATCGACTCCTCCCTGCGCTTCAACGAGATTACTGCTCCCACTGCCGCCCAGATCCAAGCGAACAGCTTGGCTCTCTACGCGAAGGACAAAGCAGGCGTAAGCAATCTCTACTTCAAGGATGACGCAGGCGTCGAGCATGACATAGGGCTTCTGGGCTCGGGAGCCGCAGCCCTCACGAAGGTGGATGACACGAACGTCACCCTCACCCTCGGGGGCTCTCCTACCGTGGCCCTGCTTGCTGCTACGAGCATCACAGTGGGCTGGACGGGCACGCTGTCCGCCGCCAGGGGCGGCACAGGCGTGAGCAGCTTGGGCAACGTCACAGCTGCCAGCACGAAGATCACATTGGCCGGCACGCCCACAGGGGCGGTTATCAACTCCTTCAGCATCGATGTCAACCAGGCCAACTTAGACCACGGCAGCATCGGCGGGCTCTCGGACGACGACCATACAGGCTACGCCTTGCTCGCAGGGCGGAGCGGTGGGCAGACGCTAATCGGGGGCACAGGCTCGGGGGACGATCTAACGCTTCAGAGCACGTCCCACGGCACGCGGGGCTCAGTATTGATTACCAACGACGAGTTTGTGATTGGCGGCTCTCGCACCATGTCCACCCTGGAGAAGGGGCACATGGAGATCACAACCACGATCACCAACAGCGCCAGCACCATAGCCGGCTTGTGGTGCAGGCCCACGTTCTCAGGCAATAGCAGCTTGCCGATTGGCATCATCGCGCAGCCTACGTTCACGCCCGGAGCAAGCATCAACGAAGCTATCGGCTTCTGGTGCGATGCTCGCGTGAGCCCTGGCAACGCGATCACCATCACCCAGGCTGAAGGTGGGCAGTCGCGGCTGATCTACTCTGACGTAGCGGGAGCTGTCACCACAGGCATCACGCATCAGATCTCTGCGCCTGAAGTGCAGGGAGCCCTGCTGCCCACGCATCAATACGGCTTGAACATCGCCAACCAGGGGGTGGCTGGCATGACCTACGCCTTCGGCTTGCAGGTGGTGGCACAGGCGGGGGCCACGAACAACTATGACATGAGCTTCACCACAGTGGACACCACAGCAGCCGGTGCTTACTACGGACGTGTACCAGTGCTTTACAATGGCCTGAAGAAGTACGTTCATCTCTTCAGCGCATAGGAGGACCATGGCAACCATTTCAATCACAGTTCCAGACAGCGCTCTGCCTCGGCTACGCGCTGCCTTTGGGCATCCCGATCCAGTGACGCCAGGGGCGTGGGTGGATGCAACGAACGCAGAAGTGATGGCCGCTGTTAAAGCGGCTTTGAAAAGCAAGGTGATAGATCACGAGACTACAATAGCTGCGATGGCAGACAGAGCTACTCGCAGCTCAGAATCTTGGTAGGAGGAAACATGACCATAGATGATCGCGTAGCCAAAGAACTCGGCTCTCTAACGCTGCTCGTTTTGCGGCTTCAGACCGAAGTGGATTTGCTTAAGCAGAAGCTTGAAGAAGCAGAGAAACAACACAAGGATCAGTAATGGCGAACACAGCTCTTAATCGCTCCGTTGTCGCGCTGCTGACGAACAAGTCAGGCGGCGCATTGGTGTATGGGGACGTTGTGGTAATCTCTACGGGGACAGCTTCCGCATTCACCACCACCACGACAGCTGGCTACGCCACCACTGGCATCGGCGTTATCATTGAGCCCAACGGTATTGCCAATGACGCCGTGGGCTTGGTGGCTACATCCGGTTGGGTGCCGAAGATCAATCTCAACACGGCGGCTACCCTCGGTCAGTATATCAAAACGCACACCGTAGCCGGCCAAGGCACGCCCCATAGCACCTTGGCTTCGGGCGACTTCGCCTACGCTCTTGAAGCTTCGGCTACGCCCAAGGCTATCCTTTTTGGAGGCCCTTCTGGTGGAGGGGGTAGTGTATCCGATGGCGACAAAGGCGACATAACAATCTCGGCCAGCGGAGCCACCTACACCATCGACAATGATGTTGTCACCTACGCTAAGATGCAGAACGCCTCTGCCACGGCCCGCATCCTCGCACGTAAGACAGCGGGCGCAGGCGACTATGAGGAATGCACGTTGAGCGAAGTGCTCGACCTCGTGGGCTCCGCTGCTCAGGGTGACATTCTCTATCGAGGCGCATCGGATTGGACGCGGCTCGCCGCAGGCACGAACGGTCATTATCTGAAGACGCAGGGTGCTGCTGCCAACCCTACATGGGCGGCAGTAAGCGGGGGCTCTCCCGGCCATTTCAACATCACGACCTTCACAGCTCCTTCAGACACGGGCTACTCCTGGGACAACCAGGGCAGCGCTACGCTGACGGACAACACTTCGCATCTCGTGTTGGCATGTGGCTCTGACGGCGGTGCGTCGTTGCATGTGCGTTACAAGACAGCACCCGCTACCCCTTACGTCATTACTGCCGTCTTAATGTCCAACTTCTACGTCGACACCGGCACGAATCCCCAAGCGGGGCTTGTGTTCCGGGAGTCGGGCTCCGGTAAGATCCAGATATTCGGACCTGCGGTTTTCGGCGGCGGGGCGTATTACCAACTGATGGCCTGGACTAGCTCCTCGTCGTTCTCTAGTTCAACATTCCAATATAAAATCCCTGGGATGCAGTGCGCGGTCGCCTGGTTGCGCATAGCTGACGATGGATCAAACAAAAAATTCAGTGTTTCAAATGACAGCGTAAACTGGCAAGAAGTGTTCTCCCATGGCCGCACTACTTTTCTCACTGCTGACCAAATCGGCTTCGGGATACGCACCGATACAGGCGTCATCACTGCATTGTGGCATTGGGTTGTAACATAGGACACAGGAGAAAACAGTGGCATCACTAGGCATCGCTACAAAAAAGAAAGCAGGGGCAGTGGAGCCGGGGCAAAGCACGTCCAGCTCCAGCACCAACTACTCGAACCAGAATCTCGCTCAGGCTCTCGCGGGCTCTGGTGCTGCCAACACGCAGGCCGCAAGCGCAAACTTGATGGATCTGCTTGGAGATCCCACTGCCAACTCCGCGTACCAAACTACGCTGCAAGGCATGCTGGCTGACCTTCAGCCTTCCATTGAGCAGGGCTATTCCGATCTCTCGGATATGTTCCGCAAGGCTGGAGCGATGCAGAGCGGGGCCTACGGCACGTCGCTCTCGAACTATGCAGCGGGTGTGCAGCGCAACCAAGCCGGCCTAGCTGCCGACGCTATGAAGGCTGTGTTGCCCTCCCTGGTGTCGGGCTACAGTGGGCTTGCTACGCAGACGCCTTCCTTGATGGAGGCCCTTAAGGTGTCGCAGTCGAACAGCGCTTCGCAGGCGTATGACCCGAATGCGGCGAACAAGAACAGCGCCATGGGCATGCGGCAAACGCTTCCTAGCGCATCCGGCAACACCCAAGGACGAATCGGCTACACGGTTGGGGGCGGGTATTAAGCATGGACACTCTGCAAGATCTTCTCACGCGCATCGGTGCGGAGCAGGCGACACAGCCTAATCCAGATCAGCTGGAAACGCTCACAAGCCTCGTGCGCCAGAACATGACCAGCGGGCTTGGCGTGAACGAGCAAGGCAACTTGCAGTATGACATGCCAGCCTTCAATCGAGCTGCCGGCTACGCCGGCCCTATGCGGGAGAGCGACAAGCCCTCGCTCATAGCCGCAGCGGATATCCCTGTTTACAACGGGGCGAAGCTCTCTCCTCAAACCCTCGAAGCGCAGCTTATGGCGGGTGGGCCTCTGCGCAGTGTGCTGCCGGCAGACAAGGCTCAGCAGATGGGCTCCGGCATGCAGGCTATGCAGGCCGCAGGCATGCCCGCAGCTGTGCAGGGCAGCGTCGTGCAGAACCTCTTACAGAGCATGGGCATCGGGCCTGATAAGTTCAAGGATGCTTTCGCTGAAGCACGCGGCAAGGCTCTGGGTGAGCTGGCTGGCGGGGGCGGTAAGCGGAACATTCCCTCGGACGTTATGCGTGCCATCGGCACGGAGAAGTTCCATGATCTTGTGGACAAGGGCATCGCAAGCGGGGACATTGACGCCAAGCAGCAGATGCAGCTCGAAGCGCGGCATCAAGCAGCCTGGGCCAAAGGCACTCCTAGCGAGAAAGCTGTGCTTACGCTGGCTTCTGTTCGCACATCCGCTGATGCTCTCGACCGCTTGAAGAAAGCCTACGAAGAGACAGAGGCAGCGAAGACCGGGCGCATGAGCAGCACCTTTAAGATTGCGCTTGCTCGGACAGTGGCCGGCGCATCAGGCACAGAGCTGCTTCCCTTCCTGGATAAGCTTACGCCTGAAGAGCGCCGCTATGTGGCGGAAGCCAACACGTTCAGCATCAACCTCCGTAACGTGTCGCAGGACAGCCGCTTCAGCAACTTCGACTCTCAGAAAGTGTTGCAGGCCGTGGGCAATCCGCTCATGGGCCGCGACCTTTACATGGATCAATTGGATAGCTCGGGCAAGGAACTCTACCGCCGATACGACAACACTGTGAAAGCGCTGAAAGGTGCAGGCAAGAGGGTGGATGAATTTGCACGAGAAGAAGCTCAACCCGCAGCTAAAAGCGGAGCCACCGGAACATGGAAGGTGGAAGTGGAGAAGTAAATGGCAACGTATCGAGTCACCGGGCCTGATGGCACAAAGTATCGGGTAGAGGGTCCTGATGGGGCTTCCGAAGAGGAAGTGTTAAGCCAGATCCAGGCCTATCGGCAGGGTCCGACAGAGCCGTCTTACGTGAAGCCCGGTGATGTAGCAGGGGCGAAGCGCAAGCTTGGTGTGTCGGGCGACGTGCAGCAAGGCTTCACGAACGTGCCCCAAGCAGATACAAGCGGCAGAGGCCGCGAGCTGCTTGGCGGTGACACGGTGCTCAATCCTATCGTCGGTCCTATCAGCGAAGCCGGCAAAGGCATCGCGCAAGTGGCTGGCGGTGTGAAGGATCTCGTCACCACCAATCCCTTCCAAGGGCCTGATACGCCCGCTCAAGGGCCTATGGACGCGCTGCGCAACATAGCAGCGTCCCCTCTTGGGCAGATCGGCCTGGGCGCTGTGCGCACAGTGGCCGCTCCTTTCGCTCCCGTAGCCGACCTTGCCTCTGTGCTAGGCGGCGGTGCTGCGAACCTACTGGACAAAGCCGGCATGCCGAAGACAGCCAACGTGGTGGGCGGTGTGGTGCAGTCGGCAGGCGACGTGCTAGGCTCCCTGGGCGCAGCTGGCTACACCAAGCAAGTGGGCAACCTAATCAAGGGCGATCCTCGCACAGCTGACAAGTATCTCAAGTCGTCGCGTATGCGGGCTAGGGAAGCTGAAGACGAGCTGGTGCAGTCGACCAAAGCCACCGAAGCAAAGGTGGCCTCGATCAAAAGCGAGACAGAGCAGGGCAAGCGCTTCGTGAGCGAAGTGGCAGATGAACAGAAAGCTGCCATCCCCACAGCTCAAGAGCTGAAGGCTCGCTTTGCCCCCAACGCTCCTCTTGGCAAAGACGCCGGCAAGACGTGGCAAGAGGGCTACTCCAACCAGCTCAAGACCACCAAAGACCGATTCAACACAGCTTACGCGGACAAGCTTAATCGAGGAGCTGCCATTGAGCATGCTCCCGAAGACTACCTTGCCGCAGCGAAGCAGCTCCGTGAAAGCAGGGGCATCGCAGAGCGGCCTAGCATTGGGCCAGCCGAGGGCGTGGCGGAGCGCCTGAAGAAGTATGACAACCTCGAAGACTTCATGGACGATCAAACCAAGGCTCTCCGTGAACAGCTCCGCAATGCATCCGCAGGCGAGAAAGGCAACATCCAAGCCACCATCGATGAATTCCTTGGACAGGGTGCGAAGGAAATGCCCCCTACTCCAACCGTGCGTGATCTCATATTCGAGCGTCAGCGCTTGAAAGCAGGGCAGCGAGCTGTGTCTTCGGACGCAGCGAAGAATCAATTCGACCGGCTTATCAAGCCCCTCGAAAACGATATCGTCAAAGCAGATGAAACGCTTGCCCGCGAGCTGTTCGCCGTGGACAACGCTTACAAAAAGGAATTCGTTCCCTACTTCAGCAAGGGCTCTGTCACGCGAGCAATCAGCGAGAAAGATCCTAGCGCGGTGGTGGATATGATCTTCCAACCCACAGTGAAGGGCGGGCGCATTGGCAGCACCAATCGCGCTGAAGAGGCTGTCACAAGGGCACAGGAGCTAATCAAAGATCCGAAGCAATGGGAAGGTGTCAAGCGAGCGTTCACGAATAAGCTAATCGAGAACGCGATGGAAGGCGGGGTGTTGAATCAGCAGAAGCTTGTGAAGGAATGGGGCAAATATTTAGATCCCGCAGGCAGCAACAACGCAGTGCTCCGCAAGGGGCTAGGCGAGGCCGACTTCCGAAGCATGCAAAGCACCATCAACCAGCTTCAGCGCAGCACGCCGCAGGGCATCGATGCCTATGCAAAGGATCTCGTGAAGGGCTTAGAGAAGCAGGGTAAGGTGAGCACGGAAACAGTGCTCGCAGCTCAGAAGCTTACAGAGAAGCGGCTTGTGGAGAAGATAGCGCGGGAGACAGGGAGCAGCACAGAGATGGTCACGAACAGACTCCAAAGCATAGGCTCTGGCGTCTTCGTGTCAGGCTTGCTCCGTGGTAACACA
>Ga0137421_1000055_pt1 | contig 20156 bp, 25 predicted proteins | sample EasRivERMZT534_2_FD_104648 | JGI IMG/M metagenome (GOLD analysis project Ga0137421, IMG submission 104648) | Soil microbial communities from meander-bound floodplain in the East River, Colorado, USA - East River MetaG ERMZT534_2 | ecosystem: Environmental > Terrestrial > Soil > Floodplain ...
GAAGAAGGGTTCGATCCCACCCTGATTCATCTTACCACTTGAGGAGTATTCCTGGTACAGTTTCTGGGCCAGGTTAGTATCGTACTTATCCAGGGCGGTGATGGCTGCAACCCGCTCGTAATTGGAATTGGCTTCATCCAACATCAAACGTATCTGGCGTTCCGAACTTTGACTATTCTTTGAAGCGTTACGGACAATGGAATCCACGAACCGACTTATCATATCGAAGTCCATGTCTCCCTGCTGGTACATCTGCCCACCCGCGTGAAGTTCAGTCCACAGTTTAGTTGCAGCTAATGGATCACGTTTCATCACATCCTTTAGGATGAGGCGCTTCTCGTCATTAGTTGATGCGGATCGGATTGCTGATTTAAGCTGTGAATAGGTACCTGATGTATCATTGCCCTTGTAGATGGAGTCCACGAACTGCTTAACCATGGTCTCATCCATCTCACTCTGGAACATCTCCCCTCGTGAGCGAGCCTTCTCCCAGACATCCAACGCAACCATCTGGTCGTATTTAGTGGCTTCCTTGATGAAGGCACGCTTCTCTTCGTTGGATGAGGCATCCATGATGGAGTTTCTAAGCTGACCTGCAAAGTCATACTTCTTGTTACGATACATGGCCCCCACCATTCTCTCAATCATATCCTGATCCAGGGACTGGCTGAGGAGCGGGTTGCTCTTTATTAGATGAAGCAGCTGGGCGATGTCCATCGACCCTTCCTCGCCCGGAACGAAATGAATAATGTTCATATCCACTCCACTGGCGGCTGCCCAAATCCGGGTCATATCATAGATATGTCCGGCCTCCTCTTTGCTGGTGAATATTCCACCCAGCAGTTTCAGGAATCCTTCCTTGTCATTCATGCCCGTCACGGACTGGTGATTGTTAATGAGCTTCAGGATTTCTGTTTCGTTAATATTGATGCCGCTGTTATTGGCAAGGGAGCGAATGGCAAAGGAGTTGGCCTTCGGGATCTCGTCCAGCTTGGCACCTGTGAAGGTGCGGTCAAGGGTTGAGAGCATATCCAAATCCATCTCGCGCGTCATGACATCGCCTTCCAGTATGTTCTTATACGGCTTGGCAATGTAGTCACGGCGGAAGTTCATGAAGGTCTTCTTAAGCTTCGGGTTCTCTGTTACGCCATTCTCCACCCACTTGGTGAAGATGTCGGCGAAGTGTTCACTCTGTTGTGTGGATAACTTGTTACCAATCACCGCCTCATTGCTGAGCTTGGTAATCATATTGCGAATGGTGCGAAGGTCTTCAACAGCCCCGGCATCTCCATGCTTGGCAAGGAATGTCAGGTCTTCATAGAACATCTGGCTCATCTGTGCGGTCAGGCCTCGGAAGTTCTGCTGCCCAAAACCATAGAATACGAAGCGCTCCGTACCATCCTTCACGCCCGTGCGGGCAAGTTGTAATCCTTCGTTAATGGTAAGGCTGCCTTCCATGCGCGCAAATCCCAGGCGTCCCAGTAGTTCTTCCATCGGGATTCCTGAGCGGGCGGACATCATATCCACATGTTCACGAATGGTCAGGGCATAGGCGCGGCTTTGAGGTACGGTCAATCCAAATGAATTAACCAGGGCGCGGCTCATCTGGTCGATGGCAGACATGTTCGGATCGAGCAGCCTGTTTGCATCCACCATGACGGTTGTGTCACGGCTCAATGAACGCCGGGCATTCGGAGAGAAGAACGATTCCTCCATCTGCTTGGTATCCCACTTGGCATAGATTGGGTTGGACTGTGTCGGACGTCCCTTGGCAATGGAGCGATCGCCCAGCTTGAAGCTGAACTGCTCAACCCCACCGTCAATGTTCTTGGTAACGGTAAAGCCCAGGCTCTCCAGGTACTTCTCGGAGAATTGCTGGTTGAATTCCATAAGGATGCGTTTAGCTTCCTCCGGATTTTGAGATTGAAGAACCTTCAGTATCTCACGATTACGAATGGCAGAGCGGTCGTATATCTCGCCCTTCATTTCCCAGAATGCTCTCCATACCTTATCCTTCTTTAGTGCGGTAAGGCCGCGAGCCTTGAACGGGCCCGGGAAGTTGTGATACATGAAGTCGGCCAGGTTGCCGTCAGCCACAAACATATGTGCTAAATAGTTTTCAAGTTCCTTGACCAGTTCCGGGTCATTGAACCTATCCTTGATAATATACTCGCGCAGTTCCAGGGTGCTGAGGGCTTTCTGATTACCCTTGACCATGATCTCTGGAGGGGTCTTGGAAAATTGGGCGTCAAGGTCATCAACAGCCCGCTTCCAATCCTCACCGACCAGATCGTAGATGTTCATTCCGCTGCGGTCGAGCATGCGCGTCCCCTCAAACGAAAGCTTCTCACCTTTTAGGTTTTCGAGAATGGAGCGCATGTGTGTGTCATCCGTTAGCTGTCCAGCTACAATAAGAAATAAATTCTTATCCTTACGCAGCAATTCTACGGGGCCGTTATGAGTCATGAACATATTATATGCAGACACATAATCATCCATTGAGGCTCCAACGCTGTCCAGCAGGGCATGGTCGATGGTTCCTTTGGCTTTGATGGTACCCTCGGTCAGGGCGGTGACCATTTCCTTGCGGGTTCCCTTCATCAGCTCTTCGCCGATGGCAATGGAAACCTGCCCATCCACCATGGATACTGTAACTTCCTTTCCAGGAACCAAACTTGCAGCGCCATATGGTTCCATGGCTCGTGCAAAGTCCTGCACCACTTCTTTGTAGTGACGACTTTTATGTTTCAGGGAGCGGGCGGCCAGGGTCTCTGAGCTGGTGGCGGGTTTCGTGAATGCAGTATTTATCTTGTCCATCAATCCTTTGATGGTGAAGTTGGGGGTGTTGCGTGCAACCTTCGGGGGAGAAGGCCTAAGATTGGGGCGGATAATGCCGGCAATCATGTTCGCAACTTTCTCCATGGTGGGGGGTTTATGCGAAACATCCGGGGCTCCGAACCCATCCACATTTCTACCCATCGTATCACTGGAATCAGAGATGCGCTGTTGGATTTCGTTCTGAACGGCCTTCATGTGGTCGTCGATGAACTTGTTGACATCCTCTTCTGTAATGCTGCGGCCAGCTTTCTTGATTGAATCCAGGTTACGCTCGAACCTGTCTCCAATATCAGCCAGGAATACCTGCTTCTCCTGTGCTGTAAGGGCGGCCATTGATTCATCTACATCCTGACCGAACAACAAAGACCAGGACTTCTCCTTCATCTGGGCAGGGGTCAGTTTCGTGCCATCGGGTGCAACATCTGAGATGATGTTGTCGACCATGTCGGCCATCTTGGATGGATTGTTCCCTGATTCATCCCAAATCTGCATGGCGAGTTTCTTAACCGTCGGACTAAGATCTTCTGTACCCATGTTCTTGAATTGCGGAGACAGGGTATCCAACAGCTTGAAGTATTCGCGCGAGAACATACGCAAACGAACAGTAAATTCGATTGCGGTATTGAAATCAGATGACGCTCCTGGGATTGCGGCAATGCCGGCCCCAATACCGCGCATTAATCTGCGGGCGGCCTGGGATGCCGGACTTCCATCCAGTTTGGAAGCCATCATCTTCTGCACAATAGCGGGAAGTTCCTCTATATTGCGGGTTCCCTCTTCCATGATGCGGTCATACTCATATTTCCACCAGGAGTAGGGGCCCATTAGAGGCTGGAAGCCCTGGTGCAGATAACGGGAGGTAACAGTGTAGGCTTCATCCTGTCCCTGTCGTGCCAGGTTCTGTCCAAGCTCCAGGGGGATGTCTCCAAGCTTCTTGGCGAGACTGGAGTGCGTACCGAACATGAGCATGAACATATCTTCCAGAGGGTTGCCCCCGAAGAGGAAGCTTCTGCCTGTGGTGTCGATTAAGTTCTGGATATACCAGCGCGGATTCATGGAGAGTACAGCCATGGCCCATAGCTGGTACGCATATCCAGTGGCCTGGTGTACATCTTCCAGGGAACTGGCTATCTTGGTGGCTTTTGCGCGAGTCTTGGAATTCACTTCTGTGCCCAGGGAGACAATCATCTTGTTGATTGTATCTCCGAAGGAGAGGTGCCCCTTCTCCACACCCGCCCTCATCTCACTCCACAGTACGGCCTTCTGCCTGGAGGTCATACCTTTCTTCTTAATGTTATATACCTCAAGCATGTGCTTGTAGGCTTCATCCTTCCCAAGCGCGTCTTGAATTCTCTTAAAGGCGGGGAGATGTTCCAGGTCGTCACCCAACATGTATATCTTCTGCACGAGCTGACCAAAGAACGTATCCTCAAGCAGGGGGCTGGCGTTGCCGGTGATGTCCTGCCTCACGCGATGAGACGAAAGAAACGATTTCTTGAATTCCTGAGAGAAACGGGCGATGATGTTGGAATTCTTGGTCGGATCCGATGCAGTATCGGACAACTCACGAGCAATCATCTTCTTATATTCGTCATCAGAAACCTTAAGCTTCATGCTCCTGATTTGATGCTTGACCTGGTGTTCGGCGTTGCGGAACATCTCCTGCTCGGAGGCAGATACAGCTCGCTTATACAGATCAGTCCACGTGGAGGGATCAATACCACCACCTTCCACATTGGTGATGTCCCTTAATTTCTTAAAGGTGTTGTACGATAGATTCTCCATGCCTGGGAGGTAATCTGGCAATCCCTTCGTGGAGACAGATTCAAATATTTGTCGGGCTTCATCATCGCTCTTCCCCAGGGCCCGTCGTAAAACATCCCCTATTACAGGAAGAGCTTTCTCGAAGGATTCTGCCTGACCTGAGTAGGCCTTCACCACCTGGAGAAATGCACTGTTGACACTGTTGCCTATCTTTCCGCCAACAGAAGAAGCGGATTCACGTGCAAGCCATCCGACTACTGGAACCTTGTCTATAAAGCTTGAAAACGATTCCTTGAATATGGTGCGTACACCTTTCATTCCAGGAAGGACTTCATCCAAAACTCCGAGACCTGGCAGGAAGTTGGTAACATCGAACATACTTTCCGCAAGCATCTCTGTTCCTGGGTTTGAATACTCCTGTTTCAGGGTGCGAACTTCCGCGTCCGTTGGCATTCTTCCAGTCTGGATAAGGAAATGTGCCACGGCTAAATCAAACGCTTCCTTGCGCCACGGCTCACGATCCCATGTAGCGGCAGCCCGAGGGTCATGCTCTTTCAATGCATAGGTAATGTCAATGGCCTTCTGTGCGTCAGCCACAATGCCCTGCTCCAGTTTCTTTCGTTCCCCTTCCGTCATTGGGCGCTCGTACATGTGGTCTTTCTTCAGATCCTCTATAATATCTTCGCGAGCCAGAGATAGGCCGCCGCGATGAATCCTATCAATGCGGGCGGCTTGCACCTCGGCGTCTGATGGTTCGTAGGGAACCGTTTCGCGGGTATCATAGGAGAGGCTTGAGTATAAAGAGTCCAAATCAGTACCACTCAAACCATACATCTCATCCATCTTCTCACTGATTTGCTTGAGAGTGGGTTCTTCGATGTTGGCTCGATACAGGATGGAGAACACTTCATCCGCAGTGGCTCCTGGATAGTCCTTCATTGCAGCCTTTAGTTGTTCTGCCGTGGGGATGCGGGTATTCTCTTCGATGATCGCATATTGAGCATCAGTGACGCTTATATTCGTACCTCGTGGAAGGTCGTTGCTCTCCACAATGGCGCGTTCCAGGTCATTAATGGTCACATTCCCATAGGTAGTCGTTGTCATGAGTTCAGACACGGTACCCTTGTTCATGGCCTTTATCTTATCGGCCATTGACTTCTCCAGGGTATCCGCTTGAAGAGTCATGGCCTTTCGTTCGTCTGGGTTTATCGTGTAGGCGGGAGTAAATAGGCTCTTCACCGTTTCACCAATTAGGTTGGCTCCGTAGGAGAGACTTCTGGACGCGCCTGATAATACTGCGTTGGGGTCGTACTGTCCGCGCGCGGTATCCGCTTGTGCGGCAGCTCTTGAATTCACTCCAGCCTGACGAATGACATCCGCCACTTTAGCAAACGATTTGAATGTGGCAGTTCTGGCGTCTTCAAGGCGCTGGTGGTCGGAGAGCATCTTCTTCTCCTGCTCCTCCAGCAAGTTGAGCTTCGCCTGGGCCATTACCTTATTCTCTTTCATTGCAAGGGGATTGGCGAGAATTGAATTCAGGAGTTTGCGGTCTCGCTCAATCTTAGCCGGGGATTCAAACCTGATTGGTGACTGAATTATAACTTTACCAGTTTTAGCATCCCGCTTTATGGGCAGGTCAATTTCAAAACTGTTACTGATGGCCTCGCCAATCAACAGCCCTACGTTCATAGCGCTTTGCAGGATGGCGGTAGCCGGGCTTGCGTTACGTTCACTGAATACGTATTCAACCTCAACAGGCCCCATGGCAAGATAAATGGCATTCTTATTTAAGTTTAGGGTAATGTTCTTCAGGGCCAGTCCGGCCTTAATCTCAGCATCAGACTTACCCTGCGCGCGCATGGCATTAATTAGTTCCAGGTCTGAAGTCGGCCTTCCGGCTTCAGTCAGGAATGGAACCAAATGCTCATAGTCCACGCTCTTGGTTTCTTCATCAATCGGGGCAACCAATACCTTATATGAGTTACCGAGAATGTCATTCTCAATATCATCTGCGGTAGGAGCGGTAAAGTCGGATCCTCCAATTTCACGTCTCCACCTGTCCCGTATGTTCTCCATTGTATTTCCTTCAAACTCATCAACACTCCCCAAAGGAGCTCTATATCCAATGGGCTGGTCAACAGATTCAGGGCGCTGTGTTCCAACCTGTGCTGGAGTTAACGACCCTGGAATGGATGTCGGAGTAAGGGAACCAGTGAGTGAATAGGGAACCACTGATGTTGAAGGGCTCGCACTCAAGCTTGATATGATGGAAGCAAAACCAGGCCTCGCCCAAAATGGGGAGGCCTCGGAAGAAGCTGCGGCGGATACGGCAGGTATGTAGCCTGAGGGAGGGCGGGGCGGCCCAGCCACGGCTGACGTGGTTCTGGGAGTTACTCCCGAGGATCTGCCTCTATTGGTTATGCTGGCGAGGGTGCGTGCGGATGGAGCCGTTAAGGGAGTAACGCCTGCCGAGCGGCTGCGGTTGGTAATACTTGAGGGGGTGGCTACTTCAGTCTTTCTTGCCGCCTCATCCATCAACCTTCCGGCGTGTCTTACTTTCCCACTGCCGTAGTCCCGTAACGACTTATACTTTTTTGCCATGAATGATTACTCCTCTTTGCTGGATGGACGACCGGCCCTTGCTTTTTCCTTTAAAATAATAACCATGCGATTGTTGGTTGTTGCCCAGGCGTGTACCAGATCCCAGGCCTTGAATTTGTTTAATTCATCCTCCATCTTGGGGAGGTCACTTTCCAGAAAAACTAAAACTTTAAACATGTAGTCTCCTATATGAACAGGTTCTTGTTGGGCGAGCCGTAATTGGTTCGACCGTTATATTTGAATGTATCTATCAGAGGAGTGCCATCAACTGTTGGGTTGATGATAGCGCGTCCAAGTTCCACATAGGACGAATCGGCTGACTTGGAAATGTCGCCGAACTCCTTCATCATAGCGGCGTAATTAGCGCGGCTGATCCCTCCTTCTGCGTTGGAATACTTATCCAACAGAAGAATGGTGTTCTTCAGGAATTCGTAATCGGAGCCGACGGGAACTGAACCGGATGCCGCCTCCATGGATGCTAGATTTGACAGGGCAGTTTGAGCCCTTTCCTTGGAGAACATTTGACGTCTCAGGGCGGACGTGCTTACTGGAGCGGTTCGTCTCTGGTTAGCTGCTGTTTCCTGCTCTGAGATTTTATCATAACCAAATCCAGTGAAATTGGATCCCAGCCACTTTCCAATGCTTGACGCTTCCGTATCTGTTAAGGATGGTATCAGGGCATTGGCGGAATTAGCGAGCGTTTCATTGCTTCCTGACGAACCATATGCAAGAGGCCTCCACCAACTTCGGCTGGAGGGGGATTGGGGCGTATAGAGAGTCATACCTTCCGGGGCAACATACGTACCCCTTCCAGCGGATTCCGCCGTCGGGGGAGTGGCGAGGGCGTGGGGAGCAAATGGAGAATCCTCCCCGGGTTTCTGGCGTCTGGGCGTTCCATCCGCTCTTAGTTTATTTTTTGGATCAGCCATTTGTCACACTCCTTGATTCCATTTCCCTGACGTACTTCTCCACTTCAGCCTTTCCATATAAATCAGATAATTTCTGAAGGGAGGCGGCGTCAAGGGTCTTATAAAGCTGGACGTCACGATCTATATGAAGAGCCTTGTCTATCTTTGTATAGGCCTGCTCTCCGGCCTTTGCTATCTTTGTATAATCCATATTATACTCCTGTCATGGAGGGGCGTTCAGTTGCCATGGTGTTCTGAACATCCGCTGCCGACCTTCCTGCAATCTCCCCTCCGACTGCCTGGGGTACCGGCTGTCCACTCTGGGTGGGCTGGCCCGATAGTTGGGCAGGAGAGGTGGGTTCGGTAGGACGACCCTGTGGATTGGCGACGCCGCCATTGTTCAAGGCTTCGAGGGTCTTGGCTGCTACTGCATCACCAGACTCTGCGCGCTTGGTAAGTTCACGTCGAACAGCGTACTCCACCGAGGCGGGGTGCTGTGTAACCTTTTCCATGAAGATGCGCTCTTCCTCGTCCTCTGGCTGTTCAATGTCCAGGAACATTTCCATGATCTTGTAGTTAGACAGCGTGCCTTTGACCTGGGAGGCCATGGCGACTTTGCGCTGTTGTTCATTGGGGAATGTCGGACGAACTTCCGCGCGTATCTGGTATCCTTCCAGGGCGCTGATCTTCACATAGTCGACGTAGTCAGTCCCACGCTGGTGACCATACACGCAAATGCTGGTATCCTTGGCGAACTTATCCAGCAGGGAGAGGGTCTTCTTGGCCCAGGCCGTGAACAGAAGTTCAATGTGTTTGATGGGCTGCTCCAGTCGGATGCGATTCTGGTCTCCCAGTTGTGCCATCGCATACCCAGCGGCATCCCCATTTCCCTGTCCGAACATTACATCGGAGAAACCGGATTGCTGAATACGGGAGCGCAGGAAGTCCATATGCATTTGAAGATCCGGAGCATTACCGGGCCAGGTCGGAAATTCAATGCTTTCATCCGGGGAGATGGATACGTGATTGTAGAGTCCCGGATCAATATTTATCTTACGCCCAGGCTGCGTCTTGGTGACAAGGGGAAGTCCCGTGTAGACATCAATCTGGTAGGCGCGCCGATTAAAGGAGCGCTCCAACAATGCAACACTATCTTCCAGGGGTGAGAGAATGCTCTGCCATTTGCTGGGGTCTTTCCCAGTTGGCTTATAAAACTGTACGCTGTAGGGCAGGTCTTCGTACCCCATCATAATGTTGGGGCCGCGCAGGGGAATCTGGTCGAACATTGCCGTGTTACGGATTGCCATGTGTTTTACTGATGGCTGTGGTTCGCCGCTTTCCTCTGTGGGTTCGGGGGAGGGGGTTTCAAGAGTTACCCAGTCCCACAGGTCGACGAATGTTCCAAGGGTTGTCGCCTTTTCATATTCACCGAGGTGTGCAAACTTGGGGAGCTTGACCCCATAAAGTAGCTCCACATCCAATACAGACATGGATTCTTCCCTGCCAGCGACAAGCCACCGTTTGGGGCCGCCTGGCAGGCAGAAGAACTTTATGGGGTCAATGACTTTCACGCACATGGGCACTTCTTTGAAGAGCCAGTACGCTTCAGAGCCGTCTTCGGGCTGAACCATTTCGCGCGAGCGTGCCGCTACTTCAGGATCAAACACCGAATACAGAATCCCGCCGCCGTCGCGTACGAAATTCTGAAATAGTTCGAAGCGCTGGTATCGTTCCTCGCGCTCATCATTGGCAGACAGGATACCTTCAAGCAATTTTTCTATCTTGCCTGTATCCTTTTGTTCCGCGTAGGTTGGGGTAAATCCAAAGGCATGCCAGCGTAATTGGTTGGCAAGCATGATGCCGACTGCAAGATCCACCGTGTTTGTAAATGTAGGATCGGAATATTGGATTTCTCGCTTGCCTGGGAGTTTGGCATAATGTGCCATTTCATACAGCCGCTGCCATCGGGCGATGTTGGTGCGCCAGTCCTTGACATATTCCACGGCCCTTTGGTATTTCATCAACACATCCAGAAACTGGTCTCGTTCTATTTTATCTTCCATACTCTCCTCAATCTTCCATTAGTTCTCGTGGGAATTTGGGCATCAAGTCCTTTGGCCCGTAGTCTGTCATGTTCGAATAGGGGGATGTCATGGTAACCGGTATGCTGATGTCAACCCCGCCGTTCTTCACGGCATCGTAACAGGCCATTGCCAGGGCGACTGCCCCGTCGACGTGATGTTTCTTCATGGCCTTGTTCTTCACGATGCGGAATCCGTTTGCATTTGTTTCCGCCACAGCCATCTGAAGATGCTTGCGCAAATCCTCGGCTGGGTACATTTCAAGATTCTTATTCTTCAGCAAATCAAAAAGTAGTTGCGAGGCCGCTGTCATTGCGGGGGCGGTCTGCTGAAATGCGGTCACGGGGAACCCTTTCCCTTTGAGCCGATACATCATCTGCATCAGATGCTTGGGGTCGTAGACAATGGAGGACACCGTAAACTTATTATACAGTTCCACGAGCGTTTTTTCCACCTGATCTAAATCAATTTGCTCCGATTCGGAGGGTGTCCAGATCTGGTGATGCACCACGCCGACCTTGCCACGCTTACTATCGTACCCTACCATGACCAGGGCGGTGCAGTCCTGTACGATGCCTGCGTCCAATCCTATCGTGATCGGCCACTGAGCGAAGGGGTGTTCCTCCCACAGGCTTGCGTCTGCCGGGTAGGCCTTCATGGCCCTATCCACCCATTCGATCGGGATAAAGCTTTCCTGGCTGGTCACCCACTGATTCATATGCAGGCGCAGGAAGGCGGAGGGGCGCTCGGCTTTCATGGCGCTCTCGTAATATGCTTCCGTCTGCCAGGGCATGGTCGGTTCGTGTGTCCAGTACGTAATTAGATTGCCGTTGCGCCAGATGGGCATGTCTTCCATTCCAGGAATTCTCTCTCCCTGTCCAGCGTCATGCTCATCAACCCCCACCCCTCGCAGATACATTTCCCACAACAAGTCGGATTCATTTTCGAATCCTGCGTAGGTCGAGATGAAACGCAGGGAGTTGTTGACGGTCGGGATGGGGATCATTTCGTCCCATACACGACGGTCAAGTTCCGACGTAGCGCCCCATAGTTCGTCCCATAGAGTCAGGGAGTGGCGGGAGCCTGCTACGGACTTATACGATTGACCCAGTACCTGAATGAAAGTCCCATTGGCAAATTCAATCCGATACTGGGTGATGTTGACATAATTGGCCTTGTTACGATTGTCAGAGTATTTCCCCTCCAGGATGCGCTGTTCGAAATGAAAGCGAATATCCCGGAACAGGCGTCCTTCACCTGCTTCGAGAGTATTGGCGATCACATAAATTTCAGTTCCATCGCGGGCCTCCTCCGCATACCAGCACCCCACTGAAGATCCCATACAGGTCTTGCCGGATTTCTTGGTGGCGGAGTAGAGCACGGTCTCGTATATCAAGTCCCCTTCCTCGTCCATCTTCAGGGCTTCGGATAGGATGCGTCGCTGCACGGGCTGAAGAACCATCTTGCCGATGCCCTTCATCTTGTGCTTTTTCTCGTCCCATGAATCCCTGATCCAAAAACATTCCTTCTCGATCCATTCCAAATAACTACGCAACGGTTACCTCTATTTGTGTATGCTCAGAGATGCGGACATTCTTAACCTCATATCCCGCCGTCTTGCACAGGTTGTGAAGTACCCAGGGTTCAAAGTGATAGAGATGGGCGAGACGCCATGGGCCTCCCTTACTTGTCATGGATGGAACTTCTATCAACAGAGTTCCGCCTTTTCGAAGGTACGGCTTAAGAGAAGTCAAAGTCTCCAGGGGGTCGGTCACGTGTTCCAGAACGTGGATCATGGTAATGAGATCGAAATCTCCCACCAGCAACTTCAGACTATCCACCACGGGAATTCCCTCCACAGCATATCCAGGATTCTCATCCACTCCCTGAATCCCGCAATTAAACGCCTCCCTCGTAGCATTTAAAAGATACCCACGAGAACAGCCAATATCCAGGTGACGAGTTGGAGCCCGTCCGAGTTCCTTGGCAATTCGAATGGATCGGCTCATTTCATCCCCATCCACATCCATGCCTTCCATATACTTACGATAATGACCTTCCGAATAGTACGCCCCAACAGAATCATCAGACATGCGGGGATTTTGGAATATCAACCCACAGCTCAGGCATCTGTCGTACTTCACCAGCACAGCCACAGGCAGGACTGCATATCCAAAATCCAGGGTTACCATGGGCTTTGACATAAAACTTCCCACGGGGGACTTGCCAAAACACCCACATACCGGACACTTCTCCAACGAAATTAATTCATTCAACTTCCGCCTCCTGTTTGATGGTTACTTTTGTGATGACATCCAGGCAGTTGTCACACTGCCAGACTTCCTTGTATTTGGTCTTTTCAATGAGCGCCCACTTGTCGTGACGCTCATATACACATCTACACCATGCCCACATATTAGCTCACCTTAATCCAGTCTGGGCTCATTATGTAGTGGAACCAATTGTTATACACCCCGTTGGTCTTGCCGACCCCATGCGGAAGATGAGACAGCCACCACTTATGATGGGCGATGCGTGAGCCGCACCCCCACTCCGTGTGATTGACGGTCTTGGTAATTCCACGCATCTCGGGATAGTTCTCCCAATCGTCACAGCTTGACAGGACATAGCGGTTGTTCTTCCAGTCGTAGTCCGTCAGGGAGTTGGGCGCGTAGTGCGCGGTGCCGACACCTGCCCCGTTGGGGGTTGTCTTGTCGATTGCCGTAAAGCGGTTCCACGAATGATACATCGGGGGGTGCTTGGCATAGACCATGGTCATGATGGCTTCCGCACGGTGTATCAGGGACTCGAGCATGGCCCCCACATCCTGGGAATAATCAAATCCCATGACAGGGAAGCGTCTAAGGGAGTTTTCAGTGTCCTTTAGGGCGGGGCCTGTCAACCATATCGGACTGGGGCCGCCCATGACCGCCTCATGAAACCCTGAATGGGGATAACCCATCAACCAGACCTCGTCGATCTCGCGGCTGGCTACCTTGCGGACAATGTCGTACTCTCTTAGTGTGTATAAATAGTCAAAATAACAAAAATAGAACTACATCTTCCCAAACAGAACCTTTTCCAGGTCTGGGGTGCGGTAGATGAAGTCTCCATACAGGCGGGTCGGCGAAGAAATCATTTCTTCAGACACAATCTCATATTTATAGGTGTGTCTTGAGGTTTCCCATATCAGATTGACGTATTCCTCGACCAATAGGGAGGGATCGTTGTATCCCATGGATAGATTCAAGTCTTTCCCAGACTCCATAATCGGATTCCAGGTCAATAACATGACCTTCTTCACCTTGGTATTGATAAACACCCTGTCTTCGCTCATGTTATCTTCCTCTCCTGCACGTGAACCATCAATTCCCTCCCAATCTCGACAAAATTCCAACCCCATCCCCGTCTTTGGCAGCGCAGGTAGAGGTTTTCCCTTACCCTGTGACACTCTTCGGGGGTCTTGAAGGTAATCGAAGGATATTTTTCTAGCCAGAGACGCCAACGGAACGTCCAGAAGACGTCTTCGGTAGTTCGATCGGTCAATGCGACCCGAACCAGAGACCTGCGGCGAAGATGATGAGCCACAAAACGGCCCCCAACTCCATGCGCCTGGCAAACCCAGGGATGTACACGCGTCGTTTATTCATCTTTCGAGCCATCGCAGGATCCTGCCGAGCAATTTTTCCAGCCATGAACGCGGCCTCGAGTATTTGATGTCCCAGAGATTGGGTTGTTGTCTTAAATTAGGCTTCATTTTTATTTTCCTCTACTTTCTCGGCATAAGTCCATATAACCAGAGGGCTGTAATTAATATCGGTTGACCCGCAAATCTCACGAGTAACTGTAACTTCCATTCCACAGTCAGGGCATACTTGAAGTCCCTCTACTTCTTCGATTAAATTTTCATGTTTGCATTTCATTTTACCTCCTTGGGAATTAGTGACACCACGGCCCCGATTGCAAGCAGGGCTATGGACATGAGTATTTGAAGTTCTGTAGATGAATAGTAGATTGAAATAAGTCCAAGCACCAATAGGGCCAGGCTCAGGGGTTTTGCATGTCTCACTTCTTAACCCTCCCCGAGAGGAACCTCAGTACTCCCCAGAGGATTAACCAGGAGGGTATCACAACCCAGAGGGGAAGTTTATCCAACCCTACATAGATGGTAATGGTTAAAACCACCCCTGCAAGGAACCCTATATCAAACCTGCTAATCACATTTTTCATTGTTCATTTAACCTTTCTGCCCTTCGGGCGCTATCTATTAGTTATTTCGTCGTTGTTCCCCGCTAAGCACCACCAAGTGTAACACCCCTCACATGAAAAGTCAAGGGTAAATCGCCCCAATAGAGGAACTCTAACACAACTCTAACACAAAGAACCCCTGGGTAAGTATAAGTACCTATTCCGCCCAGACGTACCCGTAAGGATACGGGAATAAGGGTATATCCATTCCGCCCCTGGAATCCAAATCGGACACGATTAGTATATATACGCCGCTGGGATTTAGACAAGAAGAGAAATAATAGAACGATAAACATAACTTACCTACCCACCTAAAACAATAGGATACGAGAACCCGACCGCCCTCCTCTATGTTGTGTATGTCAGGGTGTGGGCGTGTATCATGTGATGTGCTATGCGTGTGTCATCACATGCGCGTGTACATCACATGCTAGTGTGTCGTCACTCGCGCGCGTGATAGTAGCACACACGTTCTAATTATGATTAGTGAACACACGTTCTAACAATGTACCGCTGACAGCAGATGGTATACAGGTGCGCAACATATGTCGTTTAGGAAAAACGTGTTGGTTATCTTATACGTAGGCAAAATAAATCCCCCATGCGATTACATGGGGGATTAGGTCTTACAGGTTGTCTGTTGTCTATTCGGGTGTTTCGTCGTCGTTGCCATTCTCCGGGTGATTGCCGGGATCACAGCCTTCCGCGCCATTGCCCGAACCTTTATTGCACTTTTCCTTGTCATCACTGGCGGGCTGTGTCTCTGTGGGCTGTGGGACGATTACAGGCGTGTTGTCAGTAATTACGGGAATTATGACGGTCGTGTCAATTATGGCGATTACAGGCCCGCTTGACGCGACAATAACAGGCAATTCCACATCATCACTTGACGGGCGGATTACGACGGGCGAACCGTGTGAAGGGACAATTCCCGCACCATCGACAGGGGTCATCATGGCGTGAGCGGGGAGGACGAACACGAACGCCAGTACTACGGCGATTAGAGCGGACACGATTGAAAGGGTGAGTTTTTTCATTGGTTAGGTTTCCTTGTCTCTAGGATACACGATTTATGGGTCGAATTCAAATGACAAATGTCACCTTGTGGGGGTGACATTTGTCATATTTCACGATATTATGCGGGTGATGTTACCTTTGAAGCATCCGCAAGGGCGAATATCTCTTTCGCACGTTCAACGGTAACGGACATCTGTTGGGCGCGTTTGGCCCACAGTTTTTCGTCCGCACTCGCCTTGTCATTTGTGGCGAGAGAGGTAAACACTGCCTTATTAGCGTCAAACACTCCGCTATATGCACGCATGGCAGAGTCGAACACGATCTCAACTTCCGCGTCTGTGTCGCATTCTGACAATGCGGTCAATGTGACAGTACGGGCGATATTGGCATATTGCATCCAATAGGCATTGACCGCGTCACGAATGACTTTTTGTTCTGCGGTCAATTCGGCATACTTGACGCGCTTCATGGCGTCCGTGCCTTTGGGGACGGAGGTCAAGGCGAGTTTGGTCAAGGTCAATGCTTCGATGTTTGGCAAGGTGACGTTGAATTCACCATTGTTACGGGCGGTATATTGCAGTGTTACCGCTTTTGTTGCATTCACTTGCGTTTGAGTTTGCTTGGACATGATATTATCCTTTGTACTGAATTCAGACGAACACCGTCCGAATTGACCCGTTGTTATGGGGGGTCAGACCGTTGCCCCAATAATACAGCGTCCCGACCACTGTCAATAGTGTCATATGTCACCTTTTTGGGGTGACAAACGAGTAGTTTTTTCGTCGTTTCGCATAAGTTTGTCCAACTTTTGTCCAGTTTTTCGGTGTTCATGTATTGTCCACATATTGCACAGGTATGCACGTGTACACATCTTGTCCATGTATTGTCCATATCATGCACAGGCTCACGCGCATATATGGCACGCATGGCATACGCACACGCGCGGGCGATGGTTCGACCCTGGATGAAATAGACCTATTCATGTATGCTATGATAAGGGCGTGGGAGTTTGACTAATACATGGTACAATGCCAAGAAGCCAATCGAGCGTATCGCGCGCGATTCATACAACGCGCGAAGTCACGCAAATACGTGCGAGTTATAAGTCACGCGCGACTCTAGACTCACACGCAAGAACCCCCAAACTACAAGCAGGCATAGCATGGGGGCAAGAAAGCATTTCTTTCGATATGCTTGGGGGCATGCCCCCACTCTGGATTAAATAGCTGAGGGGCAAGGATGCCGACAATCGTGTCCGTGCGATTGGCTACCACAAAATTTCTCCGCCGTCAAGTGACAAACGTCACCTCTTTCGTCACTGATCTGAAGTGACAAAAACAGGACGTTTGTCACCCCAAAAGTGTGGGATAATTTTTCCACGCCGAAAAAACGGCACAGTTTCAGACCCACAAGAAAACGCTAGGAGGTCACAATCATGACACACACTTTACATGACATATTCACCAATCAGATTGTATTGGATGGGACTACGCAGGAGTTATTCAGTAATGTGACACTCAATCCCATCACCCGCATACGAGATGATGAGAAAGTCACGTCCTATTATTTCAAGGGTGCCATCGCGTATAATGTGGAGGATAGAGTGTGGGTCATCAATCGCCCTTCTCGCCCACCTAAAAAACAATCACAACGTTCACGTAAAGACGAGCGCGATGAATCGGGGTGGACGCTTGAGAAATACATGAATAACAATGACCTCATTCGTATGCTCGCACGCAAGAAACTGGAAGGGGAGTTCAACAAACCCGAAGAACCATCCCCCAATCACACGGCGGCGGAAGTGTGGAACGCCAGTCTCACGAGTAAACTATTCCTGTGCATCGTACAGGACGGTGACGCGCACATCGGGTATTCACCCAAGAATCCCACAATAAACTATAAAGTCATCCGTGTGGATGGCGAGTGGCAAATCACAAATAAGGAGTAATCGCATGTGGAGTAGTGACCCCAATCTGGACTTGTTCGTTTGGTTCGTAATATTTGCAATCGGGTGTGTGATACTGTTCTTCTTCGTGCCCGCGTTCGTAAAGCACCTGGACTTGGAGCATGGCTTTGTCATCCTCATCCTCTTAATCATCATGCTCGCAGTAATCCTGTGTGTGTCATTCATCTTCCTGTTATTCGGATTAGCAGGAGCGTAACATGGGATGGACAATCAAACAGTCGGGTACGCACACGACCCTGAAAGTCACCAATACCGTGACTAAAATAATGAGCAATATTCACCCGACGCAACCCATGAAGGGGACACAGAATCCCCCACACGTACAGGTGAAGTTGCCCCCGTCAATCAGTAAGTTAATTCAGAAGTAGAAATGGGGAGGAGCTATTCTCCTCCCTTGTAGAACTGAGTGCAAGCACGATGCGTTATGGTTAGGGAACGGTTTCCCTAGAGAGCTCATAATCCTCCGAATGTCGTTCGACTCGACGAACGCTACCTTGCGGGATAAAGTAGTCTGGTCATGCTTACGGGTCTCATAAACCTAGTGCACCCTAATAGGTGTCGGAGGTTCGAATCCTCCTCCCGCCTCAGCGTTATCGAACTCCCAATGGCAATTGGGACATAACGTCACCAGGTTGTCGATGTGGTTAATGATATTTAATGTATCGGCGTCAGATGCACTTGAGACTGACTTGATATGGCATATTTCAACGTGCTTGTCATAACCACATCGACATACCCAGGGCTTTCCACTTCTAGTGTAAACCCTCTCAGCGTGTTTGCGTATGCTGCTGAATATGTATGTCCCCTTGTAAGGAGGTAAACATGAAAGTTAAGTACAACAAGTCCTACCGCAACGCGCGGAAGGCAAAACTCCACAGGCGCTATATGCACCGTGGATGTCGCACCCGTCACTCTATTGGAGGGTAAATGCATAAGATTCTTGATAGGGATGGCAAGGTTGTATTCGAGGACGATGACAGGGCGACTGTCCTGGCTGCCTTGATTAACCTGCTGTCAAATGACCCGCTGAATCTTTGCGGGTATCATATGCCAAAGGAGACATAATATGGACGAGTTCATTCAAGCGATAGAAGAGATTCTTGGGCGTGGTCTTAGCGCAGACGAAGAATCGCAGGCGCGTCAGGCATGGGAGTACAACTACACTCCCGAAGAAACCGCACGCAAGTTCAGGTTTTACGCGGAGGCATAACATGGTGTACGTTATTATCACCCTGATTGTCCTCATCATCCTGATGCCTGTTGTCGGGTACTTCATTTACTCACTGATGGATAAGTATCACCACCCAGAGGTGCGGGACATGAATATATACGCACGTGTCCAGAGGAGCGGACGCTATGAAAAATAAGCGCAAGCACGTGAAAGACCCGTATCTCAGGCGTGTGTACTACACGCTGACCGTCATATTCCTGTTGTGGGTGGTGATGATGACCTTCCTCCCCTGGCATGGAACTCCCTAGTTGTAGGTTCTATTCAGGGCATTCGCAGAGAGTGTCCTGACTAGAACAGGCAAGCTGAAGGACGTTCAAAGGTCGAGAGGTTTACTGTATGCAGACTAGGGAGTATATAGTCTAGTGGTGTTGGAAGGGCATACCACGATAATCACCATCCCCTCCAAAGTCCCGTTCTTCTAGAGGCTTAGGAAACAGCCCCCTCAAGGCTGTAACAGGAGTCCGAATCTCCTACGGGACACTGTACCAATAAGGAGGTACCAATGAGATTATTATTTGCTGTTGCATGTGCTGTGTTTGCATTTGCGTTCTGCGTAGGAGCTGCTGCCGCCACGCTCCCATGGAGCTTGGTGTTGTTGGGGGCTGGTCTATTTTATGCGTTCATGACAGCATACATACTGTCATGTGGATAGGAGGCGCCATGAATGAATATTATTTGAACCCATCACAGGAACATATACGGGAACTTCCCAGGGAAAACGTGTTGGTATGCAACTTCGCATCAGGCATCACCACGCCCAGTTTATATCAGGAACTCATAGCATACAAGGGTAAGTACCGTATAGCCACCAAGCGCGGGTTCTCCAATCAGGTCAGGGAATGCAAAACCCTGGTGCTGAATGGTGGAAGTTCCCCCCTCCTGATAGATACCTTGAACTCAATTAAAGGCTGGCAACATTACCTGAAGAACAAGAATGTGGTGGCGTATAGCGCAGGTATTAGCGCGCTCGCCAGGTACAGCTTCAACTTCGACATCAATCGCGTGGTGCAGGGGCTGGGTATCATCCCATACAACACCATCGTACATTACGACAATAGCCCACGCATGAAGATGGGCTGGTCGACTCTCAAGTTGTGCTTTCCATTTACCCAAGTTCTGTGTATTGAGGACAAGGATACGTACGTATTTGAAGAATGAAAGAAGTTCCTGGTGTGTGCTGGTGGCTCATTCGCTAACAGCGCAACGCGTATATTGGGTGACCTGTGTTACGGATGTGCACAATCTGTAGCCAGGAAAAGATGTTTCTCGGAATAGGGAGATGCGCAGGGCAATTGATCCTGTCCTAGTAAACCACCAGCACACATCAGGGGAATCTTTCATATCCTCTTTAGAAAGGAGAGACCCATGTTAGAAGATAAACTCGCACAAGCCAGGCGTGATTTACGCCTCGCTGAAGCATGTGGAGACGAAGAAGCCATCGCCACCGCACAGGAGCGGATCGAAGAGTTGGAACATGAAATCACCCACCCGCAACGCACCCC
>Ga0137421_1000056_pt1 | contig 19991 bp, 20 predicted proteins | sample EasRivERMZT534_2_FD_104648 | JGI IMG/M metagenome (GOLD analysis project Ga0137421, IMG submission 104648) | Soil microbial communities from meander-bound floodplain in the East River, Colorado, USA - East River MetaG ERMZT534_2 | ecosystem: Environmental > Terrestrial > Soil > Floodplain ...
AGAAATCTGCGAATTGTGCCTTTGTAGATACCAGTGCGGGCACTAGATCGTTTACGCTTCCGTCTACTTCGCCGTTCTGATTGTGCTGTATGATTTAGTGCGTTGTAGACCTGGAGGTACGGCAAGCCGGTTGCAATAGCGATAGACCGGCAAACACAATCCCCTGTTGTTCCTGTGAAGCCCGCGACCTTCCTTCCTCCGTCATTGTAGGTGTATTTCATTTTACACCTTCCCGTTTGCTGGTATCTCGAATCATCCTGTCCACAGCGTCAGACTGCGAGATAGCCTCGCGTAGACCCGCCTTGTCAGCGTAGTGCTGCTGCAACTTTGCTAGCAGCTTGATAGCGTCATTGTAGAGACGGACGCCTATTTGCTGGCGAGTGCCATTTGATTTAGGCATCGCTCTTTTCCCTGTAAGGGTCGAAAGCGGCTTGCGAGGTGAAAGAGTCGAAAGCGGCTTGCCAGGCGTCGCGCCACTCATCGTGGAGCTTCAGCAAATCATCAGCAATATCCGCTTGTCCATTTTTAGCCAGCGCGCGAATCACTTCCTCAAAGTCGTTGTTGACGCCCTGAGCAAAGCTTAGGATTGCGTCATTCAGTCGTTCTTCTGGTGTGCGTGTGCGTGCCATACATTTCCCCCTTGGTAGTAGAGGTAGTAGCGATACGTTAGCAGCGTGCTACAACGTGAGCAATCCCGGCCAAGCCTCTTGCAGCTTGGCTAGGGGCGCTTGGTTACGCCACGGGCTAGTCTACAGATAGTGGTAGTTATACTTGATGGTGTGTATGGGCGCCGATTAGGGTGATTGGGAAATTCTGCGAGGCACCAGAAACAGGACCATCGTACAACAAGCGAGTAGTTCCCTTGCCGTAGTGCGGAACCAATTCAATGCGGCACATATCAATGCCATCAGCTTCCCACAGCCGCACATCGACACCGCCCTGCCAGCTAGCGACGTTCGCACTAATGCCTGTTGCCTTGCTGCCTAGTCGTGACGCTTCGCCTCTTTGTCCTTGGATAACCGCGCGAAAGTGTGCCATTTGTTTGAGCGGTCGCATTTGACCGCGACCTTGGCCCTCTGATAACGAGTGAGTGACTGTGAGTTGTGAAGCGGGGAAACTGCGGACTAAAAGCGGTCTACCTTCGCCGTCTTAGCGTCCAGACTAAGCATTGCGGCACAGCCGTTGTTGATGCACTGCGTTGCGCCGCTTGTTTCCTCTGGTAGCCAGGCGAATGATCCGTTGCTTGGGCTTGGCTGTGGTGTGCCGCAATCAGGGCACACAACGTCAACAGCGACCGCGTAGAGTGTTGCGCGTTTCATTGCTTGCCTCTTGTGTTGGGAAATGCGCGCCGCTCGCATTGCACGAATGTCGGGGGCTAGCTTGCTATCGCTTCCCTTGCGCGTGTTTATCGTTCGGCCTCTTTGCTATCCCTGTCGCCGTAGCGGTAGAGGGCTGGCCTATGGTTCGGGAACAACTCCGGGGATCGTTCGGCTTGCTCTAGCCATGCTTTGCTAGTCGGGCCGTCGCCTGATGTAGAGTGGCGTTTGCGTTGCCGGTATTTCCCTAGCGCCGTGTTGCTGGTGCGACCATTTATCCCAGCAAGGGATATGCCACAGAGCCAAGTGATTGAATGACAAGGCTAGACATTCTGACACGTAGCCAAGTGACTACCGCAAACTAGCAGAGTGCTGGCAGAGTGCAAGCATGTTGCTGGATCAAAAAAAAAGACCGATAAGACCAGGACCAGACCAAAGCAAGCACAACGCGAGCACTGTGCTAGCAGCGTGCTAGCGCCTCAGTAGAGGGCGCTCAGGACAGACGACCGCTTGATTGCCAATCAGTAGCGCGTAGCTAACCGCGTGTTACCGCGAGACTTACGCGCGCGTGTGTGCCGCTAGTGTGCCCAGGCGCGGGGCAGGGATCGAACGCGCGCGGGGTAGGGGTACACGGGGGGAAACGCGCGGGGCCAACAGAACGTTGACCCCCACGAAAATTCATTTCAAAATTCTGAGAGAACAGCCGCCTCGCAGTTTACATTGTTTCCCGTTTAGCGACGGAGATTAATTTGCCTGTCGTGTACGACCTGCTCTCTTTAGTTGAACAGCTCGTCTAACCACCGGTTAACCGCCCTTACAACCGCCGACTTCGCATACACGAGACCATACAGTCGTCTCAGCGGGCTCTGCCACTCTGTCTGCGTCAAGTACTGCACGCTGTGCTGAAGGAGATCATCTGCTACGAGGATGCTGCCTGTGACAACGAAGAGCGGAACCTCTTGAACCAGCCCGTAAGCGATCAGGAGAAGGCCGAGATATCCGTGGTGCCACTGCTTGAAAGTCAGTTCATGTGACACGAGTCACTCCGTGCCGTATTGTTGGCACTTAACATGGACATGTTAACGGCTTGGCAGGCTCACCAACACGTTTGGAGGATGGTTACAAGTGAATGTTTCTGCTCTCAGAGAGATCGCACTGGCTGCTCAAGGCGCATTAGCTGTAGCGAACTGTCATCTCCAGCTCGCTAAACAGCGTGTCTCCCAGGAAGATCGCATCACGCATGACCACCTCGATACTAGCATTGTCTTCCAAGACAGTGCGATGGCGATTATCTCAACGATCAATGAGATGATTCAGCAAGTTGAACAGCTTAAGCTGGATGGTCGAAGCCGTCGTCTGGATGATGCTGCGGCGGCTTAGGAGCATGCTGATGTGGCGGGGTTTTCTTCTTGAACAGCCTACGAATCAGGCGTTCCGGCCACTCGATAACAGCGCCGAGCACCCAAAAGAAGAGGAGGAGCCCTCCAAGTGTCAGGACTCCCCATAGCAGTGCTAGCGCGGCTTTACCCATCAGCGCGAAGTGGCTTTTCTGCGAGCAGTTTCCATGATCTGTTCCATCGTATCGGCCATCTGCCTGTGAGCTTCTGGCATCACCTTGGCGTAAATGGCTTCCGTAACCCTCGTACTCGAATGGCCGAGGCGTGCCGAGACCCAAGCGAGGTTGACATTACCCTCGTTGAGCAGAGCGGTGGCGTGTGAGTGTCTGGTATCGTAAAGTCGGATGGCAGTTGGCAGACCCGCTCGTTCCAGTGCGGACTTGAAACGGTTTCTAACATTGTTAGGGTCGAGAAAAGACCCAACTTTGGTTGCAAAGATAAAATCATTTCTGGAATAATGCGGTCCATAGGCTAGAATTTCCTTGATTTGCTGTAGCTTGTGCTCTTTCAGTGCTTCGATCATCGACTTTGACAGCGTGACAGGCCGGAGCGACTTCTGAGTCTTAGCTTTGCGCTCAACAACCTTGTAAGCACCCTTGGTTGTCCTGACGATGACACGCTGAACGCGGAGGGTCTCACCTTCCAAGTCGGGCCACTTCAGAGCCAGTGCTTCACCAGGGCGTAACCCAGTGTCAAGCAAGAGGAGCCAGAGAGGGAGTAACCGACGCCCTTGCTCACTCCGAAATAAGGTCACCATTTGGTCTGGCGACAGGATGGTGAACTCACGTTCAACCTTTGCCGGTCGCTCAGTGTCTTCCGTTGGGTTCCTAACGAGGTATCCCAACTTAATTGCCTTGCCCAACGCCTGGTGCAGCACAGTGTGGGCGTACTCTATGGTGCGTGGTGAGAGCTTTTGAGCTATCAGGGCGTTGTAAGCAGCCTGCACAACAGGAGGCGTCAACTGATGGAGCTTGAGGTGCCCGAGTGAGGGCAGGATGTAGAGCTTCAGGTGCAACTTGTACCCATTCAGCGTAGATTCACTGATCTGCACCTTAGACTTGTACCACTCTTCAACGTACTCTGCAAGAGTGATCTTCACAGGAGCAGCAAGCGTGTGAGTATCGTTCGAGCGAAGCATCTTGGTGAGCGCTTGACCCGCCTGATGCGTGGTTCCCTCGAAGGTCTCACCGACGTACTTGCGTTTCCCGTTGCCGTCGCGACCGACATAGACTCTGAGGAGCCACTTGTTGTCCCCACGAGGGATCATCTGGCCGCGTGTGGTCATGAAAGAGCCCTCCAGATACGCCAATACATCCAAGGATGCGCGAGTATATCTAGCGTGAGTTGAAACCAGGTGCCGCTTCTCTTCCAGTGATGTAGCACTTCGTATAAGCTGAAGTCGGTCTTCATGCCCCCTCCTTGGGGTGGTTGTTCTAACGGAGCAGGAACCTCAAGTGTGCCGCTAGTGTGCTTACCTTGGGATATACCACGCAGGGATAACCCCTGCAAGTGCTTACGTGGCACAATTGTGGTTCATGCTCCGGTATTCTGCGCGTGTGTACCCTGGAAGCGCGTCGTACACGAGTCAGCCCTCTCGGGCCTAACGCTTTACGACGCAGAATACCGGAGATTCGTAATCGAGCGGTCGTCGGTTCAAATCCGACCGGTGGCTCTTAGACTTACGAGGTTGGCTGGCCTTCTAAGTGTGCCGATTAGTGTGCCACTATAAAACTAATACTAGCGGGGGCAGCGGGATTGGATGCCCGCGATAGTGCCGTTGTCCGGTTGCCGCTCTTGGCTCTGCCCCCTTCCACTTCATGACAAATCATTTACCCTCCTAGGTGCCACAGTAGGTATCGCCATAGTGCTCTGAATTTCCATGCGAATTTCCAATGAGGAGCCAGCAGGAACATTACGAACACGATGGCATTGGGGATTAACAGCAGGTTCACTTCTACTTCATCACTACCAGTCCATCGAGGGAGGCGACCGATGAGTTTCACGGTGCCTCCCTGAATGGGTTTTTACCACTTTGCTTCTACGCGAACCTGCGTAATTGTCCAAGCGGCTGATGCGCCGCCGTTGATAGATAAGCCAATGAATTGACCTGCGAGCGCAGTGTTGTCGAATCCTGCACTGGTTGCTTCCACTAAACCTGCCGCATTGTTTGCAAAGCCCGTTGCCGCAAGATTGTGATCCATGCTGGTGGTGCCTTGGAGCACTCCGCTGGCACCAACACTACGAACTACGACATAGATATTGATAACTGCAACATCAGCGGCGGCGGTCTGTGCTGGACCTGTAAGTGTAAGTCGCGCAGTATCCGCTGTAGTGCGGTTCGATCCAATTCGGATTGTGTAAACCGGTGTAGCAATTCCCGCAGCAGTCTTGGAGACTGAGATTGTCCAGCGAAAGATGGCCCCCGCTTGAAGGAATGACGGAATTTGAATGTCGGAGTTCGTAACATAGGTATCCGATGCAAACCCCGGACCCTGCGCTGCGACTGAAGCGTTCTCAGAGCGTGCTGAGACAACGATACCAGCTTCGTTTTTAACGCCGAGAATTTTACCATTTGTATCAACGAAAATGATTGCTGTTCCGGCGCTAGGTGTTGAAGGCGTACCCTGTACATCTACGAGTATGTCAGCCATTAGGTCAGTCTCAGTCTTCCTGTTCCTTGAAGTGTTGCGCGTTGCGTAGTCGTGAGTTTGATTCGTCCGTTTGCGTGCAGACCAAATTGCCCTGTAACCACGGTAAACGATCCCGGCGCTTGGTCACCCATGAAGGGTGCGGTAACAGAGCCACCACCTGGAGGTGTGGCGAAGGCTCCGTCAGCCCGCAAGAAATTCGTAGTACCACCGGGAAACTTCTTCATCAGTCCGTGCTTCGAGGTATCAGCATCAAGCGTGGTGATGTCGGTTGGGGCAGCAAGTTCATCCAGCTTAATCGGATCGCCGCCACCACTCTTGTGAGACGTGGCGTGAGCTACCGGCGTCCGCGCATCAGTGAAGCGAGCGTCGTTGCCAAACGGGACCGTACTGCCTGTCTGGCCCGTTGGGATTCTGGCGATGTCAAGTGTGCCAGATGCCACATCGCTTGCCGGATGCGTGTGCGTGAGAGCAGCCTTACCGTCAAGCGCAGTTTGGAGACCAGTGGTGTCAGAAATCGCGTGACTGTGCGACGTTGGCGCTTTACCATCAAGCGCAGCCTGTAGGCCAGTAGTGTCAGCAATGACGTGAGTATGAGCGTCATCCGCTTTACCATCCAGAACCGTTTGGAGCCCGGTGGTGTCAGCAATGATGTGCGCGTGAGAAAGCGGTGCTTGTGGGTCAGCCAGTAGGCCCGAAAGCGCCGTGACACTGATTTCATCTAATCCACCATCTTGGTGTGTGGTAGCGTGTGGTCCGCCGCCACCACCGGGAGGATCAACGTCCGCTGCTGGAAATGTGTTGGGGGAATCGGAAAAGGACCACAGTTGTCGTTCCGCTTCAACGGCAATGAACAGCATCCGCTTTCGTGGCGTTAACTGAGCAACTTTCTTCCCGAAGTGATCGAGAATTTCAGCAAGTTCGGCAGCTCCCGCTGTCGCTAACTGTGCATTACCGGGAGCTACCGTACCACCTGTCCCATCCCCAATTTTAGGAAGGGTAAATTGTGCCACGTTACTTTTTCTCGCGTTTCACGCTCCACCATGTAGCCCACGCGCTGCCTACGACGTAGGCCGCAAAGGCTTCCATGTTGTGCGTATAGATGACTATAAGGGATGACACACAGATCACGATGTCCCACCACGCAGCTTTGCCTGCGGATCGTTTCTCGATAGCGAGAAGACACCACGTTTGCGCTGCTGAAGTGAGAAACCCGAAAACCAGTGAGCCAACAACTATCAGAGTGTTAGACACATTTATGGTCTGTTAACACGCCACTGAGTTGGGCAAATAAAGAACGTGTCTGGTTCTGGTTCAAAGACAACGATCTGCCAGAGAGGGCACGCAGTTCTATCTTTGGCGAAAACAACTTGAGGAGGCCAGCCTAAATCTTCCTGACGCCAATAGCCGGAAGACTTCCATGCAAGAGGGCTTCCGACAACCGCTACATACTCGACCATTCGGGCATTACGCGCAGTCGAACTAACTCGTTCACGAAGTGGACCATGAGCGCAAGCAGCCATGCCAATGAGCAGCAGCAAGATGGACAGCTTTTCAAAGAGTTTCATGAGAAATACTTTCCTTGAAGGGAAAACACACAGAAGCCCCCGGTCGCGGAGTGCGCGATTGTCCGGGGGCTTTGCGGCTGTCGCCCGAAGGCGGCAGGAGGGTTTAGTTACTTAGTAGCAGTTGTGTTGCTTTTAAGACGCTGTTGAATCCAGTTGTACCACAGCGAGATACCTGGGAACTGTCTCTCAGCTTGTTGGAGGTTTAGTTGCTGTTGATCTGCTGGTGACCTAACGATCTCCATTGCTGAACGGAATGTCTCAGCAACGTATTCTGCTGGCGGGTTACCTGTGTCACTCTCGTAAGTGAACGCGGGTGGCTTCGCAGTATTGAAGATTGCCCTTAGAGTCTCAGTAATCTCAAGCGCATCACCAGTTTCCTGGGAACGCCGGTCAATGACGTGACCCACCTCGTGTGTGAATGCACCGAGCGCTTCCTCGTCTTGCTTCCCATACAACTGGATGGTACCAGCATTCGTTGTTCCTGCTCGCAAATTTGGCAGGTCTTGCGGAGGACTGTCGAACGAACTGACTTCAACGGGATCATTAACGAGTCGGCTTAGCGTGTCTGCTACGAAAGGTTTAGCGAAGTATGACTGCCATTCCTTCGAAAGGCCTGACCGCCCCGGCACGAACTTAGCCGGGGGATCAGGTCTGATAGGGGCCGTCATTAAGCGTTGCTTTTGATGAACGCACACTTTTCAGGATCGAAGATCGCATCGGGCGGAAGTTTCTCTCGCTCGATGATTCCCTTCAAGATTCCAAGATAGCTGGCGTCCAATGAGGCCCGCTGAGCGGCAAACGCTTCAAGATGACCGCGCTCGCGCTCGGGGATTTTATACAGGATGTTCTTGTTCTTTCTTACTGACTGCATCTTTCCTCTCCTTTTTACGCCGTCTGACCACATGTTCCTTCTCCTTTTAAGCTGGGGGACGAACCGCGATAGTAAACACGGCCCAAGACTGAGAGCCAGACCATGTGAACGTGCTGGGATTCTCAGAAGTAGCGTACAGAGTTCTGCGAAGAGAACGGACTAAGCACGTTGAGGCTCCATCGCCGGTTGAATTGAGATTGGCATAATTCGTTGGATCAACACTGAAAGTAGGATTGCCGGTAACACCTACTGCCGCCAACCACAACGTTCGATCTGTCCAACCTGGAGTGTTGTTGCTTGGATCGGCGCCTGTACCTGGAGCGCCAGAGTTAGTGGTAACTACAACCCCGTTTGTTCCAGCATTTCCGAACCAACGTGTAATCCTATACGTTTGTGCTGCCGCTTTCACGGAGTTTCCTGTCACAACGTTAACGGTGGTTCCACCTTCTGAACCGCTGGCTGCTTTCGTAAATGTGTTAGCTAAGCCGATGGCTCCAGATGCAGTCCAACCAGAAGGCGTGGTAACAGACCCTTGCGTGGCGTGGAACGTAATTATCATCAGAAGCAGTTCGCCAGCATTCACAGTAGCGGGCATCGAGACGTTGTGATTCACCGAAGCAGAACTGACAGATGTTCCAGTCATGCTCTGCACCTGAGGCGTAGGTGCCATCACGTTTGTTTGAAGCGTCATCACCGTGAAGCGCGTAGTCGGATTAGTTCGGTACTCAAACTCGAACAAATCCATTGCCCCAGGCGTGGTGGTGAGCGTCGGTGGAGTGTCGGCTGTATACATGAAAACTTCACCGTTCGGCCCTAATATCGTCGGAAAGGGACGAGAGCCCGTTGCGTCTTGCTGAAACCAGATGCGATACCGCCCACCGTTCGTAGGATTGCTGAGCGTGATCGTTGCCGTGCCAGTAAGACGCACCTGCTGCGTAAGGCCGGTCGAAAGGTCTACAGTGAGCGAAGTTCCGCTGTCGATAGATGGCTGCACCGGTACAGCAAGAATTCGTTTAGCACCAGTGAAATCGGCAACAGTAGCGGCGTCTTTATCGAAAATCTGAAGCCCGTAATCTGTCGCTCCACCGGCGATCTTACCTAGCTTCAACCGAACCACAGGAGAGCCCTGCGTATCGGTGATGGTAAGCAGGGCGTTTGTTAGATCAGCTATGAACGTGGAAGCGGTGTCTCGGAGCAGACCGGCAGTAATCGTGCCGATATCCGCGACGATAGAACTCAGCGTGCTAACGGTGATTTTCGCCGCTGTGACTGCGCCAGCAAGAATCTTGTTCGTAGTCACCGAGTCAGCAGCTAGTTCAGCAGCAGTAATCGTCAGAGCGGTGATGTTCGCAGCGGTGATAGTATTTGCAGCGATCTTCGCACCGGTAATAGTGCTCGCAGCAATTTCTGCTGCTGTGATCGTCAGAGCGGCTATGTTTGCAGCGGTGATTGTCGTAGCGGCGATCTTACCACCAGTGATGGTGCCTGCTGCAATCTCTGCCGCAGTGATGGTGTTCGCTGCAATCTCTGCCGCAGTGATGGTGTTCGCTGCGATCTTCGCCCCTGTGATTGTGGAGGCGGCGATCTCTGCAGCAGTGATGGTCAAAGCTGCGATGTTGGCAGCAGTGATGGTTGTTGCAGCGATCTTTGCACCAGTAATGGTGCCCGCAGCGATCTCAGCAGCGGTAATCGTTAGAGCGGTGATCTCATTGGCGGTGATCGTGTGGGCGGCAATCTTCGCAGCGGTGATTGATGCGGCAACGATAGATGAGCCATTCAGCATGATAATTATGCTGGAATCATCAAAGCGGCAGACTGTTGCACCTGCACCGTCGTTAGCTATTTCAACAACGAAGCGCAAATACTTTTTACCAGATACTACGGTATACGTTGCGGATAACTGAGTCCACGCCGCTGTCGTAACCGTAGAGCTAACCTCATAGACAGGGTTTGCTTTATCTTTGTCTAAAATTTCTATGACATAGCGACACGAAGCCGTGCCCGATTCCCTGTATCCCCAACCGCCGAACTGAATGACATCGCCTTCTTCAACTTCTAAGTACGTGTAAGCTGTATCTGCATCATCACGCTGGAAACAATGCGTATATACGCCAGCAGAACCAGTGATTTCGAGATACTTGTTACCCGAGTGAGCTTTAGCTGAATCGGTTACGAAAACACTTCCAGCACCAGCGCTCCAGAACGTGGCCCCATCTTCGAAACCAGGATTCCTCGATCCATTCAGCCTATCGGGATTCGAGAGAAAATTGCGGAAGCCAGCCACGAGACGATCAGTTGTCAGCGTGTTGACCGCAATCTTAGCTGCGGTAATGGTATTTGCGGCGATCTTCACTGTAGTAACTGCGTTATCGGCGAGCTTCGCTGTATCGACTGCCAACGCCGCGAGTTTCCCGTTATCTACTGCCAGCGCGGCAATCTTCGCCGTCGAAACAGCGCTAGCGGCGATCTGTGCGGTGTCAACAGCAAGCAACGCAATCTTAGCGTTGGTGACGGCGAGATCGGCGAGCTTTGCCGAATCTACAGCTAACGCAGCGATCTTCCCGTTGTCCACCGCCAACGCAGCAATCTTCGCTGTGGAGACAGCGAGGTCATTGAGCTTGGCGGTGGTGACGGCGAGGTCGGTGATCTGCGCGGACGTGACTTGACCGGTGAGATCAACCGTAGGAACAGCGACAGTCCACGCAGTGCCGGTGCTGCGGTATAGCTTGTTGTCAGTCGTCAGAAAGACGACGTATCCCTGCGGCCACAACGGATCGGGCAACGCAGGAAGCGCCGACACGATCTGCACAGGCACCATTCCAGGCGCGAACGTGCTCGGGACGACAGCCCCTTGAAGGTCTTTCTCCTCTACCCGAGGAATAACCTGTGTAGTCGGGTAAGGCTCCCCCGGATGACTCGGTAGAAGGTCGTCTGTGCGAGGCTGAGACATCTTTGCTTTCTCGAATGAGGTGAGATTTACTGGCGCTTCGTCCAGCGAGGAGAGTTGTTGATTGGTCCGCCGAAGTGTATTGAACTTCTCAGCGTGCCTTCCATGAACTTGCGAAGCTCTTCATCTATTAATGATTCCTTGTGCGTTTTCAGCGCTCGATCCTTGTCAATTCTCATGCGCTCAATCCAGTACTGGCACCCCATACTCACAGATTCGAGTCGGTCTTCATGAGGAAGACAGCCCTTGATGCGCGCCATGCGGGTGAATTGCTGGATAAAGGAGTACTGTGACTTGTCGTGTTGTGTCTGAAGGTCAGCTTCGATGACTCTACGATCCACCACGAGCCTGTGCGACTGCACTAGAGGTTCTAGCGTGTCGAGAATTCGCATCTCTTTCTGCGTGCTTGCCCAACCATTCCACTCCTCGTCAAACATCGGAGGGCGGGCGTTAGGGTTTGGATCAGCAGGATTGAGACGCGCCATCTCTGCTACTTTACTCATCACAGGTTTGAGCAACTGCCTGAACATCCCGCCGCCGTAGTTGGGCTCGTCAATGAGGTAGTTGACTCCGAACCTGATGGCGCGAGTTGCTAGAGAGTGTAGGGTCTCTTCAGAGAAGCCTGAGATGAATCCACCGACATCTCTGAGATAAAGCATCCCATGCAACGTGCTGATGATAGAATAGGAGGTCTCGTCTTGGCCTCGTCCCGATGGGTCGATAGCCATGACTGTACCTGCATATTTCGCCATCTCCTCACTCTTCCAAGCAGCGCGAACGTAGAAGTCTCCATCGAATCCGCCACTCTGAAGGTCTTGCATTGCCATCGTTTTATCGCCGCCCCACACCAGCTTGACGTGCCCCTGTTCGGAGTCACAGTCGTGGATGATGAGGTCGCGAGTTTTGAGCGGGTGTCTGTCAGCATCAGACGGGTTAGTGTCCAGCATGAACTGGAGCGCGTAGCCGCTTGCACCAAATGAAGCGAGACGCTCAGTAAGGTCTTCTTTGCTGAAGCGCTTAGGGTCTACTAGATCACCGGGCTTCGCCCCCTGCTCAATGCGCCTAATGACGAACTGAGCAAGCCGACCGACATAAGCTTCGATGCGCTTAGGAATCTCTGCGGGCCACACCATAATCGTGTAGCCGCGTTGTCCCAGGATGCTATAAAGCGTTGCTTCGATCTGCGGTGTGCCGAGATAGATAACTCTACCTTCAGGCTTGAGCACGGCATCAAACTCTTTGACTAGTCCAGACAGCCTATCACGCATGACGTGCGTGTAACTGTTCTTGGGAATCTCAATGTCATCTGCAACGATAATGTCAGCGCGGTTGCCGGTGATTTGACCGGTGATACCTGCGCTCTTAACGGACGGGTCTTTCGAGGGTGTAGCAGGACCAACGTCAAATGAGATAGCAGAGTCTCGCTGTCCTTCTCTAGGAGCGAGATGCTGAAGTATCGGCATTCCGTGGATCAACTGCTTACAAAACTTCGAGAAGTCATCAGCCAGTTGCTGGTTGGCAGACACTACGAGAATCTTCAGTTGAGGATTGAGCAGGAGACACCACAACACAAAGGCAACGGTGATCCAGGTCTTACCTACGCCACGGAACGCCTGAATGATGAACCGGCGCGGGCCGTGCTGAAGATTATACGCGATGTCATTCTGAACAGGCGTGGGCGGGGGAAGTAGAAGAAAATCCCACACTTGTCTCAAGAAGACTCTGAAATCGTGGAGACCCGCCGCTTTGATTTCGTCGGCGGTGTACACGTCTTATCTCATCATCCTGATCTTTGGCTCTTCATCATCCTCTTCAAACGAGAGATGTGTCGTGAGCTTGTCTCGAAGCTGTTGAGGCAGTTTGTTAGCGTCGATCACCCACCCATTCTGCATGAGCACGCGGGCGAGAGTCGCCATGTCTGTGGACGTGATCTCCCCACTGTCTATCATCTTTTCCATGCGCTCTAACCACTTGGTTTCGAGCCGCGTCTTGATGTCGAGTTGCTTCTTGAGTTCAGTGTCGTGCTCAGGGCTCTGAGGAATTTCAGCCACAGACAATCCTTACTTGTTTTGAAGAGTGAGATACTTGAAAAGAAGACCAGCAATGACTGTTACCGTACTACCAGCAGCGATAATACGAGTCTGCCACTTCTCAACCTTGCCGATGCGTTTTGATAGGGCCGCGCCAACACTGATGTGTCTGGCATTAGATGTTCGGACTTCATGGATAAGAGCATCGAGCTTCGATTCCACGCGACCGACTGACCGCTGCAGTTCTAGTTGTGGTTCGTCATCCATATAGAGGAGGGGGAGAGGCAGGCCCCCGCCCGTAGTTGCTACCGGTCACCTTTAGAGGGCCTGCTGTTTTACCTGGGAGAGACGCCGAACAGTTGTTCAATTTGTTGAACACCAGATTCGCCGCTCGTGATTGCTGCGCCGCGCATTCTCCGGACGGCTCGAATCTGATTCATCAGTTTCGGGTACTCGTCCATCACTTGCCTCAACGCACGACTTTCATACTTGTTCTTCAAGGCGGCAGCACGAATCCACCGCTCCCCACCGGGGAACAGGGACGTGCCATCGCTGGCTTCCTGCCACGTTGACGACCGTACAAGCTCGTTCATGGCTTCGCGCAACGACGGGCTACCATCTGCAGGACGACGGATTAACTCCATCATTCTGATAAATGGTGATTTACCTGTACCATTGTCGAACGTATTGCGATCCTGAAGGTTGATGAGACCGCCTTCAATCTTCGGAGTCAGCGGAGACAGCCCGTGACCGAGGGTCAGAAGATCGTCTTCTACTGAGCGGCCTGTGTCCTTCGCTGTGAGAATCTGATTGCGATTCAATAGCCCAGGAGTTTTCATCATCGGTTCACCGAAGATGTCGAACCGAGGATCGAGCGTCGTGCTCCACCCAGGGATTCGAGCGATGATGGCGTCAGCCAGGCCTTGCACATCACGGTAGACATCATCGGGATTCAGCGAGTTTGCTAACTGCGGCACAGCGGCGTTGGCTGCGAAATTCTGCATCCAGCGTGCTGTCGCGTGCGGATCATTGCTGCCCCACGCCTCAGAGAACTGCGTGATGCCTGAGAGGTATGATTTGCTCGACAGATTATAAAACAATGCCGAAACCGTCGCGTAAGCCATGTCCGTAGGCTCTGCCGCCTTCTCATCTGACTCGTGAATGATCGTGCTGAGATCGGCCATCAAACCGAGCGGCATAGCTAGCGGATCAAGACGAGCATAGCTGATCCACTTCCCGCCGACTCTGATAGAGTATGGCTGGCGACCTTTACCTTCAGCAGTGTTGCCAAGCCACAAACGCCGAAGGTCTGGATCAGACGGGCCGCGCCCGGTGAGGTTACCAGCAGACGCTTGGTAGAGACCGAAGGCATAGAGCGAACCTGCAACAGCCGAACGAGTGTGAATAATTGCCGCCTCTTCTCCACCTCGCGCCAGCGCTTCACGCACCTCGCGATTCAGGAGGTTGAGGCCTGGGATACTCTTGTGGACGTATCGGAAGATGTTGACCGACGCCTTCACGAAGGGCGCAATGAAGCGCGCTTCAAGGTGGTTGTTCACGAAAGTCTGAAACCCGCCACCAAACGTTTCACGTCCCAGAGGAGCGGCCATCGTTGGCACCTCTGCATATCTCAGTGCTTCGGGAAGCGTGGCGATGCCGGTCTCTGTATCGAATGCAGCCCGAAGGTCTTCAACAACACGCTCCTCTAGCGCTGCACCTGTGAGTCCCTGTTCGCGCCCGAGTCGTAAAGACTTGGCACGCACAAAGGCTCTGTACGCAGTGAGACGAGAGAACTCATCTGCCGCACCGAGAACGCGGCCAGGAATACGAACGACATCACCAGTAACGCCGCCGATAGCGATGTGCTGCGGCTGCGGATTGATGATGCTGCGGCCAGCATTGAGGGACATTCTCATGCCCTTGATGTTTTCCGAGATGTACTTGAAGTTGCCCCACATGATGTCTGCGCCTTCACGAAACAGCGCGCGATTTCCTGTGGCAGCCCCGGCTAGCATTCTGACAGACGGCTCGAAGATGTTGAGCCCTGCGCCAGATACGAAGACGGTTTGAACGGTGCGAGGGCCGGAGAGTAGGAAGTTCGCGAATAGCTCGAACGCCCTGCTCAGATTGCTAGTATTCTTAATGACTTGAGCAGCGTGTGCAACTGCAAACACATCGCGGGGGGCACCATCAGCCATGCGAATCATACGAGCTTGCGCGGCGATCTCACGATGAGACATACCGGCAGTGATTTGAACTGGTTCAGTGGGGGCTGTCACTTTAGATTTTGCTGCAGCCGTTGCACCTTCTGCTTTGAATTTGAGTGGCTTTGACAGCGCTGATGCAGATGCACGCTCTTGTAGAATACGGAGCGAGCGCCCGACTTCACTATTGGCTCCCGCTACTTCGCGGGTAGTCTGGTAGAAGTTTTCCAAGGCAATTCTAGCTTCCTCGTGTGCGATCACATCGTGCGGTCTTGCATCGAGAAGCTCGGACATTCTGGCGAGCCTTTTACCTTGGTCGCGCATCACCATGTCACTGGCAAGAAGCCAAGCATGGAGGTCTTCAGTAGTCTTAAGCTTTGCCACGATAACGGCAGGAGCTTCGCGTTCCGTCATACCACCGATGGCTTCGCGAGCAATGCGGATAGACTCTTCTACAGGTACGCCGCCAGGACGGCTCTGAACTTCATCCATCGCGCTGCGAAACTGCTTTGAGATGGCTTCAATCTGAGCCATGACTTCGGGCTGCGTAGCGTAGTAGGAGAGGTTGAAGTTCGCTGTCTCAGCGCGAGCAGCAATCTCTGCTGGCGTTTGAGCAGCAAATAGCTCCTTAGCAAATTGCTGGTGTTGTGCAAGTTCAGCAGAAGACACGCTCGATGAGGCCTGAATGCGCGCGTCGAGTGCGTCGTTCATTACTGCTGCTTGCGTCTCTAGTTCTCCACGACTCGTGGATTGGACTCCGCTATTATCAAGAAACTCTTCAGCGATCTGACGTTCTTGCCGAATCGTTTGGCGCTTTGCTTGAGCAACAATTTCATTGGGAACTCGGTAGCTGAAGCGCCGAAGATTTTCTGCCGCTTGTTCAACCCCAATGCCCTTGTTTTGCGACATCTCAATTAATTGATCGGCAGTTACCTCGAATCGCGCACGCTCTTTGGCGGCGTGAGCCACGTTGAGGTTATTTGGGTCTACGTCAGTAAGAAGCGATGGTGCTCGCCGGTCCACATCCACTGGCTGTTGTACTCGACGCCGTTCACGCTCGATGATGTCACGAGGCAGCGATTCAGGAATCTCCGCTGCGCGTGCGACTTCTTCTGCCGTCCGAGCGGGGGGCTCAAGCAGATCGGAGAATTGCTTTTTCAGCTCACCAACTTCAAAAAGACGAGCAACTTGTTCTGGTGTCCGTTCCGCTTGAGGAATGAGCGACAAGTCACGAGCTTCTGTCCCTAGAGCATCGAACTCTGCGTGGCGGCTTGCTTGTGTCGTACTAACACCGCCAACAATGGGTGACTTAGGATTCACCCCTAGAGTAAACTGTCCGTTAGGTGTGGGTTTGACAACGACGTGCTGTCCTTCAGATGCGTGAAGCCCTTCGGACACACGTTCTAGTGTTTCACGCGCCTCGCGCATTGCTGCTTCTCCAGCAGCACGGGCTTCTGAAGTCATACCTGTCTTACTCAGGGCGCGACTCCAACGAATGAAACGCACTCCGGCGATAAGTCCGTCGATCAAGGCTCCTGAAATTGCACCAGCAGCAGACCGTTTGATTCTTGCCACTAAAGCGTTGTCATCTCCTTCAACGGAGAGCAGCTTGCCGAGGAGGCCAATGCCTGTCCAGTTCGGCGCACGAGCAGCGAGTTCTGCGAGTTGCGCTTCGTAAGGATTAAAGGCAATGGCATCAGAAAGAGCTGCTCTCACGATGATGCCGGGGCCTTTGGTCCCACCGAGCAGTGCCATCCCGCTGACAAACTGCACAGTACTTTCTGCAAAGGAGGCAAGCGGATCATCACTGCGTTGACCGTAAGCTTCGTTTGTATCAACGATGTCAGTATTTTCGTCTGCAAGAAACTGACGTGCGCCCCCTGCTTCATCATAGGCTGCATTGTATCCGGGCGTTATCCGTTCACCGATGCCGGTTCTCCGGCTGGTGACCGCGCCCAGTTCAAAAGCAGCGCGCCCAATGCTGTTCGCTGCACCAGCAAAACCACGAGGAACACTTCGCGCAGCTTCCTTAACACGGCTTGTTCCCTCAACACCGAATAACAGACGATGCCAAAAACCATGAATTGGTGTCTCTGGTGATTGCTGCTTATCAGTCTGAGAGGTTGAAGTACTATCACTCTGAAGAGACTGCATTAGCGCTGCGTTGTAATCTTCAGCCGACGCCTGCGACCAGTCAGTGGGTGGTTGTTGCCTTTTCGTCGGAAGCGCACCTCCGGTGGACTGCTGAATCGGGTTGCTCACTAGTGTCCTTCAAGGCCCCGCAGGGCGTTAGTTGGGAATAGAATCGGGTGGAACGAAATCGCGAATGAGAAGGTTTTGCTGCTTAATGAATGCAGCGATAGCCTCTCTTGTAGGCTCAACGCCTGCGTATTGAAGGACTGAAATAGCCTGTGAAGAAAGCGTGTTCCGCTTCCCTTGACTAATCTGTTCAACTTCTGTTTCCAGTAGTCGAATGTTTGTAGGATCGGTGACTAGCTGCTTTGCTGGATCAGGCCGCTGCGGATTCAAATTAGCTTCAGGAATCTTGTCGAAGTCTTTAACCTCGGAGCTTCCCGATTTAGACCGGAACACTTGAAGTCGAACATCATGAACGAACTGACGCGCTGCCACTTCATTGGCATCCTTACCAGGACCACTGCGCCAACGAATGTACTGCATTGAAACTTCATCAACAGCCTCTTCAGCACGCTGCCGCATGGCAGGATTATCGAAACCGAACTCAGCTACGAACATGGTTCGCATTTGCCGCTGAAGCTGTTTAAATAACGGATCGCGCTCGAACCTGCTGGCACCGCCAGTGGTGTCGCGTTGAATGATTTCATTCACTAGCCCGCGGTAGGTCGTAACACTAATACCGCGATTCGCTAGAAGTGCGGACGCATCTTCTAGGCTTGTGGCACGCTCTCCTTCATTAGGAGTGTAGACGCGCCTGAATGCGCTGGCGACCTGAAGCGGGTCATCAGTAAGCGTCCTATCACTCCAAGCATCTTGAAGTTGATGGAGGAGGACAACCTTATCGGGAGCAACAGCGCCCATTGCCTCTCGCAACGCTTTGAGATCAACGCTATGTGGATCACGAGATTGATCGAGCGCAGTCACCACTTGTCCGATGATAGTATCAACCTGGCCCTGTTTAGCCCGCTGCTGGTTCTCGTAATCTCTGTTGTTCTGCGCTTGATTGTCGGACGCGATCTGATTCTGCGCGTCTTCGACTTCTTTTGAGCCATAGCGAGTCGTACTCAGCATGGCCCGACCGCCCATGCGGTTCGTCGGCCCGGACTTCACATGTTCAAGAATGTTCAGAATTGAGGAGTCGTTGTACCGCTTAGCAGCGGCCACGACAGCATCAACCGTCATCTGATTTACGAGATCGCCGCCCATGCCGCGAGCGACGGCAGCATCATTCAGCGCCGTGATGCTTGCGCCCATCGCAGTGGCATCGACAGGACGACCCTGCTCGACAAGAATACTGTTCATTACTTCGCTGAAGTGCCCGTCACCCGCAAAGCGGACAACGCGGCCAGCAAGCTGTGCAGCGAACTGCCGCTGCTGATCTGCGAGATAAGCGTCGGTCTTAGAGCCGAAACCCTGTTCGAAATGAGCGTCACGATCTCCGTCGTTGAGATTCGTTTGCTGCCACTGCTGAACGAACTTCTGTGCAAAGCTGTCAAAGTCGGCAGCATTAGTGGTTGTCCGCAATGTCTCATCCTGAGCAGCAGCGACCATCATCTCGAAGTTCATCCTATCAGCGGCGAGACGACCGAACTGCTCGCGCAAACCGGCCATGAACCACGGAGATTGATCCGGCGTAATCCTCCCGCTTCTGATAGCCTCTTTGAAATCCTTTGCACTCTGAGCTAATTCACGAGCTTTCTTCTGACCGGCAGCAAACTTTTCTTCGGCGCTGCGCTTTGCCAGCGTATCGCTGAATCGACCCAGGGCGGGCGATAACTGCGCCAGCCCTTGAGCAAGTTGTTCGAGCTTCCTTCCCTCGTCAGTTTTGACGAAGGTATCTACCGGTGAAGCAGTCGGCTTCAAGCCCGCAGGCGAGATGCCGCTGTCTACTTGCAATCTTTGACGAGGCATCCGTTATCCTTTGGACGGCTTTCTAGAAACGATCTTATCAGCGAAGGTCACGCCCGCACTGGCGATCTGAAGCCCTGTTGCGAATGGATTAGCACGAGGTACTGCATTGATACGATTTTGTGCGACATTCTTGGCACTAACTTTCTCTCGCTGTAACTGCGAGATCGTCATGTCCAAGTTGCGTTCCTGCGTCACTTTGAAAGTGGACGCCTGTGCTGAAATGTCTCCGATAAGAGCATCGACACTAGCCCCTGAAACACCAGCTTCGCCCGCTGAGACACGAGCAACGGCATCTGCCGAACGCGCCTGTCTATCTGCCTGCATGATGGTGAGTGAGGTGGCGTCCTGCTCTTGAACTTCTCTAAGAGAGATGTCTTTCCAGGTGTCCTGCATCGCCTGCTGAGCAGCGGCCTTGTTTGCTTTCGACGCCTTGTTCTGCGCCGAAGCCCCGGCGATGGAGCTACCGGCCTCGATGGCTAGAGAGGCTCCGGCGATGATGGTAACTGGATCACACACGACGTGGATTCCTGATAGATGACGGGATGGAACGGATGTCCATTAATCCAAACGGGCTCAACGAGCCAACAACCGGCTGCTTGCAGCCAACGGACATGAAGAACATTACGAGGGTCTACGATGTTACAGAGGTCTCCGTACTTACGAGCCCACTGATTTAGCCAGCAAGTAGCTTCGTGAAGAACCGCGATAGCTCCGCGCACTACATCTGGCGTACAAAGCATCCACGGCACGCCACCGTCTTTATGGGGTGCTACACCAAAAAGGGCAACGAGATCGGGCTCTTCGTTGAAGCGAAGAGAATAGCACTCCGCAGACATGTAGAATGCTTTCACTAACACTTCGCGAACAGGTTTCCCCGAAGCATCTTCGACTTCTCGTTGATCC
>Ga0137421_1000058_pt1 | contig 18616 bp, 23 predicted proteins | sample EasRivERMZT534_2_FD_104648 | JGI IMG/M metagenome (GOLD analysis project Ga0137421, IMG submission 104648) | Soil microbial communities from meander-bound floodplain in the East River, Colorado, USA - East River MetaG ERMZT534_2 | ecosystem: Environmental > Terrestrial > Soil > Floodplain ...
AGCGCAATCGTGCCCGTTGCTACTGGTGGCATCTGTCCCTTCCTTTTCGCCATCTCGTTACCGTCCTGACGCGGCCGTCAGCGAGCCGACCGGCACGCCGACGGTGACCGCGCCACGCTCCGTCACTGGAGCCAGATAAGTCGGAGGCTCACCGAGCCGCAGCATCGGCGCTGGCCCCCACACAAACGTCACCACCGACCCTTCCCGAATCACCAGCGGCTGCGGCAACGGCGTCTTGACTTCTACATGCACATCCGGCCAATGGACACTCACCGTGACCGCCTGTCCATCCTGCTCGCCCCAGCCCGTAAACGCCTGCGTAGCCCACAGCGCCCCGTCCTGTTTCGCCTGCGCCTGCATCGCCGACCACGCGAGCAACGACCCATCTGCCGAGAGCAGACGCACGACGAGCTTCACCTGCATGGCTTCGCCTCATACACCGTGGACCGCAGCAAGGCAGCAAAGCCTTCAGGCCCAGCCGTCGCATGCGCCTTGACGATGAACTGCACGCGGCCATCGTCGCAGGCCCGTTCCACGACCTTTAGCAGCAAGGCATCGGCACGCACCTGCACGAACGCCCTCGCGGCGTCCACCGTTGGAAACGTGCCGACTATATCAGCCGGGTCACCGACAGAGAGCACCACCATCACACGAGCAGGAGAATGCCGTTGGCATGTTCCTGGACGGTCATCGTGTTGCCCGTGCTCAGGTTGAACTGCGTCGTGGTCAACGTGGACCGGCACAGCAGGAACCGGTTCGCCGATGCCGCGGCACTGACCCAGATGACCGCGAACTTGATGGCGTTGATGGCACCGCCGGTCGCCGTCCAGACCGAATCGTCAGCGTCAAACTTGTATTCGGTCGCGCTCCGTCCCACGGTCCAGACTTCGCCTGTCATGGCCTTGCCGCTGGTCGAATACCCGTTGCCGTCTGCGACTTCGTTCGTGACTTCGTTGAAGATGCTGAGCGTGAGCGTGGCCGCATTCGACGTGCTCTGGAAGAGCGACATCCGGAACACGGTCCCGGCCAGATTCAACGTCGAGTTGCCAATCTTCTTCTTCGCCTCGTTGTAGACCGTCCATGCACCTGCAGCCATTGCGTAGCCTCCTTAGACGAGAACGGGATATGCCGCCTCGCGTTCGACCGTTTCCTCATGCGTGGTGACCGTGACGCCGGCTGCACTTGGCCGCAGCATGTAGGCGAGCAAGCCATCACCGTGAACGTTCAATAGAAACTTCTCGCCGTTGAACCGAATCATCTGCAGGAAGTCCTCAGCCTGCTTGACATGCCAGGGGGCGCAGAAGAACTCGCGCTCGAGGTCTGGCCGGTCGTTCGGGCTGATGGTCACACGCAACCGCTTATCGCGGTCGTTTTCTGGCTGGGCATACGCGTGATGCTGACTGCCCAGAAAACAACTGTCGCAGCCGAACAGGTCGAACCGCAGATAGCCCAGCACGCGCAGCAACATGATGGCCCGCATCATGACGGTCGTGCCGCCGCTCACGCCGTGCCAGCGCTTGAGGTAATACGCATCCAGCAGCGCCTGCTCGATGCACCGCTCGCCGCTGTCGTCTGGATTCATGGCATGCCAGATCCAGACGTTCGGCCTTCCCTCGACACGGTCCCATGTCTCGGCATGGCACTGCGAGGCCAGCAGGTAATGACAGGACGGCACGACCGGGTCCACGAAGCGTGCATTGCCGGCGCGCGCATCCAAGACAATCTGAGCACTCGGCTTCAGGTTGCGCTCTAGGCACCAGTGATACGCGGCATTGACGGTAACAAGCTTCGCGCCGGCATGGAGCAGGTCAACCAGCTCGCCTTCAGTCTCGGCCAGGGACGGCCCGCCCCCGACCAAACAAACCCGCTGCGCATTGGGCGCTTGCTGTTTGGCTTGTGGATGCCCGCGCCGAATGGATGCGGCAATCTGGGACTGAATCACGTCGCCGGTCACGTTCACAGCTCCGACGTGGTCCGGTAGACCGTCGATAACTTTCAGCGCTGGATTCATCGCGGCGTCACCCAATACAGCCCGACGTTATGCAGGTCACGGCATTCCTTGACGTGACCCAACTCAGAGAGATGGTCACGCCACCAGACGAACGACTGAACGGTCTGATGCAGATGCCGTCCGAGCCACATGCCGTAGGAATCCTGCACCAGCGAAATGGAGAAGAACACGCCATGCAGGCTGGCCGACAGCAGATGATGCGCGGCCAGCATCGTGAACGGCGTCGGCAGATGTTCCATGACATCGCAGCACAGGACGTAGTCGTATTGCCGCCACGACGGTGCTTCATGCCAGACAGACCCTTGCAGGAACGGCAGCGCTCTGGCTTGTTCGGTCAGCCCGTCATCAGTCAGGTCGAACAGCGTCACGTCGAAGCCGCTCGCAGACAGGGCCACGCCGCCCTTCCCAGACCCGCAGCCGGCATCGAGCACGGTCGCTCCAGCCTTCGCGCCGGTCATGTCGAAGAACGCCGGCAGGAACATCTCGGCCGGAGAATTGGTGCCGTAGTCGGGCACCGACTGCCAGAGCGTCGAGTAATCCTCGCGTTCGGTATGGGTAATGGACGTCATGGCGAACCACCGAACTCCAAATCCCGAGCCACCAGCGTCACGCTCAGCGTGTCGAGGTTGACCGTGTGCTCTTCGTTGCGCAGCAAGCGGTCAGTCCATCCCGTCGCCGTCATGCCCTGGTAATGCGTGAGCGTTTCATTGTCGCCGTTTTCGATGTCCGTGCCGCATAAATCCACATCGAACGTCGCATGCACCGGGCCGTTCTTTAGACGCTCCAGCGTGTGGAGCACGACGTCATCAGCCGTCTCGGTATCGCGCACAAACGGCAAGTCCAGGTCGTAAATCCTCGTCTCTCCGTTGTTCGTGATGCTGGTCGCATCTTCCTGCGTCTGATGGTCTACCAGCCATTCGACGGACGGCTGCTGTGTCGTCTCCGGCATACGCACTTGCGCCACAGGAGATCCACCGCTTGCCACCACGTCCACGAGTTCGGTCACTGGCTGGATGTATTGACGCTGATACCGATAGTCGATGCGGTTCGCCAGACGGTCGAAGTCTCGCTCCATGTCGAAACTGCCGCGCAGCACGTCAACCACGTCGTTCCACGCTTTCAACGAAGACGCAGTCGAGTCAATCATCGACATGAACAACTGCCCATCCCGGTTGATGCCAATGTCGATGTCACACGACCGGCATGCTGCGGCAATGGCGTCACGGATGGACAGGAACGACCCGTCCCAGCCAATCATGAACGCGCCGAGATAGCCGCCCGTGATGCGGAGTTCGCTCGTGAGCTTGACCGTGTCGGTCGATGTCGTCAGGAACCGCTCGAGCGCTGGCGTGCCAATGGTCGGGATGGCGGGCCATGCGCCTGACGTGTAGGACTGCAGAATCCAGTTGCAGATGAGATGTTCGATTTGCTCTGGCAGCGATTCGATGAGGTCGCCGGTTCCATCGCCGACATCCTCGATGGCCTGCACATTCAGCGTCAACGGCACCTTGCCTTCTCGGGCTGCGTCAGACCGTGGCCCGCGCGCATAAATGACCGTGTAGCGGTTGCCGTTGAAGTCCCGATACATGTCGGAGTTGCCGACGTGCGTCAGCCAGCCGGCATAGCCTGGAATGAGGAAGTCCACGCCTTCGGTCGCGTCAGGCATCAGCTCGCGCGGAAGGTCGTTGGCGTCCTCTGATGCCGATGCAAACCAGTCATCGATGGATTTCACGGCATGGCCGCAGACGACGTATTCATCCCACTCGAAGGCATTGACCGTGCGCCGGCCGACGAAGTGGCACGGCACGACGCCGACCGAATCTGCGTAGAGGTCAGAGTCAGACAGCAAGCCGTAGGCAATCGGCACCGGCTTGCCGACCAGCGTCGGATTGCCGGGGCTGGTCGGGTCGTCTGCCGGATTGTTGATGTTCGGAAAGTCAGCCACCGTGAACAAGCGCTGCGGGATGGTCCGGTCGCCTGTGAAGTTGGAGAAACTGGAGCCGAAGAAGTCCTCCAGATCCAGCCTGAACTTCAGGTCTGGCAACGGCTTGTAACGGCGCACGAGCGCCTGCATGATGCGGCGTGGCGTGGCACCTGACCGAAGCCCTGCCGCAGACGAGGCGTAGATGTCACAGCGCTTGTTCAGCAAAGTGCCGGTATCGGCCAGCCCCCGCATGACGCGGTCGGTATCGTTCAGTTCTATTGATGCTGTAGCAGTTTCGTAGCCGCCGCGGTCGCGCGCAAACGCTCGCGTGACGCTGCCGAAGGACAGGACGCGCCCTTCCTTGAACGTGTCATCGAGCGCGAGGTTTTCTTTGGCGTAAACTTTCACGCCATCGTCAGTCTGGAGCTCCATCCAGACGTAGACCGACTCAGCACCGCAGAGACTTTCCGCCTCTTCGGCTCTATCTCTCACGCCAAGCGCGAAATGAATCTGTGGAGCCGATGGTGTTCCGGCCGGAACGCTTCTCAGTCCAATCGTATCCGTTGATGCAAATACGATGAGATGTCCAGCATCGGCATCAGATGCCGTCGTTGGCGAAGTCGTGCCAGACAGGATGGCTGTTGGCGTATTGGCAGGACTCGCGCTGTTCTGCCGCACGTCGAAGGTATAGGACTTACCAGCGCCAGTCCCAGACGCCGCAGAGACGTATAGCGTAGAGGCCCACCAACTGCTATCGAGCGTCTGCGTCGCATTGGCCTCGGTGGTAGTCCACGGAATGAACGACCACTCGCCGTAATTGGTCGCGCCGGTAGGAATCAGGCTGCTCAGGCTCAGCGCAGAGAGCTGGAAGTAGCCATCCGTCGTCGCCACGACCTTCGTGCTGACGCCGATGAACGTGGACGCCGCCCCCCCTGATTGCGTGAACCGATACTGAATGAGATCGCCAGGCGCGATGGTCAGCGAGAACCCGGTCAAGTTCCCAGTCGTCGTGTTGCCGACCGTGAGCCGCGTATCAGGCGTGCCGCCAGTGCCATCCTGCGCCACGCCGTTCTTGTAAAGGACTGAAAAATTGGACTCGCCGACACCTGCCGCGATGGAATACCTCACGTCGTAGCGCGTGATGACACCAGGGACCGCGACCAAGCTCAGGCTGATATTGACGGTGGTGACGGCGGCATGCATGCCGAACGGAGCGGCATGATACGTGTTGCCTCCGAAGATGGCACCGATGGCCCAGCACTGATAACCACTCTCGTTGTCGGTGTCTCCCTCGAACTCCAGCGACCAGTGCGTCAGGTTCGAGGCGTCGAACCCTGAACTATTTCTGTGCAGATATACATGGTCGCCTGCTGCAACCGTCACCTCATTGGACAGGTCAACGGCTTCGGTGTTCGTGTCAGAGATCGTGACGGTGAGTGCCGAGAGGCTATTGACGTAAAGCGTAAACGTGTAGGTATCACCAGCCCCTGGAGCCGAGGCGACTTTCACTCGAAGCTTGCGAAACGTGCCGGCCACACTCCACGGCGTGCAGACTCGGTTTACGTCGGTCGTGAACAGCCCAGACGCCGAGCCGGCGGCTGGAACAAGGCCGGAATACCAGACGCCTCCGGTATTGATGTCGCCGGCTCCGACGATGAGCTGCCGCATCAGAGCACCGGCCCGCGCGCCACTTCCTCAAGGCTGAACGACGTCGTATGCAAGTCTGGATACCGCAGCACATGCACCCACTTGCTCTCGACGAACCGCACGAACCGCGCATCGTTCACGGCTGGGTCGAGCACGATGAGGCACGACTTGACGCGACCATAACAGGCCCGATGCCAGTCGCGAATCGTGGCAATGTTGGCCACCGTGCCCAGCACTTCCAGCCCGGTCAGCGTGCGCGTCGTGAACCCCAGGTCATACGGTGGCTTCACCCAGCCGTAGTCGGTCGCATGCTCGATGAGGCCATGCACTTCCTCGTCGCTGAACCCATACAGGGGATTGTCTGGTAGGCTGCGCTTCGTCGTGTAGAGCGCAATCTCTCCGACGGCTGGCGGCGCGGCGGCGCCCGTAATCGTGAAGGTCCATATGGAGCCGGCATGATTCGCCACGCCTGACAGGTCCAGCCACGGACAAACCGACTGCCCGTCCGCCCTATTGGCCGGAATCACCAACGTCTGCTGGGTCATGCCCTGGTCGTTGTCCACCTTGACCGACGCCCCGGCCAGATTATGCTGACCACCAAACGCGACAATCTCGATGCTCTGGTCAGGACTGCCGAAGTTGGCTTCAAACGTAATGGCTGTGCCAGACGCGGCCTTAGCAGGCTTCGCGTAGATGCCATCGGTCAGATTCGCCACGGGATAGGCTCCATCGCCAAGACCGCTGGCAATGGCCCACGAGGCGTCAGGCGCGACGTTGTCTTCAGGATGCGTGTAGATGATGTTGGCCACCTACGCGCCTCCCTGGACGGCCCGCTGCCACGCCTGCCTCAGCGTCGAACTCTGGCTGACACGCCGCGGCAGTTGCTGAGACAGCCGCGCCTCGAACGATTCCCACGATTCAGCCGGCCCAAGCGGCACGACGACAACGTCTGGCTGGTGATTCGCCAGCTCATTGCGAATAGCCCGCAGCTCCTGCAAGGTGCGCGCGTCCCAAGCCCCAGATGAACTACTCGGCGCATAGGACGGCCCGAGCACGCCGAACGACCGTGTGGCCGGCACGCGCGTATCGCTCTGAGAGGCTTCCGTGAAGGCATACGATGCCGCTCCAGGCGTGCCGAGGTCAGCGTAAATCTTGCCAACGGCATCACGCGCCCGTTCAGCGGCTTTGGTAATGGCGTCAATGGGACTGGCGAAGTCTTGCTCGCCAAACGTCTCGTAGAGGAAGTCGCCTGAGCTTTTCAGAAGGTCAATACGTTTCGAGGCATCAATGGCAGATTCCTCAATGGACTCCATCGAACCAGTTCCAATCTTGCCCGCATCGAATAGCGCCTGCTTCGCATCGCCGGCCGATTCCTCAAGGTCGTCCGACCCGTTCACGGCGTCATCAAACGGCTTGTCGTCTAGCTTCTTGCCGACATCATCCAGCGCCTTGTTCACGCCCTGAATGCCACCAGTTGCCGTCTGTGCCGCGGCACCGACCTTGCCCAATTCCTCCACGACCTTGCCGCCCGCATTGGCCGCTGCCGGCAGCATGCGCTGGAAGAACTCCAGCAACTCGCCCATGATGATGACGAGCTTTTCCTGTGCTGCGGTCTGCTTCTCGGCATCCGTCAACTGTTGCGCGCCGACGATACCAGCCGCGAGGCCCTGGTCGATGATTGCCTGAGTCGCCGCGTCCACTTCATAGCCGAAGTCTTGCTGGAGTTTCCAGATGGTCTGCAGCGTCGGCTGCATCATCATCAAGGCCGACGTGCCGTTGCCGCCCTGCGCGATGATGGCGTCATACGCCTGAGTCGCTGACCCCGCAATAGCCGCGAACATGTCCTGATTCATCAGGCCACTGTTATGCAGCCCCGTCAGCGCCATGCGCGCGCCTGAAATCGCATCCACCAACGGCCCCATGATGCTGTCGTTGGCGATGCGCGACATCTCATCGAGTTGTCGGAATGCCGCACCACCGTCGAATCCTGTGCGCTGGAGTTCGCCTCGCAGGATTTCCAGGGATGGCTGCACGGCGTCTAGCGCGTCGCGGAAGCTGACACCGCGCGCAATCATCTCGCCGAAGGCCCCTACGACGGCTGACGACAGACCGTGCGCTTGCTGTTGCGTGCGGACGAAGATGCCGACGATAGCGTTGCCTTCTTCCTCGAAGGCTTTCAATTCTTCCTCAGTCGCATCAGTCGCCGCATCAATACGTTCTTGAAGCGCCTTCCGCTGCGCAGCCGCACTAGACGCAGCCAACCCAGACATCAGTGCATTCAGACCTGCGGCTGCATCCTGCGCGTTCGACAGGATGAACTCGTTGGCAATCGAGGCGGTTTCCTTGACCGTCTCAAGCTGGTCTAGCACGCGCAGTAGTTGGTCAGATGCCAGACCGGCATTGCCTTCGACAGACTTGAACAGATTGGCGAGTTCTTGCGCGAACTGCTCACTGACGCCTTGTAATGCCTCGACATCGAACGGCAGTTGCCGTCCTGGCTTCGTCAATGGCTCCAACGCCTTTGCGAGATTGACACCCAGCAGACGGCCGAGTGCGTCGATATCCTTCATGCCCCCATAGACGTCCATCAGGGAGTTCTTGATATCGATGGCACTCGCACGGTCGGCCGCATTACGAGCCACACGTGCCCGCTCAGCAGCGGCTTGCGCATCCATGTAGGACGCCACGGCACTGAAGATGCTCATCACCGCGCCGGCATAATTCTTCGCCGCGACCATCGCCGTGGCACTGAGCGCCACCGATGCCGCCATCGCCGCCGTGCTCTGGTCAGCGAACCGCCCAATCATCTGACCGGCGGCTTCGAATGCATCTCCAATGTCACCACCTGCCTTGACGACCGGCGCGGCTTCGTCTGGAACTTTGCCGAGTCCCTTCAGCATCTGCTCGAACGCTCGACCGCCCTCGATACTGGCCACCGTCATCGTCTTGATGCCGTCATCGGCCAGCATCTTCAGCAGGGACGTGTCTTCCTGTGCGACCTTGCCCAGCTTCTGAAGCGAGGCCACCAGCGCGTCATTGCTGGCCACCAACGGCGGCTCCAGTGCGCCAATCTTCATCAACTCCATCGCCAGCGCACGAGCCGCAGGCGTCAACGGCACCGTTGCCTGAAGCGCCAGCCTCGTCGCCGCCGCCAACTTCTCCAGGCCAGCCGCCGTCACGTTCGACACGCCGCCAGCGACCTTGACTTCTGCGGCGTAGCGTTCCATCGCGGCAATCGCCCCGCGGCCCGTCAGTTCATCAGCCCCAGCCTTGATAGCCTTCGCCAGTGCTACAGCCGCTGCCGCCGCTGCCTTCTGCGACTTCTCTAGTTCCTTCTGCGCCTTCTCGGCCTTGATGAAACTCTCAATAGTTCCAGGCGGAATCGGCAACGCGCCCGGCGCGGTTGGCACCGATGACTTGGCGGTTGGAATGGCCGCTATCGCTTTCTTCAGCGCGTCCGCTTCCTCTTGCGCATCCTTGTAGGACTGTCGAAGCTCGTCCACCTCTCGGCGCATCGTTCCAAGCGCAGGAATGTAGGACAGTAGCGCCTGCGTGAAAAAGTCATCGTTCTCGAAATGGAAGTTCTTTACTGCTTCAGTAGCTTTGACTTGCTCCCGCTCCAGTGCAGTCAGTTCTTTTGTCTGGTCAGCGAGCGCGTCAGCCGAACGCTTCGCGGACTCAACGACCATCTCCAAGAAGGCCCTGACCAATGGGTCATTGATGATGGCCCCGCCGACAGCTTCCTTGACGTTGTCCCATTCGTTCGCCAACTGCTTCAGCTTGCCGGCCGTCGTCTCCATTTCGGCCGCAGCCTGACCACCGAACTTGCTGTTGATGGCATCGAGCACCGCCGGCAGACCTTCGGCCTTGAGCTTGGCCTCATCGATGACGATGCCGTAGCGCTTGAGTGTCCCGGTTTCTCCCTCGAATGCCTTGCCTACCAGCATGGTCGCCTGACGCAAGTCGATGCCCAGCCCTGACGCGAGATTGGTCGCGGCCTTCAACGCGCCTTCCATTTCGTTCGGCATGACGCCGCCGACCTGTGTCAGCAGCGCTTGCATCTCGTTGATGAGGTCATCGCTGTAGACGGTCGTGCGCTGGAACGTGGCCGCGAGGTCGTTGTATTGCTTGATGGTGGCTGGCGCGGCTTGGCCAGCCGCCGTGAGCGCTGCCGTCAGCTTGCGCTGGGCGCTCTCAGCGGCCATGTAGGACTCGACCGAACTGGTAATGAATCCCGTGAACGCACGCCATGCCCCAGACACCGCTCCGATGATGGCTTGTGCGCTTATAAAACCAGCCATCGTCGCGGCGAACTGCGTCTTAAGGTCACCACCAAGCACAGCCGCCCATGATTGTGTCGCTTTCGTCGCCTGCTCAGTCGGGGGAATCACGGCCTTTGTCTGAGCCGCCAACTCGGCATACATGGCTGCGGCTTCGGTCTTGCCCAGTGCCGTCAGTTTCTCCGTGGCCTTCTCGAACACGGCATTCGCACGTGCCATTTCCGCCGCAGTCAGCGCAGACGTGCCTCCAACCTTCTGAATCGCCGCCGCCATATTGCCGGCCTGCTGAATCAGCTTGTCGCCAGAGAACGACGCCGCCATGCGCTGCATGCCCTGCGTCGTCGCTTCAATTTGGGATTTCGCTTCGCCCAGATTCTTCTTGAACTCGTCCAGGTTCGCCGCAATGCGCACCATCATGGCGGGATTGAACGCCATCAGCGGCTCGCCTCGTCAATCGCCTTCTGCAGCGCACGCTCAACGCGCTTCATGTGCGGACCTTCTTCGAGCATGGCCGACACGAACAGGAACGGACGAGCGGACATGAACTTCGTCCCGTATTCCAGATACAACGGCACATTCGGATTGCGTCCAGAGACGCGACCCACGAACACACGCGCGCCGTGCTCTTCTTCCGTGACGCTAATCGCCGACTGCGTCTTGCCGGTTCGACGCGCGACACGTCCTCGTGCTTCCTGGGCAATCCGTTCAGCGGTGACTTTGGCCACTTCCTTAATGTAGGCGTCAGCCGTTTCGCCCAACTGGTCGAGCATCTTGAACATGGCGCTGGCATCGACGTCAATCGTCAGGCCGTTACTCATGTGCGCTGCCGTGCCTTCCGTTCCCGGACCTTTGCAATACCGGCCTCGTAGACCATCTCCTGCACCAGCGCGACCATCCGATGGTCTTTGGCAAGCTTCGACTGGTCCTCCGGCTTGGCGGCTTCATACGCCCGACGGGCTTCAGCGAATGCGCGGTAGTCCATAATCTCGAACATCAGCGCGGCGCTTTCCTCGGCGACGGTCACGGCATCGAACTCGTCCAGGTCAGGCATCGCCAACTCTCGGAGCGCCTGACTGACCGGCAGATGGAACTCCTCGCACACACGGCTGACGACCCACGCAAACGGCACGTCCTCGTGTCCCTCTAGACAGCGCCAGAGGGAGCCGAGACGTTTTTTTGCTCCTCGCCTTCATAGGACTCGAACAGCTTCGGCGCAGTCAGTCGCAGCACTTCACGCGCGATGTGCTCGGCCGTCTCTTTTTCGAGGTCGGCCAGACTCTCGTCCGTCAGCGGCACGTCCTCGAACGTCCACGCCTTGATGCCGTATTTCAGCAGGATGTCCACGTCGAACTGGAGCAAGGGATCCTTCGCCGCTTCCTTGACGTCCTTCGGCTGGTCATCCGTCTTAAAGTTCTTGATTTCCTGCTGCCAGTTCGACCCGAACTGCGCCTTGATGTCGGTGAAGAACGTCGCCCGCTGAGCCTTCTCGGCGGTGATGAATTGCTTGCGATTCAACTTCCGAATCAGCACGGTATGCGGCTGGTCATCTGGAAGCTCAATCGTCTTCTGAACACGAGAGGAAAAGCTAGACATGCGGACTCCTCACTGGCGCACGGATGCTCACGCTGGATATCAGCCATGCGTCGTGCCACTGAAATGAACCGACTACGCGACGAGCTGACCCTGACGGTAGTTGACCACCGGCCCCGCCTGCGTCAGCACGACCCGGAACCGCGTCACGTCCTTGACCTTGCCCATCGCTGAGAACGGCGTCTTGATGTGGCAGGGCATCTCTGAGTAACTGGAGGGACTGCCGGCCGTCCAGACGATACGGAGCGTGTAGGCCGCAGTGCTCGACCCTGACCCGACGCCGAAGATTTGGAACGGGCCGTTGTCGAGGTCATCGAAGAAGCCTTCGAGCGTCACGTCAGGCGTGTCGGTCACGCCCACGGCCCTGTTTTGCGTGGACGTGTGACCGTAGGCCGTGCCGTCGATGAAGATGCCCTCGGTCGCCAGGCTGATGTCGCTGGTGATGTAGTTCGTGATTTCCGTCAGCGGCGACCCGGCCCCGAAGAAAATCTGAATGTCAGGTGAAGCTGAGTTCATGGCTCGGTTCCTCCGTGGGCGCTCACGCACCCGGCTATCTGGTCAAGTAAACGGCGCAAGCCAACGGTCTGCGCCAGGGTGCGCCGTGCGAGGTCGGCCGTGCTACTCGTCTCGCTTTCGTAGATCCACTTGAGCGCCAATGGCTCCAGCCGTCTGGTCCGCTGCGCCCACTCCTTCGCCTCTTGCTGCATCATGCGGCTTCTTCGAGCAGGTAGTTCGTCTGCAGCACGAACTCCTTAACCTTGATGCCTAGCAATTCTTCGTCGTTGAACTGGAACTCCTCGGCTTCCGGCATCGGCTTGCCGTTGCAGTAGACCAGATAGCCGCTCACAACGAGCGCTTCGGCATCATTCCAGAGCAGGTCCACGATACGCGCCATGACCAACTCGGCATCACGAGACGTGCCGTAATCAGACTGGTAGACATGCACCCGCAGCTGCACCTGAGGCCGAGTCTTCCGCCCTGGCTGCGCGCCGAAGCCGTGGAAGTTCTCGTCGTGCCGGAGGTCCAGCCAGACAAACGGAAACACTGTCGCCTGCGTAATCTGCGGCACGTCGAAGAACACGCCCCCAGGAGCCAGCCCCTCGAGCGTCGTATCGAGCGCCAGCACGCCGTAAAGGGCATCGCCTAGCGCCAGCAGCGGGTCGGTATACGCCATTACCCGATACACTCCAGAACGGCATAGCGCCGGCCGTCACCTTCCGGCAGCACGCCGACAATCTCCAGCACATGCTCAGGCGAGTTCGGGGGCCACCGCGGCACCCATCGGATACGCATCTGGTCGGTCACGTCAGCACGAGCGGCAATCCTGAACCGATACTGCGTGCTCGAGGCCAGCGCTGGAATCGCGGCCACGGCCAGCCGTTCCTGCGAGCTAATCGGCATGACCTCGGCGGAGACTTCCACGAACGTGTCCCAGCCAGCCTTGCGATTGCCTTGCGCATCGGACAGATACGTCACGGTAATAGCGCCCGTGGCCGGCGTGGTCAATCCGCTGGACACTTGATACGTGAACGTCGTGGCCGCGGTGACCGACACCTGTTTCCGGTCGGTGTTGTAGCCAGCAGGCGAAGCGCCAGCAATCGTCACGTAATCGCCAGAAGCCAAACCATGCGCGGTAGACGTCGTGACGGTCGCTGTCGTAATCGCTCGTGTCACAGAACTCACCGCGAGTGCGTCAGGCACGTTGTCCTCGATAGTGATGCGCTCACGCATCTTGCCGATGCTGGCTGCACTTCCGTAAAGCATTACGCAATCACACTCTGTCTATACCGTTTGAGCAATAGGTCAATCTCTTTCCAGACGCCCTCTCCTGGTGTCCGGAATGTTCCAGCCGCATCATCCCCACGATGCGCATGTAGATGACCCAACATCAACAAGATTGCAGCGAGCACAACTGGAGGCGTATCAGCTTCATTCGTCCAAGTCTGTGGAGAACCATCGGTAATCTCTAGATAATCCAACACAATGGCTTCAGCCATCTCTATGCGCAGGCGCAGCATCTCATCTCGAATATCGGACGTGTCGATTTCGAGTTGGTCCTTCGCGGTGGCGAGCGTCACAAGAGCCATCAGTGGTAATGCTTTCCGACCCACGGATATTTGCGGGCCACTTCAGGACGCCACGGATCGACATAGCCATGAAACACCACGACGCGCGCATCATCTGGCAGCTTCTTGATCGACTTCAACTGATTCTGGAAACTGTAGACGCCGTCGGCCTTCGTGAACTTTTTCTCCTTCGGTCCCAGACAATGACTCACCCAGCCCTGGTCGCTGCCGAAATGCCCAGCCGCTCGTGCCGCCTTCGGTGACTCAGCCGGATTGAACGTGTCCCAGACTTGCGGCCTAGCGCCGGCCGTCATGAGCACAAACGACCCGTTGTAGAACGTGCGCGGATTCGTGTCGGCAAAGATGACGAAGTCATCAGCCCGATTCAGTAGCAGTTCGAGGTTGCCCGTAATAACCATGTCCAGGTCCATCGATACGAACCGCGGCCCGAACGTTTGCGCGATGTCTGGATGGAACATCCGAAGACGACGGTAGCAACTGGGATTCTTGCTGCCAGATGGATTCTGAATCTGCGTAAAATCCTTCCAATCTGGGACGATTTCTACGCTTGGGTTGATGCCGTTGGCGTCGTCCGTGACGCAGATGAACCGATGCGGCAACGTGTAGTGCCTGTCTACCATGCGCTTCAAGACGTTAACCGTCTCGGCCGAGAACTTCGACCGATAGCCAGCCGGAGGCGTCCAGCGCCACGTCACGAAGGACAACGGCTCGCTCACCGCGTCACCTCGTGATACGGAAAACTGAGCGTCTTTGGTTGCCAGTGCTCGCCACGCGCCTTGACGATGCGCTGCACGGCTGCATCCTCTGGCTGCTTGCGCAGATACGCCGTGGTAGATGAGTCTCCGATGCGCTCATGACGGATGAGCACATCCGACAGCACCTGGAACGGCGCGACCTTCGCCGCTCGTCGTCGGTAATCCCCATCAGACCCGTAGAACCCAGACAGCGATTCGTCGTAGCCGCCAATGCGCCAGAACGTCTCACGCGTCATCAGGAAGCTGGCCGAGTGCGGCTGAATCGAGCCGCCTGTATGCTCCTTGCGCGAGAAGGCATAGACTAGGTTCGCGTTGTGCTGGCCATACAAGACCGCTCGCATCGTGTCTGCCGGCACGACATGGTCCATGTCGGTCAGGATGAGCCAGCCTTCAGACGCCTGATGCGCGCCGATATTCCTAGCGGCCAGCCAGTTCCAGCGCACGTCCTTCTCTATGCGGAACAGCCGCAGATTCGGAAACAGATACGGCTTGGGCGCTGGTGACGGCGACCCGTCATCGACCACGATGATGCGGAGATGCCGATGCACGTCCTCTGGATACGCGCGCCAGACCGAAAGCTGAAACTGGAAGAAATCCCAGTTCTGGTAATACGGCACGACCAGCGTGACCGCCTTCGCCTTGTCGCAGCGTGGCACCGTCACGAGTGGCAATCCGCTGGCCCAGTTGTTCATCGCACGACCCAGAGGAAACTCGGCGTCCGGTCGCTGCCGGTCAGGAACCACGGATCGATACCATGCGCCTGCGTGTAATCGGTCACGGCCCGCACAACGTGAATCGTCGGCTTGTTCGAAAACACGCGGAAGTCATGGCCGGCCACGATGCCACCGCTCCTGACCTTCGGTGCCCACAGCGTCAAGTCCTCAACGACGGCGTCGTAGACGTGATTGCTGTCGATGTAGACGAAGTCAAGTGAGGCATCAGGAATAAACTGGGCCGTGTTGTGCGAAAACTCCCGATGAATCGTGACGTTGTAGGGCTTCAAATTGCGCAGTGCTGACTGATACGCCTCGGCCATCAATCGTTCCTGTGCGGCAGGCTCGAGCGAGTTCTTCGTGTCCTGCCACGCCGGATACGACTGCCACGGGTCCACGCAGAGCATGTGCATCTTGGGACTGGCCGCACAGAACGACGCCGCATACGCGCCCTTCCAGACGCCAATCTCCGCACCACGCCTGAAGCCCAAGTCTCTGCACAAGACAGGAAGGTCGTTCCGGCCCAGCCGCGGGAGCAGGGTCGGCAACACACCCGTGCGCCCGCGGCCGAAGCGCTCAACCAGATACGTCTGCGTATCGACGGCAATGGCTGCGTTCATGCTGCGCCCCACAGTGGCTCGACCCACGACGCATACTGCATCGCCAGATGATTCTTCGGCACCTTCATGAGCACGACTTTCGCTGGCGGCGACGGTGGCCCGGTCAACTCACTGAACCGCGGGAACCACTCCCGCGGCAACGTGGCCGCATCAGGCAAGCGCTCGCCAATCCAGTCCTGGTCGCCTGAGAGCCGGTCTACTTGGTCAGGCGTCCATGACGTGTAGAGTTCAGTATGCGTGCCGCCATTCCAGACCATCACGCTACTGTTGAACCGTCTGACGATGCGATGCCCGAAACTGTCGTGCATCTTGCTGCGCTTGGACTGCGCATCATCGGTAATGGCAAACGTCGCAGGCCAGTCCACAATCGGCGCGAGTGGCGCAACGACTAGCGAGTCCAGGTCTAGATACAGCACGCGCCCTGACCACTCCATGGACGGATTGAACAGCTCCAGCTTCGTCCACGGCGCAAACCCGGCCAGTTTCGTCACCGGCACCGTCTCGACTGGAAGCTGAAACATCCACGGCCTGTCAGTCAGGCACACGAACCGGAACGGCCGGTCAATCCATCGCGTGACCATCGCATGCAAGCGCGTCACGTATTCCGGCGTATACGGATACTCGCCCTGCACGTAGACGCACGTCACGGTAAGAGACCCAGTCATGGCGTCAGCACCACGGCCCATTCCCGCTCAGGAATCTGCCGCACAATCGACGGCGCATTGTGCAGCGTGAACCCGGCCAGGAGAAACTGTCGCTTCCACCAGCCAGCCGGCTTGATGATGATGTGCGCATTCCGGCCGTCTACCAGTTTCTTATTGCTCGACTTCGTGGACACGACAACCCAGAGCGCTTTACGAGCAAGTAACCTCAAGTGCTGAAGCACCGCCGTCAGGCGTTCCTTTTCGATGTGCTCGAGCACGTCAGTGCAGACCACGAGGTCCGCAAACTCTGGTGCCATGTCCTTGCCCTTGATGGCCGGGTCGTATTCGTCAATGCGAATCGCGCCCAACGGCATCGACCGAAGCGCCCGCGCGAGCGCCCCTTCGCCGCAGCCATAGTCGAGAATCGACGTGCATTGATGCGCCGCCGCCACTTGCATCACGACACCAGCCCACTTGTCGCCACGGCCTCCGTAGCCGCGAGGCGACTGGTGCAGGATGCGCTGCATCTCCAGGTATTTGCTTGAGATAAGCTGGCCTTGCGTAAACATCACACAAACGCCTCTAACGGCTGGTGCTCGAAACAGGTCACGCGCGAACTCGGCGAACAGTTCACGATTCGAATACCCTTCCGCTTCGCGTCTTCCGCAATAGCCGGCAGACACGAGAGATGACGCTGGAAGTCTGACTCTGGCGGTTGCGGCAGGTAGTGATTGACTTCGCCGCCAAACCAGCGCCCGCCCTGCATGTCCATACCGAGCACGATAATCTCCGTAGACCCGAACAGATACGCGAGGTTAATCGCGCTCGTGCCGGCATCGTAGCCGCTCACCATCGTCGGGTCATCGCTGAGTCCGACATGTTCGGTCGTGCGCCAGACACGCTTCGCATGGTCTGGGAATACCTCATGCCCACGTCCACGGACGACGATATGTGTGCCCTTGAACACGCGCAGGAGACGAGGCGCAACCTCGGCCGGCCGCTCGCCAGCGAAGAACAGCACGTCGGCGTCAGGTCGCAGGAGCACGCCATGCTTGACGGCAATTACGCGTCCCTGGAGATGCGGAATCACGTTACGCTGCGCCTTGATGGATTCGCCGCCGCAGATGACGAAGCACCGCTCACCTGGCCACTCGCGCGGCACGCTCCAGATGGGCGGCGCGGTCCAGGTCGCAGTCGTCATGCGGCCACCTGTGCAAGCCGAGTCCCCCGGCCGGAATACCGGCGCGACTTCGGCGCAATCCCACCGGCTTCATCGAACGTGAACACCTTGGCGAACCCAGACCAGTCGAACTCCTTCATGCCGAAGGAATCGTAGTTGTCGACGATGAGCCAACCCCCAGGTTTTAGCGTCGGCAACACAGCCTCTGCCAACGGCCGACGGTTGGGATTGCGTCCAATGGCCTTGCGCTCAGGGTCCGCATGGTCCACCAGCACGAGGTCCACCGACCGAGCCGGCATGGATGCAATCTGCTCGGCAATCGCGCCAACCGTGGCGCAGTGCGTGACCACGACATGCTTCAGTGCTTTCACCGCGGCACGCACACGTTCGGCCCAGCCACGGTCAGTCTCATACGACTGAACGGACGCACACCGCCTACCCCAGAACAGCGTCGAGCCGCCGCTCCCAAGCTCCAACACGCGCCACGTCGGCTGCACTAGCCGCTCAAGCGTCAGAATCGCGCCCAACGCCAGCCACGGATAGCCAATCTTTAACGTGTCCTGGCCCTTGATGTAAGCCGGCCACGATGGCATCTGCGACAGAATGGTCTTCATGCCGCGCGCCTCTGTCGCATAAAAAGGCCGACGTGACCGAGGTCAACCGCCTGCACGCCACGCTTGCACAGGTCCACCGCCATCACGGTCGCCGTTGGGCCTAAACAGAGAATCGCCAGTGCCGGCGTGCCAATCTGTTCCATCAGGCTGTCATAGACGCGCCATGCTTCCTCAGCTGGCCCGATAATCTCCGTGACCGACTTCGCACTCGACAGGTCAGCCGCCACGAGCGACACGGCACCAGTGAATCGACCGGGCTTCTTCGGATGCACCGATGGCTGGCCGCCGCGCACCAGTGTCACGTCCTTGTCGCGCCAGAGCGATTCCACCTTCGCCCAATAGGCCGGCACGTCAATCGACGGCGCGTTATCGGGCCGTGTAATGAACGAACTGACATAGGCCATGTCAGGATTCAGCAACGCCGCGCAGCGCTGGTATCGTCCCCAGAACGTGGCCTTCTGACGTGGCATCGTGCTATGGATATTTGGAATCCCCACGAGGCAGTCGCCACCGTCACCGAGCAGGATGCCACGCAGCCTCGCGCAGAGTTC
>Ga0137421_1000060_pt1 | contig 18172 bp, 28 predicted proteins | sample EasRivERMZT534_2_FD_104648 | JGI IMG/M metagenome (GOLD analysis project Ga0137421, IMG submission 104648) | Soil microbial communities from meander-bound floodplain in the East River, Colorado, USA - East River MetaG ERMZT534_2 | ecosystem: Environmental > Terrestrial > Soil > Floodplain ...
CCCGTATCCCTGGCACCGTGCCTGCGACCAGAGCCATGCGGGGCTCTGCCATAGCTGTGCCGTGCTGAACTTCGGCAGCACCCCGACGGACAATCCCCCGCACCCCGCCCCCATGGAGACCGTCCCGCACCTCACAGCGTATGCCCGACGGGTGCTGCAGCAGGTCCCCGAGGTGCGCCACGTGTGGCTGGAAGGGGACGATCGTGGCTGAGCTGGTCCCCATCACCTTCCTCTCCACCCTCGGGCAACGGGTGCGCTGGGCGCTGGAGCCGGACGGCCGCTGGCGCGTCATGGCGCGGCTCGACGAGCAGAGCCGGCTCCGGAGCGGCGTGCGCTACCAGTTGCGGGCCATGAACGATACCCAGGACGTCAGCGCGTCTGAGCCCGATCTGACGCCGGCGAAGGACGCCTAGATGCGCGGCTGTACCTGTACCGGGATGACCCTGTGCCCCACGTGCCATGTCCTTGCCGTCCGTGCCGGGGTGGTGGTGCCCGAGGCCGCGCCAGCGATCACGGAGCGGGCGTTCCAGACCGCTGTCCTGCGCGTGGCAAAGTCCTCTGGCTGGGCTGGCTATTTTACGAAGGACAGTCGCAGAAGCCCCAGTGGCTTTCCGGATCTTGTCCTTGTCCGACCCCCACACGCAGACCAGCCTGGCACGGCGCTCTTTTGGGAACTCAAGAGTGCTGATGGCGTGCTGACGCTCCAACAAGCGCACTGGTTGCGCCTGCTCAGTGCGGTGACGCAGGTCGAGGCGGGGATGTATCGGCCCGAGGCGTGGGACAGCATGGTGGCGCGATTGCGCGGGGAGACGTAGGGCATGCCGAGCGCCGTGGATCGCCAGGTGGTGCTGGAGCAAGGCCGGTGTGCCATAGAAATCGCCGCACAATTGGGGACCTCGCGATGCGCCACGAACGCCACCGATGGCAGCACCGACAACGCAATATCTTGGGGCAGCAAGGGAGCACCCATTACGCGTGCTCCGATACCTGCGCCGTCATGACCTCATGCAAGGCGGGGTCCGTGTGCTCACGCAAGCGCGTCGTGGTCTCTGTCAGCAACGTCACCAAGAATTGCTGCATACTCGTATCGTATTGATTAGCAAGCCGTTTCAACGTTTTGCGGAGATCGTCAGGTAAAAAGATTTGCAGTTTATACGGCATTGTCACGCTGGCCATAGCACCTCCTGTGAGGAAAGAGAGTTACTTGAATATACCTAGTGACGCTGCTCTCGTCAAGTTATTGTAGTATAATGACTGTAGTTACTTAGTTTATGAAGATAGTGTGGCACATTGAGGAGCGAGCATGCTGACCTCAGCCCATCACGACCAACTCAGACAATCGGCCCTCACGCCAACGATCATCCAACAGCGCGGCTATGCGTCCCTCGACCACCCGGGCGAGGCCCTCGATTGTCAGTTCAGTAAAACCCAATCCCGGCTGGTGCCAGGTCTCCTGATTCCTCTCTGGAATGTGCACGGTGCCCAGGCAGGGGTCTCCCTCCGGCCGAATGCTCCCCGCCAGTATAAAGATGGGAAGATCAATAAGTACGAATTGCCCCCTGGTGTCACCCTCACCCTCGACTGCCATCCTGCAGTCCAAGCGGATCTCGGCAACCCCCACGTCCCCCTCTTTCTCACCGAAGGCGTCAAAAAAGGCGATGCGCTGGCATCCATCGGCGCCTGTACCATCGCCCTCAATGGCGTGTGGGGCTTCCGTGGGAAGAATGGCCACGGCGGACAGGTCATCCTCCCCGAATGGGAGTATGTCGCGTTGAACGAGCGCACGGTGTACATCGTCTATGACAACGATGTCAGCCGCAAGACCACTGTGCAACACGCCTTACACGCCCTGCGCCGCTTCCTCCAGGACCGCCAAGCGCTGCCCCAGGTGATTTATCTGCCGGACAGCGAGCACAAGCTGGGCGTCGATGATTTTCTCGCCCAGGGCCATACGCTCGAGGATCTCCTCGCCCTGGCCGAACCGCAGACACAACGCCGTGTCCGCAGCCGCGAGCACATCCGTGACGATCACGCCTGGCGGCGACAGCTCGAATACAGCGTGAGTGGTACACTCAAACCCACATATTTTAATGTGGGCATGTTCCTCAAGCATCACCACTTCTGGAAGGAGCGCTTCTGGCTCGATGTCCTGCACAACCGCCCGATGCTCGGCGATCTCCCCGTCGATGACGTCACCATCACGCGAATTACCCAGTGGTTTGGGGAACAGGAAGCGCTGCCACTGATGCAGACCAGGCAGGTCAAAGATGCCCTCGCTGCAGAATGTGCCGAGCATCCCAGGGACCTCTTGCGGGAAGAACTGCTGGCCCTCCCTCCCTGGGATGAGACGCCGCGCCTCACCTCATGGCTCACACAGGTGGCCCACACGAGCCCGGATGCCTACGGCCAGGCCGTCTCCAGGCTGCTCCCCGTCTCGATGGTCGCCCGGGCCATGGACCCGGGGCAACTCTACCGCTTCGTCGTCATTCTCCAGGGACCGCAAGAGGCAGGCAAAAGCGAACTGGTCCGGCTGCTCGCCAGTGACGAGTGGTACGGCGAACTGATGCAGGACCTCGAGAGCAAAGAGGCCCAGATGCGCCTCCAGGGGAAATGGGTGGTCGAACTCGCCGAACTCCATGCACTTTCACGGACGCAGGAGACGCGCATGAAAGCGTTTATTAGTCTCCGCGAGGATGTCTTTATCCCCAAGTACAGCAATAGTGAGGTACGGCATCCCCGGCGCTGCATCTTTGTGGGCACCACGAACCAGCATGCCTATCTCCGCGATGCCACAGGCAATACACGCTATCTCCCCATTGAGACCGGGGCACAGATCGACCTCGAGGCGCTCGAACTCCTGCGCACGCAACTCCTGGCGGAGGCGCTGGCATACTACAAGGCACATCCGAAAGACTGGTGGCGCCTCTCGGATGAGGCCCACGTCTTGGCGGAGACGCGTCGCGAGGATGTGCGGGAAGTCAAAGTCTATCAAGAACGCTTGGCCGAATGGATTCCCCACTGGCTCGATGATCCGCTACACATCCTCACATGGGATGCGATCGCAGAGCATTGTCTCCAGATCCGTCCAGAAGGATGGAAGGAGAAGTCCCTGCAAATGGAGATCACGAGTACCTTGCAACTCATGGGCTATCGGCGTCGCCCGCGTATCTGGCTCGAGGGCAAACAGGTGCGGCCCTGGGTTCTTGAGCGGCCTGAGCCTGGCAGCGAGGGCTAGGGGGCCAGAAGACACGAGGTGGTCTTGTGGTGGTCTTGGGTGGTCTTGGCAGTTGAACCGCTATTTTCCTTCTCCAAGACCACTAAGACCACTAAGACCACATAAAAGGAGAAAAGATATATAAAACGGAAACACCATCATCGTCGATAACGTCGATAACGTCGATAACGGGGGTGAATACTATAGTAGTACGGGAAATGGTGTGCTTTGTGGTCTTGGTGGTCTTTCGCGAGTAACGACGTAGAGATATGCAAGACCAGCTCCAAAAATGGGTGGTCTTGCCACGGAGGTGGTCTTGTGGCCGATACGCAACTCGATCTGATGTCCTGGTCTCCCCCCATGCAGCACACCGAGCGCTTACGCCCGTATCAGCATGAGGCGGTCGAGGCCTGTCTGCTGGCCCTCGAGGATGGCGGCTCGCCGGTGCTGGCCTTGCCCACGGGTAGCGGGAAAAGTCGGGTGATCGCCGCCCTGTGTGAACGGTTGCCAGGGCGTATGCTGGTCGCCACCCATCGCCAGGAGCTCCTGGAACACAATGCCGCTCAGCTCACGGCCTATCAGGAGACCGCCGAGCATGGCATCTATTCCGCTGGGCTCAAGCGTCGGGACCGCGAGGCGCAGGTGATCTTTGGCGGGATTCAGTCCATCTACCGCCAGATGGACCGGCTGCAGCAGGCAGGGGAGTTCTGGACGGTCATCGTTGATGAAGCACACCGTGTGCCCCCACCGTCGGTGCGCTCTATGTATGGGCAGGTGTTCGAGGCCTGTCCTGGTGCCCAGCGTATCGGTCTCACCGCCACGCCGTACCGCCTCGACGATGGGTTGCTGCATGAGGGCGAGGATACCTGGTTCGATTGCATGCCCGTGCATGTGGGCATTCGAGATCTCACCCCACAGTGGCTCTCCCCTCTGGCGGGCGTCCTCACCGCACATGATATTGATGTGTCTCAGGTACGCAGCCGAGCCGGGGAGTTCGTCACCTCGGATCTCTCCCAGGCGGCGTGTGAAGAACAGGTGGTCCGTGGAGCGGTGGATGAGCTGTGCCGCCTCGGTGCGTCCCGGCAGAAGTGGCTGGTGTTCTGTGTGGACGTCGCCCACACCCGGCTCGTTGGTCTCGCCCTTGGGGAGCGTGGCATCACGGCTGCGGTGCTCCTTGGCGAGACACCGCAGGAGGAACGCCAGGCCATGCTCGCTCGTTTCCGGAGTGGGGAGATCCAGGCATTGGTCAATTGTGAGGTCGCCACCACGGGCTTTGACATTCCCGACATTGATTGCGTGGTGCTCCTGCGTCCGACCCAAAGTAAAGCCCTGGTCGTACAGATGCTCGGGCGTGGCACACGTCAAGCCCCGGGGAAAGTCGATTGCCTCGTCCTGGACTTCGCGGGGAATCTCGATCGCCATACGCCCCTGGATGCACTCGCCACACTCGAGAAAAGTCCCGATCTCCAGGCGGTCGAGGCTGAGGAGGAAGAGCGACGTCAGGCCGAGGCGCGGGCCCGCGCGGCCCGGCATCTGGCACGGGCGAGTCTCCGCGATCCGATGGGCGAGCCCATGGCGCCCACCGTGGCAACCTACCGGGTGACGCAGGTCCACTACCGGGTGGTCACGTCGCACAATCCCAAGTATGCCGGGAAGCAGATGCTCCTGGTCAGTTATTTTTGTCCCGAGCGCCGTCCACAACGGTATGTGCCGCTCTATCTCTGTCTCGAGCATCAGGGGTGGGCGAGGGAACAGGCCATGGCGTGGTTTCAGCGGCGGCACCTCCCTGCACCACTCACCGCCAGGCAGGGCTTGCAGGTCGTGCAGGGCTGCGTAGACCCCACCCAGATTGTCGTCAAAGAGGGTGAGAAATGGCCGCAGATTGTGATGGAACATCTCGAAGAACAGGCAGAGAAAAACCTGGCGCAGGAGGCATTTTTCAGTAGCACAGTCCAATGTTAATATAGTACAATTATTGTATTGTACTTATGTAACAGTGTGACCCAGACACACGACAGGCCAGCCCTCCCCACCACTGAGTGAAGCTGGCCTGCTGGACTCCCTCACCTCAGCAAGAGAGTCGACGATGATCTTACCTGCTACGAACGGAGTACACAAGGCTGTGGACGATCTCTACGGCGATCACTTTACGGTGGCCCTGGCGCAGGCGATGACGCGCCTCGAATGTGCCCCCTACTGGCACGCGGAAGAGAAGGCCCCCTGTCGGCTGGTGCGGGCGGGCGAGTTGGTCCGCCTGAGTCGCGTGCAGCTCCATGACGACCGCACCGCCACCGTGCACGGCTCGACGAAGCCCTACGACATCACGGGGTTTCACTGCACCTGCCCGCAAAGCCAGAAAGGGCCGAGCAGGTGGTGCGTCCACGCCGTGGCGGTGAAGCTCGCCAGGACGATGGCCGAGAAGGCTCCGCAGGTCCTGGCCAGCGCCCCCGATGACGAGGCCCTCGGCAACGGCTCCCCCGTCGATGACGAGACGCTGCCCTTGCCCTTACCCCCAACCACGATTGACGAACGTTTCGCCGTGTTACCCATCCCAGCACCACAAGGAGACGTTATGCCCGCAGACGAGTATATCCCTGAGCCCGACACCGAGGACGCGCCTGTGGCAGTCGCAGAGGCCCCGAGAGCCACGCGCGCGCTGACCCCCGTCGCCCCCCAGGAGGACGACCTGGAGCGTGCCCTGACTGTGTGGACCACGCAACGCCAGGTGGTGCAACGCTTTCTCAAGCAGGAGCTGAAAGCCAACATCGACTATTACACGCTGCGCATCGGCGGCAAAGACTCGAAGCCGTCGCTGTCGAAAGCCGGCGCCGAAAAGGTCATGGGCTGGCTCAAAATCCAGGCGTCTTTCACCCCCGATACCGGCACCTGGGAGATGCTCGGCCGTCCGCAGGACCTCGTCTGCTATGTCTGCACATTGCGCACCCGCAGCGGGGAGATTGTGGGCGAAGGTCGCGGCGCCAGGTCCCTCAAGAAGGATGGCGGCGACGTCAACAAGGCGATCAAGATGGCGGAAAAGTCGGCCTGTGTGAGCGCGGTGCTGCGGACCGGCTGCTTGAGTGATGTGTTTACGCAAGATCTGGAAGAGATGCAGGAGACGGAGCCGGTGAAGCCCAACCCGCTCCATCCCGCCGCCGCGCTCCGCCAGCGCATCTGGCAGCTCGTCCAGGCACGGGCGCCCGAGGTGAAAAGCCGTGAGGCGGTGGAAACGTTCGTCAAGGCGCACACGGGCATGGACCTGCACCCGGACTTCTATCAGGCCATTATGGAAAGACTTGAAAAATAAGCGGATATCGCGTCAGCACCTCGCCCTGAAGGACGAGGCTTGCCGCTGGCTTACAACCGCGAGAGGGGAGCCCTCGCAGCACGCGCTACCACGGGAGCCGGTACCCAGCTCCGTTAGGGCAGACTGACAGTGCCCCAATTGCTCGCATGCCTTTGAACTTGGAAAAAAGTATGGCGGCATAGACCAGAGCCCGACCGTTTTACCCCGCATGCGGGTGCCTTCAGCTCTGGATAGCGTGTACCAGTTGTTTTGTAACCTATGCTAGTGCAATGTGGCTCCGCCACACAAGGAATTGCCGCTCGTTGGCGGCAACCTCTTTTCCTCCCCGGCCTGAACGCCGGGGTTTCTCAGAGGTTTTCTGATGAGACGGGCTTCGCGCCCCCAGGCACGTACAGGAACGGGAGGACACGCCGTGAACGAGCGAACCCACCGCACCGAGGACCGGGACTGTTGGTGTCAGCCCCGGGTTGAACAACCCTGTCGCCACTGCCAGAGCGAGAGCTGGTCTGCCAGTTGTGTGTTCTGCGGGGGGCGTGGCTGGGAAGCTGCCTACGACCAAGAGACGCCAGCCGTGGTGATCCACGCGCCCCAGAAGGAGGCGCCATGAACGACGCACAGACCCCCGGCCAGATCGCGTATGCGGCATACCGGCAGCATTGTATGGCGTATCAACACCATACCAGTGGCACCGTGATGCCGGAACCGTGGGCATCGCTGCCGCTCCTCGTCCAGATGTGCTGGGAGGTGGCTGCTGACGCCGTGCTCGACCACGCCGATTTTCCGCCCCTCGACCTGGGCGCACGCAAGGAGGACGCGCCATGCTAATCGCCGGTATCCGCAGCCCGGACGCCCACGACACGCAGCACCACCCGCTGTCTGCGGCCCACAGCCCGACGGACGCGGCGTCCGGGCAGACGGTCTACGTCGTCTGCGGCTTTGGCGGGTGTCCGCAACGCCTGGCGGTGGACGCGGCGGTGTGGCGGGCGGAAGCGGCGCGCCGCGGGGCGCAGTCGCAGGGGGTGCAGGTGTGGCACGCGCGGGGAGACATCCTGGTGCCGGTGGCGCCCAACGTGGACGGGCTGGTGCCGTCAACGACTACTGGCACTGAAGTGCCGTAGCTTGTCGCTGCCTTACAGGCAGCCAGTCCAGGAGGACTGACATCCATGCGCGACCATCGGCTGGTTGACCGCAGCCGTAAGCACTCTCACGAGTGCGTGTGCAGTGATCCAGAGGCAGTCTATACGACGGCGCCGGTGGACGATGGGAGTCCCTGTGGCCTGTTCTGTCACCGCTGAGGAGAACAACCGTGCCTGAGCCCGAGCATACCTATCCGTCTCTCTACCCCCCCGGCTCGACCTGGGCGATCACCGAAGCCTGGGGCATCCTTGACCAGCTACGCCCTGGGCTGCTCGACGACGACACCCGTGCCTTCCTGGCCGGCAACATTGCCGGTACGCTGATGCGTCTCGTGCAGAAGCACGCGCACGAGGACACGCCGTCAACCTCCCCATAGCTGAAGCAAGGGGTTTCTCGAAAGGACACGCCATGACCACGCCGCGCCCCTACGCCACCCTGGAGACGCACCTGTGGTCTCCCGGCTGCACGACGTATCTCTCCTTGCCTGCCACTGACGGCTGGATGGACGTGTTCCGCGCCTGGCACTGTACGCGCTGTGGCCTGCACACGTGGGCCACGGGGGCAGTCGACGTCACGACGCGGCCGCTCTCCCCGGTCGAGTGGCAGACGCAGGCCACGGCGCAACAGGCCGGGGGTGATCTGTACGGACAGGCGGCGCGACAACAGGAACAATGGGAGCGGCAGCAGCGCGGGGTCAGCCGGCGGCTCCGGGAGGGACGGTGACGAAAAAAGCGTTGTTTTCTGCCCTCTGCGCCGTCGCAGACGCGCTCCAGGCGGAATGCGTGCGCCTGGACATTTCGCCGCACACGCTGGCGCTGGAGGCGATCGTGGAGAGTCTGGACGTGCTGTTAGACCAGATCCTGGAGGAAGGCGTGCAGGACGCCGCGCCGCCCAGACGCCCGGGGGAGGGCCGCTGGACGTTGCCGCCGACACCGGAGGACGAGGCGCATGGCTGAGCCCCTGCGCCTCTACCGCCTGCTGTGTGGCTGAACCTTCCAGAACGCCACGCCTTCTTCAACGTGGGGAGGGACGAGGCTTGGGGCTTGTGTTGGGGTACGGGAGTGTGGGAGAGCTGTACCATAACACTTGGGAGTGTTGCGGTTAAATTATAACCTCAGCATTCTTCCTTCCTGTTGATTGAAGCCTCAGTACTAAAAGCACTGCCATAACGTGACTGCAACTTCGCTATGTTTTGCGCTGCTACTGAGTTGAGGTTGAATCCAAGTGCACTACACAGCTCTGCAACATACCAGAGTACATCACCTATTTCATCGCTTAGTTTATCCAAGTTTGGTGAATCCAGGTGATAGACCATCTTCTTGATATGATCAGCAACTTCGCCTGCCTCGCCATTGAGACCTAGTGTTGCCATGAGCATGTTCTCACGTCTGTCAGTATTGTTGCGCGTGTCAATAGGTGCAAATGCACTGGTACGACGTGCCAGCTTTTGATACTCGTTAAGGTCCATGCGTAGTTCTCCAGTGCTGAGGTTAGAAATTAACCTCACTAACATCCCAAGGTTGAGGTACAGTGCTGGAGAGCACTTCTCAGTGCTCCCCTTGACAGGTTCCTCCTTGAACCTCCCCACGGCTAAAGCCGGGGGAGGTTCAAGGAGGCCATCACGGCGTCGGGCTCGACTTGTCACTCGATTATTTGACCAACATCGCCCGCGAGCGGCTGGGCCTGGCGGCGCTCAGGAGGTGGACTGACGGCGCGGCCCCCCGGGTGGAGCACTACGAGGACTTGCCCTTGTTTGCGAGGTAGGGCTTGTGTTGGGGTACGGGAGTGTGGTAGAAGGGGCGTCTACTGAGGCGGAACGGGCCGTGTTCAAAGCACAGCCCGATTCCTATGCACTCCCCTATCTGGACATAGGAGAGCCATGTCAACACGCATTCTAGCAGCCATCCGGTCCTGTCCGCAACTCCACGGCAACCTGAAATTCACCGCCCTTGAAATTGCGCATCGTCTCAACGGTGCCGGGTATGGTCGTGTCGCCCACCAGTTTATGGCCCACAAAACGGGCTATTCCGTGCGTACTGCCTTCCGCCATGCGGGGAAGCTCGTCGCCATGGGCATCTTCGCCAAAACCGTCTATCGTACCGCCCACGGTTGCGGTATTAATCTCTACCGCTGCCTGCTGCCCATCCCAGCGTTTTATCGCGCAGCGCCAGCAACGACGCATAGTGACAGCGTGTCAGCGACTCTTCCTCCCCACGAGAAAGAAAAAGATACGAGCGTGCGTCAGGATCTCGATAACCAGCGCAAAGGCATCCGGTTCCTGACCGCTGGCAGCGATCGGTGGACCAGAGTGCTTGACGTCCTCCCACGACTAAAGTCGCGGGATTCCTAAGAGCGTTGCACGTCCGCAACGGAGTATATTATGCGCAGCATTGCGGTCCCGTTTATGCACAGCACCACAACCAGCGCACGTCCATACTCTTACCCCCAGCGCACTCAGTCCACTCGGCCCGGTGCGAGCACCACAAGCCGAGCAAGTCACACTGGAGTAGGATTCATTGACTTCGCCATAGATCACGCCAAGCCGCTTGGCTTTATATTCCAGGCATGTGCGAAGTTGGCCCCATCCGGCATCAAGCACAGATTTGGCCATCCGAGTTTTGACCAACTTGGTACTGGAGACATTCCCGACAGCGATCAGCTTAGCGCGGTGCACAATGGCTGTCGTGGTCTTGTGCGTCCAGTCCTTGCGGCAATTGGCAATCTTGGCGTGGATAGCCTTGACGCGCTTCGTCTTGTTAGCTCTCTGTGCCATAGCCAGCGCGTCTTCATGCGTCCGCGTCAGGTTGTCTCTGGAGTAGGGCTCATCCATATCAGAGCACCAGAGCTGGTTGGTAAGCCCCAGGTCGATACCGATTTCTGTGTCCCCAACAGGTACGTTGGCGTCTTCAACCTCGCACTGGAAGTTGACGTACCATCTGCCTCTCGCATCTTGCGTGAAGCTGCCAGTCTTCACTCTTCCAGTAATCGCACGCGAGAGCCAAAAGCGGAAACGGCGCTTCAAATATTTGATGGAGTCGTCGTCAATCTTCAGAAAGCGTGCCTTGAACGGTATCCATCCAAGCGACCGCTTCCGGCTACGCCACTTCAAGCGTCGTTTCCTGGCAGCCACACGCTTCGCAACGTACTCCCGGCATATCTCGCTGATCGTGTCAGAATGCAAACCAAGTTCAGCGCCAGCGCCAGCACACAGGTTAATCAGTTCAAATGTAGACAGCCAGTGCTTGTCTCGACGCAGCGCCAGCATGGATACCTCGTTACAGAAGTTCCAGACGGTATTGACGGCCCAGCCAAGGCGCACAAGGTGCTTACTGCTTGTAGAGTCTTTGATCCTGTATTTGAAGGTCAGCATACTACTTGGCATGGTGGCTCTCTTGCGCTTCGATGTACTTCTTTATCGTATCAGCAGAGACATGCCCAGCCGTGCCAACGTAATAGCTTGGAGCCCACAGCCTATCAGAGCGCGTGCGTTTGCGGAGCTGGGGATACATCAAGCGGAGTTGGCGAGCAGAAATACCTTTGAAGAGCTTGACGGATTGCGCGATAGACATCGTAGGCGGCATAGAGACGAAGAGGTGTACGTGATCCGGTTGGACATCGACAGCCAAAACATCCATGTGGTTCTGGTGGGCAATCGTATGCAACAGATTCTCCAACGTCGTCTTGACTGGCTCTTGAAGCACATCACGACGATACACCGGACGCCACACTATATGATATGCTGTCAGGTATACGCAACCTCTTGTATGTATAGGTTCATTCATATGTTAATGGTAGCACAAAACTGTTGCGTTTGCAACGCAACGTTGCTTTCCTCCCCGCACTGAAGTACGGGGTCTCCAGCAACGATTTCTTAGGAAGAGATCACCCGATTGGAGGGCCTGCTGATGCCCTAGCGCACCGTCACCTCGACGCGTCGATTCTTCGGCTCTGGCCGCTCTGGCGCATCAATCACCGGCTGACGCTCGCCACGGCCCGTCACGCGCACAAACGTCGCGGTCAGCCCCCCCTGCACCAGCAGCGCACGCACCGCTTCTGCCCTGGCCAGCGACAGCGCATCATTCGCCGCGTCCGTCCCTACCTGGTCGCAGTGCCCTTCGATGACCACCTCCACCGGCCCACGCCGGTGGACCTCTGCCAGCAGGTGCCCCAGGGTGACACGCCCCTCGGCACTGAGGCCGGCCTTGCCCGTGGCGAACCGGAACGTATACGTGGCTGCCCCCTCTGGCGCCGTCGCAATGACCGCCCCATAGCGCTCCTGAATCGTCGCGGGCGGCAGCGTCCCGAGCAGGAGCTTCCCGCCCTTCCAGATGTTCGCCGTGCTGTCGGGCGCCGTGAGGGTGGTAGTACCCGTGGCCGTGGTCACGGTCAGTGCTTCCCCGGGCTCAGCGCCCAGCAGCACGATACGCTCGCGGGGTCCCGCACAGGCGCTGAGGAGCAGCAGCAGGAGGAGCAGCGTGGGGCTCAGAGAAGGAAGATACACGCGAGCGCGATAACGATGAGCATGCAGATCATCATGATCAGGATGCCAGACCAGTCGTCGAACCACGCCGTCCACCGCGCTAGCTGTCGCGCCATCCACCTGCCCCACTCCTCTTCAGTCACTTTTGTGTCACCTTCTCCACCGGCAAAGCCATCCACCTATAGATACTTGGCCACGCACCAACGTGATACCTGAGGAGCACATCCCCTGTCTGACTGCAGAGCGTCGCGCGCACGACAATCCCATGTGGCCCGTCAATTTCCCAGGTCCCCTGCTCCTGGATACACGCCAGGTTGCGCTGCCATAAGCGCTCCTGTTCCTGCACCAGCTGGAGTTCGGAGCGTGCCACGCCCAGCCTGAGCGCCTTATACTCCTCCCAGACGCGAGGGACGGCGGCAAACAGACTCGTCCCGAGGGCAGGATAGACGAGCGCCCATTGCCACCACTTCGTTGCGGAAGATGGCGCTGGACCTGGTGTGGTTGTCGCAGCTTCGTCAGCCACGCCTCAGCGCCCCAGCGGGATGGCCCGCAGCAGCTCGATCACCACGAGCACCAGGGCTGCAATCCCCAGGAGCAAGAAGACCGTCACCACGGATGCTCTCCTCTGGCGCGGGACCGTCCGCAGACGCGTCCACCGGTTCGGGCGTTGCGAGCACTTCTTCCAGCACCTGCACCGCCCCAGCGATCCGCAGCAGCATCTCGCTGAGCACGGTGCGCCGCGTCTCCAGCTGCGTGAGCGCGTCGTTCCCGGTGGCGAGTTCCTGGCGCAGCGTGGCCAGGCGGGCCTCGACGGCGGGGCGCAGGGCGGCGCTCAGGCTTCGCCTCCCGTCGCCACCTGCGCGATCGAGTTCCAGTAAAAGGTGATAGCACTGCTCAGCGCCAGATCCGGCGCACTACTATCGACCAGCATGGGGTCTTCGCTCGGCACCACCGTGCCCAAGATGACCCGCCCCGGCGCATTCGAGCGACAAATCGCCAGGGCAATCGTCGGTGCCGTCTGTGCCGGGTACGTCAGAAACGTATGCGCCAGGTTGACCCGTGCCTCGTGCTCGGGCGTGGCCTGGTCTTCATCGACGACGCGCGCCGCCTCGTCCCAGGCCAGGTACTGCACGCGGGTGAGGAATGCGTCACTGGCGACCAGTTGCATCTGTTCGGTGGACGGTTCGGCCATACTATCAATCTCGTTTCTAGTACTCCACCTAGACCACTTCCGAGTGGTTAGGTGGGGGTGAAGGAAACGTTGCCCCCCACGAGGGGCAATTCCCTATGCAGCGGAGCTGCACAAATCAGTTGCATAGGTCACAATATACAAGGTACGATTAGCACAGACCTTGTGTCTCCGTCCGTTGAGCTTCAATGCTGACGTGACGGCTTGCTCTTTGCACTTCGCATAGGGCGTTGTCCGGGGAAGTCCCGGACGTAAAATGTGAAACGTTGAGAGATACATTGCCATGCTGCTCCCTGGGCTCTGAGGCCGATGCGAAGGTGTCGCCCAACCCGGAGCGCTGGTTTGACAGCACCTGTCAGGAACTGGCAGCGGCCGTAATGATGTATCCAGAGAACCAATACCGTGTTGTCCGGTGGTTCTCCGGTGAGCCGGAATCTCCATCGAGATCGCGTAGCGATTAGGTGGAGAGGTTCACGTGCCTCCTTCCAGCGCCGCCAGACGTGTTTCAAGCTCGCTCATACGCGAGACCAATTGCTTCAGGGCTTCCACGGTGAGTCCTTCAAAGCCCTGGATTTCCAGTTGTAAATAGGTGTCTGGCCCGGTGGACACCCAGCCGGGGATGACCGGCTGCACCTCCTGGGCAATGAGGCCAAAGTATGAGCCGGTGCGTCCGCCGCGTTTGACTGGATCGCGCCAGCGGTAGGTGATGCCGTGGAGGGCCGTCAGGATGCCGAGCGCATCCGGGATCTCCTGGATGGCGGTTTTGAGGCGCGCGTCGCTGCTATCCGCGAAAGGGCCGCCCCCGGGCTTGAACGCCTGCGTTTGCACAGAGAGGTTCCCGTAGCCAATCGTGACCTGATTGATGCCCGAGAGGTCGGGGGCCGTGCCACACCCGATGGGGCCATTGAGGCGGGACGCGCCGTTGGTATAGAAGCGGTCCGTCGCGAGGTCAAAGCCCGCCGGCACGGCGAGCATGACCCCGACCGGCCCGTTAAAGAGACTCGCACCGACGCCAGTCGTGAGGGCATAGCCCGCCACCGGAGCCGTGCCCAGGCCCACCGGGTACTGGAAGTGCGAGGCCCCGGCGGCGTAGAGCTGGTTCACGGTGAGCTGATACCCCGGCTCCGCCGTCCAGCCCACCTGCGCCGTCGTCAAGGCCGCCGTCCCCCCCGTAATCGCCACCGCGTTCGCGTGCTGCGTCGCCATGGTGCCCAGGCCGCTCAGCGCCCGCCACGCCTCAGCGCGGGTCACGCCGGGGGCCGGGGTGACGGCGGTGATGATGCCGCCGGCGACCGTGCACGACGCGAACACGAGCAGGCCGTCCACGTCGGGCGGACGTGTCCCAGACAAACGCCAGACGTAGCTGCTGCCAGCTCTACGGGTCCAGCCAGCATAGGCGGTGGAAACATCGCGAGTCATACCCAACCAGTATGTTCCATCTGACCCAGAGAGAGGCACCGTAATAGAGGGTTGCTCTACATAGACCAGGGCGTGACCGTCCCTCACATATCCAAGAGTACCGAACGCCGCGAGCGTCATCGAGGACACGGGGACCGTGGGCCATGTCGTGCTCACGATACAGGCCGGCAGCAAATCTTCACAGGTCGCTTGCAGCTCATAGGCAAAATCTGCCACAGCGTGTGTATTTGGCATAGGGTTCCTCCCCTAGAGGGGCATCAGTGTGGACCAGTAGAGCGTCACCTGCAGTTGCCCGGTGGCATCGAACGTGCCGCCCTGCGCACTCACCAGCACGGTATAGCCCGGCGGTGCGATGGGCTGCGTGTCACTGTGGAAATCGAGTTGATTGGTGGTCGTGTCGGGCGTCAGCGAGCCACTCACGCCCCAGCGATCACTCACGACCCCATCGCCCAGGATCAGGCCCGTGAGGCCCCGGGAGATGCCGAACTCCGTCACCACCGTCGTGGTCAGCCCGAGCAGCCGCGCATCGGCGGGCGCCAGGCCGCTCGCCGTGAGCACGCTGGCGCCATCACTCGCCGTCAGGGTGGCTTCGGTGGACCCGAACTCGACCATCGCCGGGTTCGTGCCAGGGGGTTCCGTCGTCCCCAGGAATTGCCAGTAGAGGCGCGCCGTGAGTTGGCCACTCCCGTCAAAGAGCCCGCCCGCCGCGCTCACCCGCAGTTCGTAGGGCACCGCCGTGCACACCTCCGTGTCGCTGTGAAAGTGTTGCTCACGCTGCACCGTGCCGACGGTGAGGGTGGGTTGGTCGCCCCAGCGGTCGAGCACCACCTGGTCCCCGAGGAGGAGCCCCGTCAGGCCGTGCGACGTGCCAAAGTCCTCGGTGATCTCCGTCGTCAGGCCGAGCAGGCGGTAGCCCGCCGGCGCCAGACCCGTGGCCGTGAGCACGGCCGCGCCGTCAATGGCGTCAATGGTGGCCTGCGCGGAGCCGACCTGCACCAGGCCGGGCGAGGGCGTAACGCCGCTTTGGTACGAAAAGCTATGAACTTCCCATATTAATACATCATCACTATCGTATAATCTGAGGTCATACACGCCGTCGAGATACACGAGTGCCGAGCCTTGATCCGAGAGCACCACGGGATTGCTATTGGGCGTAACCATGAATGGATCTATATAGGTTGATTTAGGAGTAGATGTGCTAGGAATAAATGAATATAATTTTGCCCCGATGGCCGCCTCAGAATCTACGAAGGCCTGGAAGACTGGCCATGGGACGATAACAATCGTTGTTGGCTCAATAACAGGGGCCATACGACACTTTCTGCTCAAGGTTTACGTATAAGGAACCGATAGGGTATACTATGGACATGCAAACTGAGATCAAGACCATCACCTGCCAACGTTGTGGCCATACCTGGATCCCCCGCAAGGCGGAGATTCGGCAGTGTGCCAAATGTAAATCGGCGTACTTTGAGACGCCCAGACAGAAAGCCACGCATGTTGACCCTCGTTGACCGCATTATGCTCGGCATCTATCTGGCCCGGGCTCTTTGCCTGCTCCTCGTCGCCGCACAGGCCATTGTTACCATGCGCGACATGAGCGTGTCGCTCCGCCAGACACAGGTGCAGCATGCGCAGATGCTCAAAGACCATCAGGCGCAGATGCAGCGCCTGGCACGCTAGGAGCCCTGATGGCACTGTTACAAGCCGAAACCTACACGGCATTCCTCGCTGCTGGCGCCCCAGAGCCCGAAGCCCGTCACGCCGCCATCGCTGCCGCCGATATCGACGTGCGGCATACCGTGATGGCCGAACGCCTCAACGGCATTGACAGCAAGCTCACTCTCGTGATCGGCATTATGCTCGTCGGCTTTGGTGCCACCTTTGCGGCCTTGTGGCAAATCTTGCTGCGCTTGCCGCGCTCACCCACACCGCCCCTGGCTGCCGGGGGCTGAAGGAGTTGTCGATGTACGTTGAACCATGGATCTTCTGGCTCATTCTTGGGCCTGTTGCCGCCGTCATGGCCCTCGCTGTTGGCTACCTGGTGCTCCTGCTGCTGGGCCTGCTGTCCCTGACTGTCGGTCTGTGTCTCTCTGCGGCCGCTGACTGGCTGACGGTGCGGACGGCGCACGCAGCGACCTGGGGTCTCGGGCACGCCGGCCCCCTTGCGCAGCTCACCGGGCGACATGGCCCCTGGCTCGATTATGTGGTCATGGCTGGACTGCTCGTCGCCCTGTCGCTCGGCGCGGTCCTCTGGCTCGCAGCCTAGTCCGTACTCCGCCCCCGCCCGCCCGGGGCCTGTCGGGATTCCTGTGGGGCACGAATCGGGCGATCCTCTGCCGCCTCTGGGGCCAATGCCCGCCGGCCCACATTGACCAAAAAGCCCACGGCGTTCGGTGACAACGTCCCCCGGCCTTCGGTCACGGCATCCTTGAACCATTGACGACCCCAATCCGTCAGGAGGATTTTCCCCAGGCCCTGCCGTACCCCCGCAATGACTGGCAGCCGCGAGATCCCTTGCACATCGGTCATGGATAATTCAACATCCTGATACAGCCTGGAAATCTCCTGCATCTCCGTATTGAACCGATCACGTGCCCCCGGCGTGACATCCAGCGAGCGGTTGATGCTTTTGGTCGCTTCGCTGCGCCCACGGCGTATCTCATCGACAAAGCTACTCAGCCGGAGGGTCGCATCCCCCAGGTTCGGCGTGGAAGAAATCTTGTTCTCGATCAGTTCGCCCATGTCATCGGCGGCAGCCTTGTTGGCCCAATCCCGCCGCGCCGTATGGAGCGTGTCTCTGATCTGCGGCGTCGAGGCGTGCATGGCCCCTGAAGTCAGCCCAAAGTCAATCGCATCATCGACGGCGCCTTGCAGGTCCTGGACAAGCTGCCTGGCTTCGGGAGACCCACTGCGGAGGTGTTCTGCCCGCTGCCGGAGATGGCTGCGCATGGTCTGCAAATCCCCGATACTGCTCCCTGCCATCCCACGGCCGGTCGTGAGATCATGGTAGAGTTGGACATAGCGGCCTCCGGTGCGGTGCTCCCGGTCTAAGCCCGTCAGAACATTGAGCGTATCGGCCTGTTTGCCGGGAGAAAGGGTCGTGAGATGGTTGGTAATGTCCTGCGTATCGATGGTCAGGCCCGTGCGGCGCACGTCCTCGAACGCATCGCTAATCTGGTCGGCTGGACGTGGCTGAAAGATCCGCCCTGGTGCGCCACGGGCCTCCGCCGCCGCCTGCGCCCCACGGAGGATTTTGCCGCCCGGCGTCTCGCGGGCAAATTGCCGCACGGTCTGCCGGCCCACAGACTCCGCCGCTTCTGGGCCCGCAGACCAGATCGCTTCATTGGCCATCTTGCGCCAGTCCATGGGCTCGCCAGCGCCCCATTGCCTGATCCCTTCCCCGGCCCCGGCTGCCACCCCCGCCGC
>Ga0137421_1000061_pt1 | contig 17825 bp, 26 predicted proteins | sample EasRivERMZT534_2_FD_104648 | JGI IMG/M metagenome (GOLD analysis project Ga0137421, IMG submission 104648) | Soil microbial communities from meander-bound floodplain in the East River, Colorado, USA - East River MetaG ERMZT534_2 | ecosystem: Environmental > Terrestrial > Soil > Floodplain ...
ATCTTGATTTAACGAATGGGCACAAGATCGTAGACTTTATACAACTGTTGGGACATGAAGTGGAGACATATCATGCTAGTCCTCAGTAGAGAACGTGATGAAGTCATAGTAATTACTATACCTAATAGTAACGAACAGATTCTCATCACTGTAGTAGATATTCGTGGTGATAAAGTAAGACTAGGTATCACTGCTCCCCGTCACATACAGGTTCATAGGAAGGAAGTTTATGACGCAATTCAACGTGAAACTCAAGACAGGGCAATACATCACAACAATACCCGTCCAGATGGAGACAGTGGGGACTAAACTACATATATACAGTCAGTACAATAAAGACTTGATCGAAGAACTCAAGGTAATGGGCGGTGCCAAGTGGAACCCTGACAATAAATGTTGGATCATAGATGACAGTGAAAGGAATCGTTATGCTTTTGAATACCTACTTGGATTTCGTGTATGTCCTGATAAATTTGAACCTATCCCTTATACAAGTAACCGCAGACTCTTTGACCACCAACGTGAGGGTGTAAGATTTGCCATAGAAAATAAACGGTGTATGTTAGCGTTTGAGATGGGTCTTGGTAAGACCCTCACTGCTATAGAGATTATGGAGTATGCTTTCCTCAAGGAAAAATTATATAACTGGTGGTTAGTGGCACCATTTGGGGCACAGAAAGAGTGGAAGAGACAGCTCTCACGTTGGGGATGTAAACTTAAGTTTGTAGTAGTTACTACATATGAATCATTGCAGAAACATATGGAAGCCGCAGGGGATGAACACGTCCCTCACGGAGTAATCTTTGATGAGTCGGTTAAACTTAAGAATCCTAGTGCAAAAAGGTCCCAAGTTGCAGCCGAGCTATGTAGAATTATTCGATCAAATCCTGGGGTTCCCAATGGAGGATATATCATCGAACTCTCTGGTGCTCCAGCCCCGAAAAATCCAATTGATTGGTGGCATCAGATTGAGTGTCTCCAACCTGGATTTATCCGAGAGGGAGACCCTTATAAATTTAGAAATAGATATGCCAACATTATTACAGTCGATCATGGATATGGCCCTCACAAAGAAGTAGACTCATGGAACGAAGAAGAAGTAGAGAAACTTGGCAAGCGTCTGTCCCCGATAGTAATGGTCAAGAAGAAAAAGGATTGCCTAAATCTACCAGATAAAATCTTCGACACACTTACGGTAGAACCCTCAGTAGATGTATTGTGTACAGCAGAGCTAATCATGGACACTTGTGGCACAGGTGCGTTAGCTCTAGAAAGATTAAGGGAGTTATCAGATGGATTCCTATACCGCGGAAATTTTGAGAACAATGCAGAGCCAGATGAATACGATGGTATTACTCCATACGAAAACAGTGGAAGTGTTGAAAACGATAACACTACATCTAGGTATACTATCCACAACACAGCCAAACTTGGAGTCATCAGAGAGCTCCTCGATTTCTATCACACCAACAATGGCGGACCAGGTAGATTAGTAATATATGCTGCTTATCAAGCAAGTATAGACCTACTGGTCAATGAAATAAATAAAACCCAACTGGAGGAAACTAGCGATGGGTACTGGAGAGCAGCCAGAATTGACGGACGGGGCTGGAGTGACCCTGATATTCTCAATAGTTTTGAGTCTGATGATCCTAGTAATATCGTTATTGTCGCTAACCCTGCTTGCGTGCACGGTCTCACTCTTAGTCAGACTTTATGCTTGGTGTACTACTCTAACTCCTTCCATGTTGATCATCGTATTCAGTCTCTCGATCGTCGCGACCGTCCAGGTATGGATGTTACTAAGGGCACGCGTATCGTAGATATCGTGCACCTACCGTCTGATCAGTACATAGTGGATAAACTTAACGCAGGCACGAACATTCTAAACCTAACTTTAGATGAACTACGGAGGATATATAATGGCAAGTCTAGTAACTGAATGTCCAGGGTGTGGTAATCAGAGTTATGTACTTATACCTGATGATATACACATCAAACAGATAGTGTGTAGCAGGTGTACACCTAGGACATTATGTAGGATCATGGAGGATAAGTTACCACATCCTCAGCATAAGATAGAATACTCATATGATATTATGCTTCGTATGATTACATGTATGTTACAGAAAGGGGTGAAGTCTATTGCACTATGTAAAATAGCAGAGCAATTGTGGCCAGATATAGACTGGCATCCTAAGCGTTATGAACGTAATTCTATTTGGGGATACAAGGAAAATGAGACTGCCACCAGAAGAGTTCAAGAAGTTGTACGACGAAGTAACGACGATGATCAATACCCAACAGGTAGTGAACCCTAAGCACGTAAGAACACGGCGTAAGACTGCATCAATAGCAGCTGTCAGACAGTTAATAGCACGTGAACTAAAAGTTAAGTACGATCTGAGTACTACTAATATAGGACTGTTACTAAACGTAGATCACAGTACAGTAGTGAAGTACTTACAATGATACTCTTAGACACTGAAACTTGTGGATTCGTTGGCCCTATCGTACTGATACAGTATCAGATAGAGGGTGACAATAATGTACGTCGTCATCATGTTTGGTTAGAATCAGTACAGTCTACTTTGTCTCTGATAGAAAGGATAACTAATGACGATGTTGTACTGTTTAATGCTGTGTTTGATTGGTTCCATATTTGTCAGTTGTATAACTTATTTATACATGTTATGGATAAGACTCAGCCTCCCGGTATCCAAGAAGTTGCCACTATCCTTGCCTCTAGTAATAGGGGTGGTCATTTGTGTCTTAAGCCTCGTTCCATTCTTGACCTCATGCTTGTAGTACGTAGGTCTAAGTGGCAGACGTTGATGGATCGGGATGATATTATTATTAGACGTGTACCGTTTGAAGTAGCTAACATGGTGGCTGATGAACTTCAAACTAGGCTAGATATACCGGAGATATACTTTGCTAAACGATCGAGTGGATATCAATGGACCGTCGAACAGTCAGATGAAAACAACCTCTGTAATGTCACCCTTAAATTCGGGGCTTCATTCGGCCTTAAAGCTTTGGCAAGAGAATTATTTAAAGTATCTACGATCGAATATCCACTACCAAGAGACTTCTATCCTAGTGAGGAGTCTTATAATCCTTATGGAACGGGATGGACTAGCGTAATCCATAAGCATATAGCGTACTGGAAACATAATCCTAATGCCATAGCCTATGCCACAGATGATGTGATATATCTACGACGGTTGTACTTTTCTCTAATGGAACCGCCGTTCAACGATACAGACAGTAAACTTACTATAGCGGTAGCTAATGCTAGATGGGAGGGATTCAATGTGGATACCAGGGGCATGGCTGATAGGTTTATTTCTAATGTGGATTTTCTCCGTACTGTACCTGTTAATTATAATTCGTCGTTTGAGGTTAAGAAATACTTGCTTGAGAAATGTAGCCAGACGGTTGCAATTCTCATTAGAGGCACTGATAAAGATACACTCAAGTCTTTGTCCAAATTGTCAGTTGCTTTTCCAGAATTGGCTCAACGTGCAGATACTATTCTCAAAGCGAGAAAACTTGATAAAGAAAACCTCATCCTTAAAAGACTAATAGACACTGGTAGGTTCTGTCCTGAACTTAAGATTATCGGTACACGATCAGGACGTATGTCAGGTGGTGGTGAGGAACAAGACATTACAAGTCTTAATCCCCAGGGTATACAGAAAAATCAGGAGTTTAGATCCTTATTTACACTGGCTGGTAAGAATGAAATACTCAGTGGAGGAGATTTTAAAGCTCAAGAGATTACCATTGCTGCCGCTCACTACAATGATCCTACCTTAAATAAAGAACTAGATTCTGGCAAAGAATTCCATGGTTTGATGGGGGCACTGTTCTATGATAAATCTTATGATGATGTTATGATGACTAAGGGTGTAATGGATGGAGATATTTATGCTCCCGCTAAGGCAACAGCTTTTGCTTGGATGTACGGAGCAACCACTGGTAAGATGGCAAAGACAGCAGGCATTGAAGAAGAGAAAATGGAGATGAGTTATGCGGAGCTTCTCAATAAGTATCCTAGAGTCGGCGTTGCCAGAGCCGCCATATTTGACGCTTTCTGTAGTATGCGACAACCGGATGGTATTGGAACAAAAATTACTTGGCGTGACCCGGCTGACTACATTGAATCTCTTCTTGGCTTTCGTCGGTATTTTACTCTGGAGAACGCCATCGTTAAGACCATCTTTCAACTTGCAGAACGTCTCCCCCAGTCTGTCACAGGCAATAGAATCGTTAAAAGAAACAAACGTGAGCAGACAGTCAGAGGAGCTACTCAATCTGCACTTTTTGGAGTTGCTTTCCAGCTTCAAGCAGCTAACATGCGTGCCGCCGCTAACCACGTCATCCAATCCACAGGTGGAGAAATAACTAAAGAAGTGCAGGCACACATCTTTGAATGGCAATCGCAGGGTATTAATAGAATGGTACTGCGTTTAATGAATGTACACGATGAGATCATGTGTGTACATGATCCTGCCTTGCAACATTCTATTAAGCTTGCTGTTGATGAGAAAGTAGAATCGTTTCGTAAACTCATTCCACTCATCAAGATGGAATGGAAAGTAAACTTTAAGAATTGGGGAGAAAAATGACATGTCACTTAAGTGTTTTTGTGATAGTTGTGATACCGAGATTCCAGAAGAATGCAGACAAATAATTGTCTGTGTGTATAATCAAACTAGAAGTCCAAGCAACCAAGAACACGTACATATGTGTTATAGTTGTCAATATCAATGCTTGCCAAAGGATTTACTTAGAAACTTTCCTTCAGATTTTAAGGTGACAACGGTGCCTAAATGTATTCAAGCAGAACGTGATCGGTGCGAGTTGTTAGTATTACAAAAACGTGATAACTACGTTGGGAATAGCGAAGACGTAAAAGAATACCTAACTGAACTAGCTGAGGAACTTCGTAATGACCCAAGGTGCAATGCTTAATAAATTACTTGATTCTGAATCTCACTTGTTAACTCATGCTGAGAAACAGTTGCTAAACATTTGGGACTTGAAAGATAGGCCCTTAGATAAACGTGATCTGGAAAAGTTAGTTGATATGTACGATCGAGTATTTGTTTATGGAGTTGAGTAATGGCAACAAAAGAAGAATATGAAAAAGGTATGATTGGAACTTTTGAAAGGTATGAAGTACTGTTCAACAATATGGATGTAGATAAAGTAGAATTTCTACAGTGGGTGTATTCATTAACATCACATGAAGAACTGCGTAAGGGTAGTACATTCATGCATATTCGTATGTTGAAGATGTTAACAGTAGTGTATGCTATGTGGTGTGTACATGGTACTGATACATGGATGAATCTGTTTCTTATATCAGAAGATTCACTAGACGTTAAGAAAATTAGAGGCCATCTTAAGGATCTTCGCAATCTCTGGAATAAGAGACCCAAACCCAAGCGACGCCCTAGTAATGGAGGGTAGTATGAATGAGCCCCAAGCGACGCCCATCGAATGGCGGATAAGAAGTTTATATAAGACATATAGTAAGCACCCTGAAAGATATAGTTTACCGTATACTGTATACATGACTGATGGTACTTATTATGACTGTGGTGAGTACGAGGCAGAGAGGGTAGAACGTGAACTTCAAAAAGCCAAGAAACACAGTCAGATCAGGACCGGAGGCGAAGGGAGCCAACCGCCTGCGGATGGTGATGATCGCTGATGGTTGGTTCTTAAAAAAACTTCATGGTGGATACTATCAGTCAGGTCTGCCAGACTATGTAGCGTGGCATCCTAAACACGGTCAACGCTGGATAGAAACAAAGGCCCCTGGCGGTAAGGTATCACGTGTACAGTTCGAGATGTTCAAAATTATGGAGAAGTATGGTCAACATGTATATGTACTAGAGGACGAGAAAGATTATCATAGGCTCTTTGAACCGGAAGGAAATTGGTTTGAGTACTACAATTGGTGTTAAACTCGGTCAGTACTGGCGTTTAAAACCTGAGTTCTTCTATACACCATCGCGTAAACATAGACAGGCAGTTATCATTATGAATATATATCATGATGGAGACTGGTCGTGTAAAAATCATTTAGATTCATACGTCCATTTGTATGAACAAGATCAAAAAGAATATGAATTAGTGTCTGAACCCTTAATTGAAATACGACCTATACCTGTGTATATAATTGGGGCTGAACATTATGTAGATTCAGAAGGGAGTCTTGAACGTGTTGAAACTACCAATCTTTAAACAGATAACTCACATCTCACCATCGTCTTTCCAACAGTGGTTGCAGTGTGAGTATAAGACTTTTCTCATACGACAGTCAGGATTGCCATTCATACCATCCCCTTCATCTTTGTATGCAGAGATAGGCACCTGCTTTGATGCGTTCGTCAAAGAATACATTATGAAGAAACGTGGTATGAAGATACCTGCACTCAAGCTAGCCTACACGATGAATAAGATTAAGCATCCAGCAGCTATTGAGGAGGGGCGTAAAGCAGCTATCGCCTATGTTAAGACACCACTAGTGCATCAGTTCTTGACAGCTAGTGAGGTACACCTAGAACAGGAGTTAACTTCTAGACATGGTGTTAGCAATGAAGGATATGTTGGTATCCTTGGTAGAATAGATGCCATCGTTGATGGTAGAGTTGTAGAGTGGAAGTGCAGAGGGTGGAGTAGTCAGACTTCATGTTATCCTGGGTACAGTGATAGGTATGACTGCCAGTATGCAACTGGTAGTATCATGCAGCGTCCACAGCATGATAAACTTAGTGAGGTAGAGGAGTTTAGTTTTGAGTGGGCTACCCAACTATTATTCTATAATTGGTTACTGCGGAACAACCCTAGGGAGTATGAGATTCATGAGATAGTAAAGCGTGACGATGGAATAGTTATCGTTCAGCACAAGGGTTGTATCAGTGAGGAGTTTGAAAAGAGAGTTACTGGTATGTTAGCTGCAATGTGGGAGAATCTTACAGGTGGATTCTATCACACTAGCATTGACAAACCTAATCCCTGCCGTGAGACGTGCCATAAATGGGGCAACGTCTGTGAAGTCAGTGAACACTGTGAATATTATCGTGAATGGTTAAAGAATAACGGTGAACCAAAAGAACCTAACTTTGAGGAGTTAATATGAAACTAATAGTACAATCCAAAGATAAAACTATAGGACTCCTAGGACCATTTAGAATAGTTGGAACTAAAGATGATATTTTAGATCTTGTGGCTTTTGTACTAAAAGAGTGTAAAGAAAAAGGAGATTTTGAAAAGGGTGATATACTAGTTCCAAACGAAACCTTAACTTTGAGGGAAATATGAAGATACAAAATAAATTAGCTGAACTTTTGATAGAAATAATTGATGAGTTTCGTCCAATGTGTGGTTGTACTTTTCAAGAGGATGAAGATGACAGTAAGTGTCAATGTATAGCATGTGAAGATGGAAGAAGATTTACCACTGTTCAAATGTACATTAGAAAGGCTACTGTATGAAATTTATCACTGAGCCTAGCGTAGAGCTTATTGCACACACAGATTTTATTGAAAGTAATTTTAATGATTGTCTATTGGATACTGGACATGACATAAAAAATTACCCTTTATGGCAAGGAACACCTTCGCTGAGGTTGAGATCAGAGCACTAGCTGTCAAGGTGTTCGATATTATATTTGAGAGATGGCCACTATTGTGTCATGGTATGCAAAAGGAGGTATGGACTGATGGGTCAACAATCGTCACAAGTAAGTTTAGAAAGGTGTGAACCACTACCTGAGCATGAGATTCTAAAAACAACTCTATTAAACATAGCTGTTTGTTCTATTGGTACTATTGATGAAGCATTAGAATGGGTACGTAAAGAGTCACCAGCAGGCACAACAAACAATTGGTGTATTGATGATGGACCAGCAGTCGCACCAGTTAAATGTAAAGAGTTCCCAAATAGAACCCATTACATATTTACCTGTTAGTTCTGACCTCTTCGTTTGTCCTAAGTGTGGCCAAGAGTGTAAGATTCAAGTGACCAACTATGCTACTGGTAGCGGTTGGGGTAGTGATGATTGGATAGTGATATACGACTTTAGAAAGGTGTGTGATTGTGAAACAAGTAATATTATATCATGCTGACTGTATGGATGGAGCATGTGCAGCATGGATAGCGTGGAAAATTTTTGGTAAGGATGCTGAGTATATCCCTGTGCAGTATGGACAGCCACCACCTGAGCATCTATGTAAAGATCATAAAGTTTTGATCTTAGATTTCAGCTATAAACGTGAGGTCTTACTTGCATTAAAAGAACGGGTAGGATTACTTGAGGTATTAGACCATCATAAGACAGCACAAGCTGATCTTGAAGGGCTAGATTTTTGTATCTTTGATGTGAATAAGTCTGGTGCTATGCTTGCATGGGAATGGTTTCATCCTCATGAGTTGGCACCTACGTTGGTACAGTACGTTCAAGATCATGATCTATGGTTATTTAGTTTGCCTTACAGTAAACAAATCCGATCATATATTCAGAGCTATGATTACGTTCCTGAAAACTATGAGTCTATGTCTATCAGAATAAACACTGATTTTAACGGTATATGTAATGAGGCATTAGCTATTGAAAGGTATAAAGCCAAGTCTATTGAACTTCACGTTAAACGTGCTGCTAATAATTTTATGATTGATTCTAAGGTAGGCCCAACATTAGGTGTCAACATATCTGATGTAAGTATTATTAGTGAGGTATGTAATAAACTAGCAAACCTCACTCCAAGAAAATGGGCTTATTCTTGGTTTACAAATAAAGACAGACAGACAGTCTATTCATTGAGATCAACAGAAGATGGTCCTGACGTTAGTGAGATTGCTAAACTTTACAATGGAGGAGGACACAAACATGCCGCTGGATTTGTTAGCTGAGGAACTTTTCAAACAGCAGATAATTTACTACAAGAAGATTAGACGCTACGACCAGGACTATGATCTTACTTATAAGGAACTGACTGATGAACAGAAGGATGGTTTCTTATTCTATGCTGCTTGGATTATTACTAACAAGCATAGGATATTCCCAGATGATAAGGTTCCCGCTAAAAAGAATCTCGCGTAATACTGGATTGGATGGTGCAGTAACTTTAGGTACCATGTGTGACATAGATCAAGATGGTGACATTGATCTGTTTGACATTGCTTCTTATCTAGGTGTGCCTATCTCTGGTATCATTGATGGTAGAGAATTCTGTTACGAAAGTGCTAAAGGAACCATTAGAGTCTATGCTGCTACTTGTCCACTAGGACCAGTAGAACAGTTTGAACCCAATCAAGAAATATTGTTTCTTAATTGTGATGTAATCAAGTGGTGGACAGGAGTTTGGAAACATGTTACAGGACCAATGTGATGAAATTTGATGAAGTTCAAGACAGTGGTAAGCGTGAGGAGTATGCGACTGGTGCTGTGCGAGATATTCAGGATGGTAAGCCGCGATTTGATCTTATTCCTGTCGAAGCTATGAATAGATTAGCACAGCACTATACTAATGGAGCAATAAAATATGGAGATAACAACTGGCGAAAGGGACTAACTGATCCAGAATGGATCAGCCGATGTTACGCTTCCGCTCTCCGTCATCTATACCAGTATAGAATGGACGAGTGTAGTGAAGATCACTTGTCTGCTGTTGTTTTTAATATATTCTGTATTGTTACTGCTGAGGAAAATGTAGAAAAAGCACCAATAGCTATACAGATACCTGGTGTTACAACTCCTGAATGGATTAAGAAAGCTTTAGAGGATGCAATACCGGAGAAGATTAAAAATGAAGAACTGGAAGAGCTTTAAAACAAAAGGTAACAAAGATTGTTGGATAGATATAAATACTATTATCTTCTTTATAGAAATCGAACCCGGTTTATTTCGCCTGTTTTTTGACCATTTGAATTTGGAGGAGAATAATCTAGAAGTACAGAGCAGTCCAGATATTCTCCTTGGAGACATACGTGCTAAAGATTGAGGCCATACAGAAGTTCTTGTCACTACAACCCTACGATGGGTGTAGACTTTACACACCTAATATGGAGGTACAGGTTAATGTAGCTAGAGATACAGGTGAACCAGTACACGGCTCCTATGCGGGTACGAAGTGGCATGGATTTACTGATGGACTTCAAATTTGGAAACCATTCCGTATACCCTGGAACGCAGATGTAGACCCTAAATATGAGGATAGAGATATTAAGTTTGATCTATCCAAACATGTTGAGGGTATAGGTATGACAGGGTGGGACTTCGTAAACAAACGAAGCCTATGGGTAGGATTTGACTTCGATAGTATCATAGGACATAAAGAGGGATTGACACAAGGAGAGATAGATGACCTTATCAGAAAAATGTCTGATGTTGATTTTGTTAGTATCTTTCGGTCAACTAGTGGTAATGGTTTTCATGTCTATGTATTTATCGAAGATACTGGAACTGCAACAAACACGCATACTGAACACGCAGCGATCGCTAGAGCTATCCTCTCCAAGCTCTCTGCTCTAACTGGTATACAGTTAGAAGCTAAAGTTGACGCCATGGGAGGTATCCTTTGGGTTTGGCACCGTAAATCGGTAGGCGTCGCCACCGCCTTCCAATGCCTTAAACAAGGCGAGAAACTCAAAGAAATACCTCCCAATTGGCGGGAGTATTTATCTGTTGTTGCCAAGCGTGGTGCGTGGCGTGCAGAACCTACGAGTATAGATCAGCTAGCAAGTTATAGAAATAACCTAATCTTAGAAGAAGATCACCTTAAATTAATCCAGTGGTTTGAATCTAAAAACGATGTGCTGTGGTGGTATGATGACAATAAACAGATGCTAGTGTGTCACACCTACGATCTAAAACGTGCACACTTAGAACTAAAATTACGTGGAGTGTTTGAGACTGTAGCTACAGGAAAGGACCAGGGTCATGACCAGAATTGCTTCTGTTTCCCTATACAGCGGGGAGGGTGGATCGTACGCCGTCACTCTATCGGGGCAAACGAAGCCCACGCAACGTGGTATAAAGATAGAAAAGGGTACACTACTTCATACTTTAACACGCAGCCTAATCTTGGAGTTGCAGCGAAGTTTGCTGGAGGAATTGAAGGGGACAAAGAATATCACTTCCGCACACTCACTGGAGCTTGCACCGCTCTTAGACTAATGGGTATTGACTGTGATCCACCACCTGGGATGAACAACAGACCTACCGCTCTTGTTGAAACTAAAGAAAAAATTAAGATTAGCATGGTAGCTATCGAACATGATGATCCACCAGAGGGATGGATTCATAAAGCTAAGACGTGGGAACGCTATTTTTTCAAGCCACAGGTAACTGACGAGGTCGAGTTACCTGATGACTATCTACGACACCTTGTGTCACAACGGGCCTCGGCGGGGTGGTTTCTCAACACTAATAATAACTGGGTAGAAACATCCCGACAGAACATAACATCAGCACTGTTACAGATAGTACGTCGTGATAAGTTAGACCCAGTTCTCGGTACTGCTGTATTAAATAACTGGCAGTTAGTTAATAAACCTTTTCAACCTGAGTACCCTGGTAATCGTGAGTGGAATAAAGACGCAGCACAGTTTAGATATACTAGTAAACGTGGTAAGCATCCCACCTGGGATAAAATCTTAGAACATATAGGGAGTGGTTTAGATGAACATGTCGCTCAAAATGTGTGGTGCAAAGACAACGGAATACTTGGAGGGTATATTTACTTGTTGTCATGGGTGTCCTCATGTTGTTTATATCCTACTGAGCCCCTTCCATATTTGTTTATCTATGGACCCCAAAATTGTGGGAAGTCAATTTTACACGAAGCCTTGCAGTTATTGTTCACTCGCGGTGTTAGCAGAGCAGATCAAGCACTCACAAACCCAACAGGTTTTAATGGAGAACTCGCCGGAAGTATTCTCTGCGTCGTCGAAGAAACCAACCTAACGAAGAAAGGCATAGCTAATGACCGAATCAAAGATTGGGTTACAGGAAAAACAATCAGTATCCACAATAAGGGCAAAACCCCTTATGACCTGCCCAACACAAGTCATTGGATTCAGTGTGCAAATTCAATCGACTACTGTCCTGTATTCCCGGGAGATACTAGAATTACTCTTATCAGAGTTGAAAAGTTCGCTCAAGAAATACCAAAATCAACTCTCCTTCTCGATCTCGAACGAGAAGCGGAAGCCTTTCTATACACTGTCCTTAATTTTGAATTGCCAGAACCTACCGGCAGACTCAGAATCCCTACCATTGAAACCCAAGAAAAAGTAGACCAGATGGATTACAATAAGGATGCCCTAATTAGATTCATCGAAGAAAAGGTACACAAGATCAACGGGCATAAAGTATTATTCTCTGACTTCTACAAAGAGTTCCAAGACTGGTTACCGTTCAATGAACGCAGTGAGTGGACAAGCAGAAAGGTAGCTAAAGAGCTACCTTTCTGTAGGGGGAAGGCAGGTGCCAACGGGCAACTGTATGTGGGTAATGTAAGTCTAAACCAAGGTGGTGGAGACCTTAAAGAATTTACTAGGTTCACTCGTAATGGAGATCGGTTGGTGCAAGATGACTAAAGAATTAAAGTTACGATCTGCGGTTAAAAAATTCGCAGAGTTAATGGAAACTAAACTCAGGGCACACGATCATGACTATGGTCCTAGCGGTTGGACAGATGCTGATCCAGTCTATCTTCTCAAAAGAATTAGTCAAGAACTAGAAGAATTAGCAGCAGCAATGATACATCAGCGTGGAGTTAAAAAAGAGTGTGCAGACATTGCTAACTTTGCAATGATGATTGCATCTCTTTATAAGGATTAAAGAGTATGGAAACGGGTAAAGATTATAATCCATATAAACATGAGTATGTAATATCGGTTAGACTGGATGAACGTGATATGCTGAGGTATAGGTATGACAAACATCCAGAACCTCATAAAGATCATATATTGCTATTAATCACAGAAGAGAATGAAAGACTAAACGCTAGGATTAGAGATCTACGCGAAGAACTCAGACAGTGTAAATTAAGTGTGGTACCTACGGTTCTTATACCTCTTGATCCAACGCCTGTGTCAGACAAACCATTTCTATTACCAGTTGGTAACCGATATAAACTATGGGCCTGGATTAAGCGTATATTATTTCTCTAGTGGTGTACGCATATTTCTACCTAGTAGTACGCCAAATAACCCTGTCAGCATTGCAGATGTAGTAGAATCCATACCATATATCAGGGCGTAAGCAAGCATACCTATAAGGGCTATAGCTCCTAATATATCCGTTGATTGAATGTTTTTCACTGAGTTCTCATTTTCGACATGGTAAAAGAAATAAACATAGTCGCAAAGCTCAGTAGCAATAAACATATTGCTGTGTTCAAAGCCATTACTGGTTTACCAACACCAGACCATCCCATCAATTCCTCAGTGTCAGTAATGTATCCACAGATAGTCATAAATGCCGGACATGCAGCTAAGAATCCACACATCCACGCAACAGATATAAGCCACGTTAAGAAATATCTCATTTCTTTTTATCTCCTAACTTACGAATAGCCTTCTGTAGTTTAGCACCAGCTTTCTTAACTTCTGTATCCTCCTTGTATTGTTCTTTGGGAAGTACAAGGAATCCACTACGTTGGAATTTACCTGACTTTAGTAATGCACGTTTCATCTTATCTATACGCACGCGATCAGGATCGTAGGCGTATGTTCTCACACCTGTTAGAATATCCAACATCTTAAATGGAAGATCAGTCTCAGGGTCCGTAACCTTTTTACCAGTAGTAACGAATCTACTCAGTGGTGTAAATTCTTTTAGTTTCTGTGCAGGTGTAAGGTCTTGTAGTTGTTTACGACCGTAGGTAGTGCGACCCATAGCTAGTTCGATGGGTATACGGAATGCAGGTGACAGCCGTGTAATAAAATTATCAGACAAAGCACTAAGCTGTTGGAAACCACCAGGGTCTGCGGCAGCTACGTTCCCAATGTTCAAATCTTCCTGCGGGAAACCTAGGCTACCAATAACTTCATTACCACCGAACGGAGACTTAAACGATGACGATCCACGGAGATACTGTGGAACCTCATCATCATTCTGTCCAGTTAAAAGATTATAACCTTCAAGCATACGAGGATTATCAATCATGGTGCGTAGTTGTAAGGGTATATTGTTTCTCATCCAACTATAGAAAAGTACTGTAGGTCGTGCAAACTTTTTCTCAAAGTCTGTGAGTTTAGTGAAGTCAAACAGATACTTATTTACTGATCTCATTGCTTCAAGATCAGTAGCACCATCAGCCTTCTTCGCTAGCCAGTGTGCGATACGTGAAGTGTCCTCAATATACTTACCGTAGGCACGTCCCGTACCCAAGTCGAACTGCTTACCACGACCTATATGAGTAATAGTAGATACTGGCTTATTCAACAGTTTACCAATTCTTGATTCTTCCTTAATACCGAACCTCTTGAACAACTCCGCAGTTTCATTACTAATCCCACCTTCAAGAATCCTGCTCTCCACCAACCTATCCATTAACTTTAGTTGCTCAGGTGTAGCCTTGCCAGTATGAACTGCCTTGAGTAATTTACCCGCCTGCAACTCATACTTAATTTGCCTAACAGGATTAATCCCACCTATCCAACTATTAATAACATTACCGACCTTGTTCCTATGATGGTAACCAAGAAATAGTGTAGTCAGTGCGATTCTGAATGGTGCATTAATCTGATCTACAACTTTCATTACTCGCCCGACACCAACATTATTATTGAATATACTATTCTTAAGTATCTGATCAACACCTAGGATTTCACTAGCCATATCCTTTGGCACTCGCAGTCCTTTATATTTTTTCTTGAAGGCTGCTACATCGTACATACCACCTTTAACTTTATCTGTGCCATTAAGTCTACGAGCGAACCAACCTGCGGTGTATCCTGTCTTTTTATTTAAACCTTTGACAGCCATGTTGTCTAATGCAAACTGGATGTACTGTGATCTACCAATGTTAATGTACGATTGCATTCTACGATCCATCATAGCTTTGACTATGTTGGTATCGAAGAAGTCAAACTTAATTCCGTAGTCCTCTTTGATAAGTTTATTGATCGTGAGGATATCTTTTTCAGGATATAACTTTCTTTGCTTAGCCGCACCAAGTCGCGATCCAAATTCTGAGTGGATGAGACTGAACAGACTAGGATTTTTATCTCGAAGTTTCTTAGCCTCAGGTGTTACGAGGCGACGAGTGTACTCCACCATACCCTTCGCTGACTTGAGATCTGTACTTATAATAAGATTAGCAGTCTCTAGTTCAGGCAGTCCCTCATACATCTTAAGAAGTTTATCAATCGTGTTGATCTCGCCGACCGTGTACGGAGCAGCGGTCATCGTCTGGAGGAATCCTGCCTGTGCAATTCGAGCTTCTTCACCCTCAAGTTTCGCTTGATTTACTGCTGCCTTAAAACTCTGGAACGCCTTCGCTTGACGCTCAATGATAGTTGATGACGAAGGAGATTTCCCAGTCAAAAATTGTTTAATATCTGTGGTATCCGCTGGTATGGAAATAATTTTCGCACCTTGCAATTCTGAACTGGCAATTTCTGCATCATCTCCACCACCGAAAATATCCCTATTTGGAATATCCTGTTCCCATTTGATGGTAGATTTATCAATGGCGTAAATCTTACCGCTATTCTTTTCTGCATACCGTCTAGCTACTTCTGGATCATTTGTAACCCAAACGGCATCATCGTAAGCTGGTTTAACACCAGTCGAAAATCCTTTACTTTCAATGTTAGGATCACCACCATGAAAAACATATTTCCCTATTACATCTTCACTTTGCGTGGAGACCTTAGCATCGGAACGTCTAATTTTACTAGCCTTCACTAAATCGCTTTGGTACTTTTTATATGCAACATCACTCTTCTCCAATACTAACTTCTCAATATCAGGTGCGTTGCCTGCAAGTGTTTTCCTGAACTCTGCACTCTGCGTTAAACGCTCCTGCATAGCAACAGCAGAGATACCCTGCTCTTTAGCAAGAATATCAATCTCGTTGATAAGATGAGCAGCCTCTGTCTTTAGAAGTTTATTATCCCTAGCAGCATTGGACAATGTGAAGTCCTTAGCTGTCTCTAACAGTTCATCGTTACCCTTATGCTTGAACAGGGCAGCAGCAGTACGTGCTGTCGATCTGATCTTATCAGCGGCAGCTATTGGTATAATACCTTTATGACTACCAGCTAATTCCTCTTTTAGTTTAGACTGTTTGGTAAGTAACAGTTCTTCGGCCTTCGACGGAGAACCCTCGATACGAAACATTTTCATCCTAGGGTACAACTGATCTGCTATATGTGTTGCTTCCTTACCAGTTAGGTACTCAAATAATTGTACTCTAGCTTTTTCGAATTCAGGTGAAATCATTCTACGAGATCTTTGAGCTTTAGAGTGAGCAATATCTTCTGGAGAAAAACCAATAGTTTTCTTATCTAAAATTTCCTTTAATTTTCCTATATCCATGTCTACAATATCAACATTTTGTGGGGGCTCCTTACTCAAATAATCTACCCAGACTGCCTTGCCTCCACTCTTAGATTCCTCTCGTACTGTAAGGTAGTAATTCGTACCCATATGTTTAGTATGGATATACCTTGGCAGTATTTCAATAGGTGTATTCCCAGCCTTCCGTAAGTCACGTCCCACCTTCTGCAATTCTTCGATGTATGCTCCACGCCTAACGTCAGGCATAGGGTTCAACTTGCCTGCTAGTTTCTTAGCAGTCTCAAGATTGCCTATGTCTTTCCCTGCGAAGCGAACTAACGATCTGGCAGGTTCACTTGGCTTGGCTAGCTTTGCAATCTTTAATGCACTCTCAGCAGCAGTCAGTGCTGACTTAGCTTCCATTAACTTCTCAGCAGTTCCTAGTTTCTCTGCAACTTTAACTGCTGCTGCACGTTCAGCAACTAATGCTGCTGCCTTGCCTGTCTTAGTTAATGAACCTATACCACCAACTAGCATAGTAGGATCAGTGAATACATCGAACGCTAGGTTCGTAAGAAAATCATCCGACCCTGTAATATCTGATGCCGGTACTTCCTCTGACCCTGCGAAGGGAATCAATGACTGCACAGCGTTGGCCGCATCAGACAATGATTGGTCCTTAACTGCACGGATAATAGATTTTACTGCATTCGACGGAGCGTTCAATATATTGAACGGTGCAGCCGTTACCCTCTCAAGGATCGTAGGCGAGTAATCCTCAATGGGATCAGAAAATCTTTTAACTGGAGTCGTAGCTGTTAATGGCATTAGTCAAATCCTGGTAGAACGTATCCTTCATGCTTCATACGATCAATAAGTTCTTGTGTTAACTGGTCCTTAGGAACTGTAACTTCTTTTGTATTGCCCTTTTTACGCCCAAGGAATCTGACGAATTTAATCTTTGGATTTTTATTAGCCTCTCCCTGAGTTCTGTATATACGGTCTTTATCAGACTCAGGTTTAGTTGGTTCTGGTGCGGGAGTTGTATTCCGTTCAAAAATAGTTTCGAGTGTATCCTCAGGTTTCTTGTCAACTAGCGGGCCCAATTCTTTTTCAATGAATCCAGCTTGACTCATTTCTTTCACTTTTTCAATAATTTTAGTTTTGATAGTGCCTGATGTTTCTTTAGCTTTAGGGTCAAGACGATTAGCTACATCTAAAAGCTCAGCATCAATTACACGTCCATACCCTGCTTTTACAAGCTCATCATATCGTGGAGCATAAGCAGCAA